>Ga0172379_10010526_pt1 | contig 11171 bp, 10 predicted proteins | sample GrowelOW334metaG_FD_119756 | JGI IMG/M metagenome (GOLD analysis project Ga0172379, IMG submission 119756) | Groundwater microbial communities from an aquifer near a municipal landfill in Southern Ontario, Canada - Groundwater well OW334 metaG | ecosystem: Environmental > Aquatic > Deep... | reverse complement strand
TCCAATTGGAACCCATTCGTTGTTGGCAGCTTCTTGGCACTTTCTGTGCCGGCAAGGTCCAAGGGCATTTTGTCGAGAAATACGCAACATGCGAGATCTGCCCCGCGTTCATGGAGGCCTGCCCTACGCTTGTCGAGGAATTAGGCGAACAGCTTAACAATATGCTGTTCCTGCTAAGAAGCCAGAAACAACACGCACAGGGAGCCATGCTAAAGTCCGAGCACCTCAACAAGGAACTGATCTCTGCCCTCGAGAACCTGGATGCCCGCAACAGAGAAATCCAGGAAATCATGACGACCGACAGACTGACCGGCCTATACAACCGCAACTATTTATTCAACATGCTGGAAGATGAGTTCGCTCGCTCCGCGAGACGGGAATACGCATTCTCTCTTATGATGATTGACATCGATGACTTCAAGAGCGTCAATGACACATTCGGGCACAACAATGGGGATAAAATGCTCTCCCGCTTCGGAACCTTGCTCAAGGAAAGTCTGCGGAAGTTCGACCGCGCCTTCCGATACGGCGGCGAGGAATTCGTGGTGGTCCTTCCGGACACTGAACTCACCGTTGCCAGCTTGGTCGCGGAGAGAATTCGATCTGCGGCAGAGAAGGAAATCTTCGTTTTTGCCGCCGCAGGCGAAGACAAGCCGGTAAATGTGTCACGAACGATCAGCATCGGCGTTGCCAACTCATCACCTCAAACCACTGCGGAGATCCTGTTGACCCAGGCTGACGAAGCCATGTATGCCGCGAAAAACCAGGGCAAGAACAGAGTCCTGAAGTTTGGGGACTTGTAGGAGCAGTAACAGAGAAATTCCAATGCTATCTACTTATATACGTGTGTAGTAGTATAAGAGTAATTCTAGAGAGGCAACCATGGCAGACAAGGGGATTCATCCAGACAAGACCGCCTTGGTTCAGGAAAAGGCAGATAATGCTCTGCGAGAAAGCGAGGAAAAGTATCGCATCCTCGTCGAAAACACCCAGGCTATCATTTATACGCTCACAACAGATGGGGTATTTACCTTTGTCTCGCAAGCATGGACAGAGTTTCTGGGGAGTCCGACAGACCAGGTTATTGGGAAAAGGATAGGAGAGTTCATTCGCCCGGATGATCTGCCCTACTGCCAAGCATCCAGGAAATGGTTATCAAGACAGGGCAATCCAATACCAGCATAGAGTATCGAGTGCATCATGCCGATGGCTCCTGGCGTTGGCATCGCTCACGCGGAATTCCCGTAAAAGATAGGGCTGGCACAGTGATAGGCTACCAAGGCATAGCAGGCGATATCACTGATGGAAAAAATGGCAAAAGAAGCCATCCAGAAATCGCTCAATAGATGGCAAACAACGTTTGACGCGATTCCTGACATCGTCTGCGTAATCTCGAAAGAACACAAGTTCCAGGAAATCAACATAGCTGGAGTTCGCGCTCTGCATATTCCCCGGGAAAAGATAATTGGCCAAAAGTGCTATGAACTTGTGCATGGAACCAAGGAGGCTCTTCTCGTCTGTCCATGCACCAAAGTTCTTGAGGCGGGCGAAGAAGGATTCAGCGAATACAAACAAGACGGGCGCATTTATTCTTTGATTGCCTGGCCCCAGAAAGACGAATCCGGGAATGTTGTATCTTTCGTTCATATCGTCAAAGATATCACCGAGCGAAAACAAGCCGAAGATGCCTTGAAGGAAAGCGAACAAAACTTCAGGACCTTGGCGGATTCAGGCCGGGCTCTGGTCTGGACTGCCGGAATCGACAAACTATGCAATTATTTCAATCGCGTATGGCTTGAATTCACGGGGCGTACCATTGAGCAAGAACTCGGAAATGGCTAGGCGGAAAGTGTCCATCCTGATGATCTGCAACGGTGCCTGGATATCTATATAGGAGCCTTTGATCGGCGAAGCAGTTTCAGCATGGAGTATAGGCTTCGCCGTTATGATGGCGAATACCGATGGATCCTCGACGATGGCTGCCCCCGCTACGCCGCCAATGGTACATTCATCGGCTATATCGGCCATTGTCTTGACATCACGGACCGCAAGAATGCGGAGCATGAAATTCACGTGCTCAATACGAATCTGGAGCAGCGGGTGCAGCTGCGTACAGCAGAGTTGCTGGCGGCCAACAAGGAATTGGATGCGTTCAGTTATTCAGTATCCCACGATCTGCGCGCTCCACTCCGTAGCATTGAAGGTTTTACCAAGATTTTCATGGATGAGTATGGTGCCGCCATTCCCGAAAAAGGGCGCGGATACCTCGAACGCGCCCAGCACAGTACTCTCTATATGGGGCAACTCATCGATGACATGCTGGAACTGTCTCGGATTTCCCTTAGTGAGATGCATATGAAAAAGACCGACCTGAGTGCCCTTGCCGCCGAAGTGGCGGAAGACCTAGCCATCAACAATCCGCAACGTAACGTCCAGGTGAACATCGCGCCGGGCATGACTGCCATAGGTGATCCTATTTCCTTCGGATTGTCCTTTCCAACCTTTTGGGCAATGCTTGGAAATTCACCTCGAAACGCGAGTGTGGCCATATCAACATGGGGACAATGAAAGATCCTGAGCATGGCTCTGCATTTTTCGTGCGTGACGATGGAGTCGGGTTCGATAATGCCTATAAAGACAAGCTCTTTACAGCCTTCCAACGCTTGCACTCGGAAAATGATTTTCCGGGAACCGGCGTTGGGCTGGCAACAACAGCGCGAGTTGTGAGGCGGCATGGCGGCGATGTATGGGCAGAGGGCGAAGTCGACAAAGGAGCCACTTTCTACTTCACGATTCCTGAGCTGCGCGGAAATTAAAAAAAGTATAAGTGAATTGGAAGTCATCGATTCGAAACAATACTATTCAACTTTCCAGTGTGAAACGTATGGACAGCGCCACAAAAATCTCTGGTCGAAAGAATAGATAGGCTCTATAAGACTCTCGATGAAATGTCATACAAGGGGTTGTTAAAAATGGCTCGGGATAGGCTTTTTGAAGAGGGGCTGGAAGCCATCAAATCTGATCTTGTTTTTGATATGGAAAATGAAAGGTAGCGTCAACATTCTTTCGCACATTTATCGGGAAGCCCTCACCCAGTTCCCGTCTATGCCTCGATTATCTGATAGCCGATTTCTCCTTTGAATAAAAGATCCATGTTCATATAACACCAAGTGCCCCACTGACGACCAGCGATGTAACGCAGCCGAGAGGTCACCAGCATAAGCGAAGAGTTGCCGTCCGGGAAGTTGCCGACAACCCGGGTACGTCGACGGAGCTCTCGAATGATCCGTTCCATCGGATTATTGGTCCTCAGTTTCCGCCAATGTTCACGGGGGAATTCAGTATAACTCAAGGTCTCCAGAATGCCCTCTTCAAGCGTCTTGGCTGCGGTATGCAATTTCATGGCTTTAAGCTTCTCTGCCACCGCATGCGCCTTCTCAAGGGCCGCCTGGCGGTCTTCCTGGGCATGGATCGCCTTGAGTATCGCTGCCACATCTTTCACTTTGGTTGAAGGGACGTTGGTGAATACATTCCGGTAGAAATGTACCGTACAACGCTGCCAGAGACTGTCAGGATAGTATTCTGAGAGCGATTCCACCAAGCCCATACACTTGTCGGAGATAAAGAGCCTGACACCTGTCAGCCCTCGTTCCTTGAGATTCGCGATGAAGCTGCCCCTGCCGGCTTTATCTTCCTTGGCCCCTTCTGCGGCACCAAGAATCTCCCGGAATCCATCTTCATTGACGCCAAAGGCAACAAGGATCGAGACATTCCTGACTTCATCCGCCCAGGTGCGCTTGAGGACGATTCCATCAAGGTAGACGTAGGCGTGGCGACCTTCTATCTTCCGGTTTCGCCAGGATTCGATCTTCTCGTAGACTTGCTTATTTAGCTTTGAAATAAGCCCTGCCGAAGCCCTGGTGCCCCACAGTGCCTCGGTAATGTCTTCAACTCTCCTAACCGAGACTCCCGCCAGGTACATCTCGATAAGTGCTTCTTCTACCGAGCATTCCCGGCGTTTGTATCGGTCAATGATCGCGCTCTCGAAAGGGATCGTTCTCAACTTGGGTACTTTGAGTGTGACCTTTCCGGCTTTTGTTTCCAGGTTTTGTTCATAGGAACCGGCTCTCGTGTCGATGCGGTCGAGACTTCGTTCATACCTTCCTGCACCGCACAACTCGTCGGCTTCTGCGTCAAGAAGTTTGTTCAAAGTCTCCTCCACCGTGCCTCGGACGATCTCGCTCAGTTCCCGCTTCACGAGCCCTTCGTCTATTCGTATAATCTTTTCTTGTGAACCTTCTTGGTTCATGGCGCCCTCCTTTTGGCCAAGTTTTGTCTGGTAACTTAACTTAACCAGATGAGGGCGTCTCTTTTCAATTCTCTAAATGTGCGAAAGATAGTGTACGTTATCGGGGATATTATAGATTCTTCAGGACGATGGAAAGATACTTTTGAATATTTCTTTGCCATCGTCCTAAGCCGAGGAAGCTATGCTGATTTTCTCTCAAAAGGAATGATATTCCCGAACATATCATCAGCGGCAGTCAACAATGTATCGATATCTTCATCACGCTCATGCTCGGTATAGTGTTCAAGCATTGCATCGGTGGAATGCCCCGTTGCGCGTTTCACAAAGCTGGGATCGAGCTTACTCCTCATCTTCGTCGCAAAGTAGTGCCGCCATGAATGGAATACTATATTTCGCCTCACCCTCCCCTCTTCGCTTATGCCGATCTTCATAAGCGCATCCTTTAGCCCGCCCAGTAAGAAATGAGTATCCATCGGTTCTTCTGGAACGAGGCCGTAGAATATAAAGCCATCCTTTCCATGTGGATTTGATTCAGCAAGCTTGATCAGCTCTTCTCGTATTCCTCGTAATAGCGGAACAACTCTCACCTTTCCAGTCTTCGTGCATTTCAACCCATCGAACTATGACCAGGAATGATTGACGTACAATCGGTCCTTTCCAACATCACACAGCCTCAAGGAAAGCACCTCCCCTGCCCTAAGCCCGGTACTCATGCTCAGCATGGAAGCTATCTTTGAGCGTTCTTCCTTCCATTTAACATCAAAGAGGGCTTTAACCTCATTCTCCGTCAGAATACCTCTTGCTTTCGGCGTTCCGGAGAACTTCATGAGACCTTTGCCAGGGTCAGTCGGTATTTCGTTATGATAAGCCGCCCATTTTAAGGGGAGCGTTCCAGCCAGCATTACCTTGTTAATGGTCCCTGCCGAAAGACACTTATTTTTCTTAGGCATCGATGAGGCAAAAAAATCCTTTCCCTGTTGTTGCTTGGCTCCTTTGGGGAGCTTTTTCTTTGAGACAACCTTGTACTCGGCAAGCCAGAGTGAGAAATCTCGCAGGTCAGACCGAGTGACCTCCCCTATCCTCTTTTGATTGCCAAAGAAAAGTTTCCAGTATTTCACCGTTCGGCTTGAGTCGATTGCCCTCATTCGGCCGATCGTTTGCCCGTGGAGGAGCTTTTCTTTGATATAAGGTGATGTGTCATAGTCCCAGAATGCAGTGAGGTAATCGACCAATACTTGGGAACTGGCCGCTGAAGCAACAATGGCGCTGTCGAGTAAATCTCTGCTTTTTAGGATATCGACAATCTTCTGTACTTCATCAGGAGCCAATGCAAGGGTGTGTAAACCTGCATGAATAACATCAAGCGTCATGCGGGTCTCTATTGAACGTTTTTCCCTTTTCTTTGGAACAGGTATTCCATTTTTAAGCCAATCGGTAGCAATACCAGCAGCTTCATCACGGTTTGCTTTTCCTGTCGAATGCCCATGCATGTACATGCCTGATTTCGGATTGTAAAGCTGAGCATAATAAACACCATTTCGTAAATAAAGCGAAAACCGACGCATTCCACCTTCTGCGATGAGCTGTCCATCTGACAGTTTCATCTGACATTTGAGTTTGGAACGACGCCGGTTTTCCGGTGGCCTTTTTAAGTCATTATCTTAAAAGACCTTACATTGAGCCGCACAAGATTCGAACTTGTGACCCACGCCTTAAAAGGGCGTTGCTCTACCTACTGAGCTAGCGGCCCGCGGGGATTTACACTACCCAAAAGAGGCCCCGATGTCAACCCTCGGCCTTCCAGGGACATTTTATGCCATTCGCAAGAAAAGGCCGCCCGCGCGATGCGCGGGCGGCCGCCTGGGCTTTAGCTGGGGCTATGCCATTGGCCGCTATTGCGGCTCAGGGCTTAGCCTAAAACAACATCATTCCGTAGTATAGTTGCTCACGACGCTAAAGCCACCATATAGATCTTGGCCGGAGACATCTCTAGGCGTTGTATAAGGGGAGGTCGCATTCTGAGGCTGATCATCAATGATGTCGCCTTTCGTGAAAGTACCACTCCTGTCGACATCGACTACTACATCGTAGTTTCCAAGCTTTAAACCTCCGTTAGCCTCGTTTGAATCACCATCAGCTCTCCATATAGTCTGCTGGCCGCAGCCATTGTAACAGGAGTATTGGACAGGCAAGGTGATCTTGGTCCAGTTCCACTTGCTCGACGCAGTGATAGCTCCATCTTCAGGATATTTGCCTGCGCCATCGCGCGCCTGGGAATCGATGATGTATACATCGACATAGCTACCGTAATACAGGCTTGCTGTGTTCACTCCCTGTGAGCCATAGCCCCAGTTGATATAGGGATTCCAGGTTGCTTTGACACCATATCCACCATATTGCCAGTCCCATGCATAGCGGGTATCGAGGCCCTCTATCTTGAACTGGTTCCTGTAATCGTAATCGTATGACCAAGTAGAATAACTATAATGGTATATGCCACCCGATGCGATGTTAGCAGGGATATAATCCACGGTTTGTGGACCCTTTACTACGAAGCCCGGGACCATGTTGCCGTCAATGCCATCGAGGTAGTAGCTGTCAGTTCCTTCTTTCTTGATGTCGTAGGCGCCGTTGTTATTGACGTCGACGATGACGCTGAAGGGTTTGCCCTGGGCTGAGGGTGGGATTGTCGACCAACCATTCGCCGTGATCTGGACGCCGCCTGTCGCAGTTAATTGACTCAATGTGAAATCCTGCTGGACAGCAACGCCAAGTATCGATTCGCCCTCAGTATAAGCATCGCCTTTATACGCTACGACAAAGACACGAGCTGTAGTGGATTCGGGTACTTGAGGCGGCAAGTCAGTCATGTTAGCGACCTTGACCCAAAGCTCCTGCCCTGGCTCGAAAGAATTCTCAAGTACAAACTCGTCGCCAACTTTCTTGCCGGCCATCACGATGGGCTGAGGCCTTTCAAGATTTGTGCTGAAAACCACGAAGAAGGGAAGCTTGAAATCTGTCATGCTGGCTGTGCCTTGCGAGGGATCAAGGCTGACGACACGGATGTTGAAAGCCCTAAGTCCAAGCTGGGCATCAGGCGCAGGAAGGACAGGTACTGTTCGCCCTAGTGTAGAATTATATTCTTTTTTAAAGCCGATATCATACCAGAGCGGGCTGGGCGATATGACGCCGTTTTCGTCCGCCTGGGCTGTCATCTCGGTAATGGGATTATTATCGGGGTCGAGGCATTCGACCTTGTAGAATCCATTCGCCGCCAAACCCTGGACTTCGACAAAGAGCGTGTCATTGGGCTGGAGTCTGTTCGTCCTTTCCTTGTTGGAGTTATAGATCTGGATGACGGCGATATTCCTCGTCCTGCTTGCGATGAAGTTGTTGATCATATCGCAGGAAGTGAAGGCGAGGATTGTGAAGAGCACCAACACTAAGGCTGGAATCGTATGCTTTTTCATGGCGCGCCTCCTTATTTCTTCGCCGGGGCTTTCTTGCCCAGCCGTATGTCGATCGCCACCGTGGCCATGTAATTGGCGTTGGCTAAATCAAGCAGCGATGAAGCATATTGGTCGATTATGTTGCCTCCTGCCCCTGGCGTGAGGGCGATATTGAACATACCCAGACCAGCTGAGAGGAAACCCAATCTCAATTTAACACCTACATTGAGGACTTCGCTCTTGACCGAATTCGGATCGAAGCCCTGGATCTCCGCGAACCCATAAAGGAAGTTGAAGAGATTGAGGTCAGCGCCACCTGAGAATTGGTATTTGCCAAGTTGGTCCTTGTTCATGATGGTTTCCGCGACCGCTGTCACCGAGAAGAGGATCTTCGGGGTGAAGATGGGGATCGTGGAGGTAACCGCCAGGTAGGGGTTGAAGAGGATGTCGTTTCGACTTGTGAACTTGTTGTCCACGAGGGATACCGCGTTGACTCCGATAGCTGCCTGCGGGATAAAATAATCCGCGATGTTGAGGAACCTGGCTTTCATATGGAAAGTGTCCATAGACAGGTTGCTGAAATAAAAATCTTCCCAAATGAGCTGGCGCCTTGTGTAGCCGAATTCAACATCATCAGAGGTGCCGGCCATCAAAGTCAGCGAAGTCAGGTAAAGTCCTAGACCCTCGATCTTGCCGGCCTGTTGTCCCATCGCCCCGATGAAGAAATTAGCTTTCCCGAGGGTAGTGGCTTTGGGAACTGTCATGATTCCGTTCTCGCCCCACTGCATGACTGGCGCGATTGTTCTCTTGAACAGGGCAAATTCCTTTTCCGCCGTCTGCGCGACGGCGCTGCCTATGCACAGCAGTAGCGCAAGGGCGAGCAATAGAAGCCGCTTTTTCATGATTCCTCCTTCACTTTTATGAAGCCGGCATCGTGCGAACTGCCAAGCCTCATAAGTGAAGTCTAAGCATGAGGGCGGATCTGTCAAGAAGAATGTGTTCAAATGGTCACTTTTGTGGCTTTCCGGGCAAAAAGAAAGCGGCTCCGCGAAGGGCGCCGCTTTTATATCGATGTATCAAGGCGCCTAGAACCGGATTGCCGCCTCTATCGCGATGCCGCTGCGTCCCGGACCGCTCGTCGCGTCGCTGGTTTTCTCGGAGAAAACAGCCGCGTCGATCTCGATAAGGGAAAGGTCGATGCCAGCGCCAAAGGACAGCAGTCCCTCGTTGAAGCCGGCGCGCAAGGCGATAAAATTGACGAATTTGAGCTCAGCCCCCGCGTGCAGCAGTTCGAGGGAGGTGTTGAAATCCGTCTTCGCCTCGTTGATGAAGTTCATAGGATCATCGGCTTCGATGTAGAAGGAAGAAGCGACAGGCCCCCCGCCACCGAAATTCAGGCCGAGCCCGGCAGTGTACACCGGCACCAAGGCGTAGGCGTTGTTTCCATTGAGGGGAATGGCGCCTGAGCCGACAATGTCGCCCACCGTGGCGCTTCCCATATAGAATTTATAGCCATAGTCCCTGATCATGACGCCCGCGGAAAGCGGGCCGAAGGCGAGGGTCGCGCCCGTGTCCACCGAGAGACCATAGCCGCCGTTCACCGTGAGGGCGGCCATCTCGGCGGTATAGCCCTGACCGCTCAGGAGAGCGGAGGCCAGATCGGCGAAGGGCCAGCCGGTCGCCGATTCGAGGCGATAGAAAGCGCGGATATCGGCGCCAAAGCTAAACTTGAAGGCACCCAGCTCGAGCGGCCAAGCCATGCCGAATATGGCGTTCGCCTGATTCCGAACCGTGAGTGAGGCATCGGAATATGAGGATCCCGTGGCGAGGGCGTCAGAAATCAGGGTGACACCCGCCCCAATGCCTTTGCCCGACCAGCCAAGCCCGACGCTCGCTCCTCCACCGAATCCATTATCGGCGACAAGCCTGCCGAGCGTCGCCTCGGCGTCAGCTTGAGGCGTGGCGCCCTGGGCGATATCAACCAAGGCCTTTATATCGGAAGGATTGGGGCTGAAGTATCCCCAGGTAGCTACATCGGCGAGCGTGAGCGTTCCCGGCCCGGCGAATCCGGCGGGATTGCCGAAAAAAGCCTGATATCCCGTGGCAAAAACGCGAAACGTCCCGCCCATGCCCATGGATCTCGCGTCTTTGGGGGCGAGCCCGGTGAGGCCGGTTTGGGCGAAGGCGTTCGCCGCAAGAAAAGAGGCGCAGATCGCCGCCAGAATAGCCCGCTTCATGAATACTTCCTCCCGAAACACTGGAATCGGCGATCGCCGCGAGAATCTAAAGCCGCGTCTTTATAACGACTATGTCAACTATTGATTATCGGAGTCAATCCTTGAATAGATAACACACTCCAGGGCATTTCCGGAACAAAAAAGCGTCCGCCCCGCGGGCGGACGCTCGATTTTTCGATGAGCGGCGAAGAGTCGATCTTGGCGCCGCTCGTTTTCAGGGCTGGATCAGAATCTGATCGCGACCTGGAGGGCGATTCCGGACCTGCCAAAGTCGCCGGGATTGGTCCCCATTTCCTCGGTGAACACAGCGGCGTCCACATTGAGGAAGAGGAGATCGAGGCCAGCGCCCATGGACAGCCAGCCCTTATTGAGGCCGGCGCGCAGGGCGATGAAATTGAGGAGCTTGACCTCGGCGCCCGCGTGGACCTTGTTCCAGATGGTATAGAGGCCATCCTGGACGATGGAGATGGGGTCTTCCGTCTCGACGTAGAAGGAGGGAGCGAGGAAATTGCCGAAGTTCAGCTGCACGCCCGCCCCAGCCGATACGACGGGGGTCAACACATACGCGGTCGTCCCATCGAGGGGAACGGTCATCGTATCCATGATGGTTCCGACCTTGGTGCCGCCCATGTTGAATTCAAGGCCATAATCCCTCACCATCGCGCCGAGCACGAAGGGGCCAAGGCCAACGGTGGCGCCGGCGTCAAAGGCGAATCCGTAACCGCCGATCACGTCCAGATCGCGGATGGCGGGCATCGGGTCCCCGCTCGTGGCTTGCATCGCGATATTCGCGAAGGGCCAGCCTGAGGAGGGCGAAGACTCGAGGATATAGTAGGCGCGGGCATCGGCGCCCAGCCTGAAGTTGACGGGACCGAGATTGATGGGGAAGGCGATGCCGGCGATGCCGGTGGCCTGGGTTCTGCTGGTCATGGTCGATCCCAGCAAGGAAGTACCCGAGGCGATCTCGTCGGTGACGAGGGTGGCGCCGAGGCCGAAGCCCCTGCCCGCCCAGCCGAGGCCGAGAGCCGCGCCAGCGCCAAGGCCATTGCTTACGACCCAGTCGCCTATATAGCTGATGGTTTCGGAATCGGTGGCCGTACCGTCCATGATGGCTTTCGCCTTGTCGATATTGGCTTGGGTGGGCTTAAAATAAGCCCAGGTGGCCAGATCGGCGAT
>Ga0172379_10010525_pt1 | contig 11173 bp, 8 predicted proteins | sample GrowelOW334metaG_FD_119756 | JGI IMG/M metagenome (GOLD analysis project Ga0172379, IMG submission 119756) | Groundwater microbial communities from an aquifer near a municipal landfill in Southern Ontario, Canada - Groundwater well OW334 metaG | ecosystem: Environmental > Aquatic > Deep... | reverse complement strand
TATCCGTATAATCGAAGCCCCGACCTATCCCTACTCAAATTCCCACAAAGACCTCGACACGATTTTCTTCAACACGCATCACGCCTTTATTTACTTCAAATTCTTTGTGCGTCGAACGATCAATATGCACAACAACCTTTTCATTCAATGGAGAAACAAAGTTTGAGTGGTATGCAAGAATGTCAAATGGGCCAACATCATTTACAGAGGAAATTGCCCAAGCGTCGCCTTCAAATAACACACCTTCGCGCTCTCGAATAACAACATGCAATATCTCATCAGCATTAGCCATGTTTTCCTCGTAATGTGCCGATCATGTACATATCAACAGGCTTTATCTCGTCAAAATCACCACGAACAATACCCTGAACATCAGCAACAGTGTCCTTTAACTCTACGTACTCACCTTTTCTTCCAGTCTGCGCTTCAACAACAGCGAATGGTTGACTCATGTAGTTTTTCAACATCCTCGCTCGTCGGTACACTGTTTTGTTTTCAGCTGAAAGCTCGTTCTCACCAACTAATGCCACCATACGTTCTAATCCTGCTGCCTTTTTCAAAATAGATTGCGCTGCAATAAGCGCATCATAATGCTCCTCACCAACATTTTCTGGAGAAATCATGGAAGAAGAGGAGTGCAATAAATCAATAGCCGGAAAAATACCCTCCTGATATACGTCACGAGAAAGCGTGATGATCGAATCAAGATATGGGTAGATCGATTGCACACCCTGATCTAGTAAATCATCACTTGGCACGTAAATAGCTTCGATTGCTGAGACAACATTTTTTTTCGTTGATGTTAATCGTTCATGAAATGCAGCCATTTCGCTCGTTAATGTAGGTTGATATCCATCCTCACTGGGAATTGTTTTTGTTAATGTCGAAAGCTCACTTCCAGCTTGCGCAAATCGGAACACATTGTCCATCAAAAATAACACATCAAATCCTTCTGCATCGCGAAAATGCTCTGCAACAGAGACTGCGGCAAGAGCAGTCAAAAAGCGCATACTCGCGCTTTCACCCATGGGGCCATAAATCAATGCAACATGTTCCAAGACGTTCTTTGCTTTAAGTTCATGGAACAACTCATGACCTTCACGTACACGTTCACCAACACCGGCGAACACAGAAACTCTTTTATTGTCAGTGTTTTTTTTCGAAGTAGTTTTTTGCAAGGTGAGTAGATTGTGCAAAAGTTCTGTGAGTAAAATTGTTTTCCCAACCCCAGCGCCTCCAAAAAGTCCAATCTTACCACCCTTTACTAATGGCGCAAAAAAATCTATGGACTTAATTCCGGTCTCCCAAATCTCTTTTTTCGAAGCAATGTCATGGTATTTTGGAGCAGGGCCATACACTGGTTTTATAATAGAATGATCAAGCTTCTTTCCACCATCAAGCTCATGTCCGAAGATATCCATGACTCTTCCCAAAACCTGTTGGCCAACGGGTAAAGAAAGTGTTTCGCCAGTTGCCACTACCTCTAAACCACGCGATAAATGCGTGCGGCCATCAAGAATCAAACAGTAGTAGGTGTTCTCTCCAGATGCAGCAAACACTTGCAACAATACCCTTTTCTCAGTATCCTCCAGCATTTCGTGAATAACTGGAAATCCTTTTATGAACAAGACTTCCGCCACTTGACCGCTAACTGTTTGAATAACTCCCTGTGCGTGCTTTGTATTAGACATGATTCCTCACTACAACTCCGGATATAATTTGCCGCTGTTTTTTATCAAGTCCGCGCTTTCGAACTTTTAGCTTCTCGAATCCAACTTTTTGTAACTGTTCATCAATCCGCTCCATTGCTAAGTCTAAGTTCATCATTCTGCTTGCAAACTTCGCGAGCTGCGCTTCACGCAAACTCGCCTCAAAGGTGCTTGCTAGTATCTCATTGCCAAATATTTGAGAAATGTCCACAAGCGTTGGTTCGTACAAATATCGCATATGCTTCATTGCTTCCTCATGCCCAGGAATCAGCTGCTTGAGCAGTTCTCCAGAAATTGTCATCGACGAGGCCTCTTGATTCACAATGCTTTGAAACTTCCCATAGAACACGATAATATGTTTGTAGCTCAACAGTTGCTTTGTAACTAAAGAAAACTTTTCAGCATCAATAACTTCATCCCCAACCTCCACTTGTTTAAAAGAAATATTTTTTGCATAAGAGGTCATCAACTCTGCGCCAACCCTTCCCACTACAAAAACATCAACTCCATCTTTTTTTATGAACGCTAGAAACGCTTGGAATATACGCTCAATAATATCTCCATATAACCCTTCATCAGCAGAGATGAATACAGCGGCTGTTTGCGAGTGTGAAGAAGTTCCAACAATCCGTGTCATAAAATCAGAAAAATCCGCTCCTACATCATCAGAAAGCTTCGCCAAACCCTCAAAAAATGCCCGCGAAGACAGAATCGCATCACGTACTGCCTGCATTTTCTTTGCAGCAATCTCTTCATAGACTTCTACAAGACCCCGCATCTCTTGCATTTCAACTTTCTCTTCTGATAGTTGCTTATATGTTTTCATATAATTAGATCATTATGCGTACTGTCTAATGCAGCAAGAATTCCATCTTTTGCTTTTGTTGCCTTTTCAAGTAACGTAGAAACATCTTGAGATGATTCTACAATTTGCTCAATAATCTCTCGATAATCCTCATGCTCTTGATAGTACTTCGCAATTTTTACCGCACCTTTTCCATCCCACAAATTTGATTTAATTAAGGCAAATAATACCGCCTGTAATGATGCACTGACTGGAACATATCCAGGCTGTGTAAAGAAGTTGTGAAGCGCATCCCCTTCCCGTAAGACTGTACGCGCATCATCACTCATGTCCGGACCAAAACGAAGAAACCTCTGCAAATCTTCATGCTTTCGAAGAATCGTCATGACTTCTTTCCCTACATCTCTCAGGAGATCGTTCTGAGTTTGTCTTCCAACACGTGTCACAGAAAGAAAAATGTTCACCGCAGGACGAATGCCTTTGTAAAAAGTATCTGCATCAAAATAGATATGTCCGTCTGTCATCGACATAAGATTAGTCTGGATATACCCAGCAATATCACCACCAATGCTTTCTGCAACAGCCAAGCACGTTATTGTCGCGTCCTTCCCATCAACATGAAAACTTCCCGCACGTTCAAGGAGTTGCGAATGCGTGTGAAAGATATCACCAGGGTAGGATTCACGACCTGGAAAGTGCGAACCAATTAACGAAAGTTCGCGGTAGTATTTTGCATGTGTTGTTAAATCGTCTAATATTAGCAACACATTGCCACCCTTATCACGAAAATACTCCGCTATAGTCATCGCAGTATATGGAGCTAAATACACTTCTCCTGGAGAGTCGTGAGCATCAGCAGCGACAATAACACAACGATCCGAGACCTTTTCCCGATCTAAAAACTCCTCAATACCCTTGATTTCCTCCTTTTTTTTCCCAATAGCGCCGTAAATGCACACATGCCCTTCTTGTGCTTGTGATAACAATGTTTGCAACAAAAAGTGCGTTTTCCCGCTCTTACGATCGCCAATTATAAGTTCTCGTTGTCCTCGTCCAATCGGCACAGTCAAATCCACAACAGAAACCCCAGTTGCCATAAAATGCGCTACAGGACTTCGAGTATCAATACCAGATGGTGACTTAACAATACGCCGACTATCTGGAAAATCGCTTTTCTCCTTATGCTCATCCTTGGTATACCCAAACGCATCAACTGTATGCCCAAGAATGCCCTCACCACAACTCACAGAAAGCTGCTCACCAGTACGACTAGCTTTTGTGTACGGTTTGAGGGGATTTAAAGATAGTACCAAAACTTCAACATACCCAACACCTAAACTCATAACCATGCCGTGCTCACCCGTTTCGAAACTTATTCCCTCTCCAAGAACAGCACCTGGCAGGCCATTGAGTCGCACCAAGGTATTGCGAACCTCAGAAACCTCACCAACCTCTTTATGTTTTTCAAGACAGAATTCAAAACTATGAATCATACGTTTTTAAATGATAAGCACCATGTACGCGATCAATACTCCCCCTCCCATAATAATGAGCGTAAGAAAAACATTAATGACTACACTTGCCTGAATACGTTTTCCCGCAAGCGGATTTCGACCAATTGCCTCAACTCCAGACCGTGCGACTCGTCCAAAATAAATAAAACCCATAATTACAGAGGATGCTACAACAACTGCAGCAACAATGTATCGCAACGATGCGAGCGGAGAAAGAAACGCAGCATCAACCCCCTCCTTGATGAGATCCAAAAGATTCTCCCCAGCCCCCTTCGAAAGAACTGTAGGTCGAATTGATACAGAAATCAATATTTTTCCTGTCCTCAATGGATCAGTCTCATTAAAGTCCTCTAATGCCGTCCCAAGCACATACCCTGATTTCATTGCTTTTTGAGCAATACCGGGCTGTGTAGAGGTTGTGACATAATCGCCTTTTTTTATCGAACCATTCGCACTAGAAATCAGAACAAATGTCTTTCCCGCACTCATTACTGGTGCAGTGCCATTACTACCACCATCGAGCTCAAAAGAAACTGCCGGCATTAGTGAAACCACACCAAAAGCCGAAGGATCATATGCACGATCGCAGAGCTTGTATCCCGAAGATGTTGTGCACAATACACTCCCATCTTTTGGCTCACCATCAAAAGGAACTGGAATTGCCATAGCGCTTGAAGTTCCAAGTCCATTTACATCAAGTTCATTTGCGTAAATACTACGAACAACCCAAATAGTTTGCATAGAGAGAAAACTTACAAGCAATACAACAATAGGCAGTCTACGTAGCATGAAATAATCATGCAGTTTCCATAAGTCAATGTCAAGGTGAAAAAGGACATCATTACTATGGAGCGATGTATATTTGTAGAACACTCCTTGTAATGCTCTTGACACTGATTGAGATCTTCAGTAGAGTAAATAGGTGGAAACGAAAAATACCTCCTTTAGCTTAATACGCATCATTATTGTTCTCACGACAACACTTATACCACTCTTTTTTCTGCCTATCACCGTAAATTTTTTCACCACGAATAAGCAAGGTCTATTTATTTTTGCAACTCTAGTGTCTATGACATTATGGTCACTGCAATTTTTTATCAGAAAACAAGCCCGGATTACTGTTACACAACTCACTGGACCTTTGTTCTTACTCTTTCTCTCGACATTGCTTTCTCAGCTTTTCATCAAACAAAACCAAGTTGAATCATTTGTAAATCATGGAACATTACTCCTAACGCTACCTTTCTGGTACTTCCTTGTGGCAAGTATTTCAAAAACAAAAAGCTTCGTCCTTAATATGATAAAAGCGATCATGATACCAGGAGTGTTATTAGCGCTGCATGGACTATTTCAACTGCTAGTCTTATCATCACTCCCGCAGATTCCAGATTGGTTGCAAGGAAAATCATTCACACCAGCAGGATCACCTATTATTCTTTTTACATATCTTGCAGTCTCATTCACAATTACATTAACACTAGCATTGAAACAAACACATTCGAGAAAGAGAATCGTGCTCTATTTTTTTGCCTTTATTCAAGCATCAGCACTTGCACTGTACTTTTCGCAAATGCTCCCAGGAAAAGCATTTGCACCAGCCTTGGTACCATTACGCGCTGGTTGGTCATTAGCCCTTGATGCTTTAAAGAACCCTAAAGCATTTCTATTTGGAATCGGCTATGCGAATTTTCCGAGTTTGTACATGCAAGTTAAGCCTGCATTTGTAAACAACACACTACTTTGGAACATCACTCCACAGTATTCCAGTAATGAGCTGATCCATCAACTTACGACTGGAGGAATACTAGGATTCATCTCACTTGCTTGGCTTTTTATTGCCTCCATTCGCTTCTCCTTTTCCCAGAGAAAAGTGATGAGCGATGAACATTTAGCATGTTCGCTAGGTCTTGTTGTGTTAATGCTATCCTTTTTCTTAGCCCCAGCATCGCTAATTAGTTACTTTTTACTTGTCACATTATTAGCAATCATAACAATCATTCAAAAGTATGAGACCTCATCAATCAAAGTCATTGAACTGCGAGCTTCAAATGATCTACCCCTTACTGGTTTACCAAGTTTGATACATAAAACAGAAACGCCAGTTGCAAGTTTTGTGCCTCATGCTTTGCTTGGAATATTTGGTTCTCTCTCTCTACTTTTTCTGTTTTTTGGTTCGAAAGTCTATGCTGCAGAAGTCGCATTGAGACAAGCGCAAAAAGCAGTTGCTTTAGCAGATGGTAAGACTGTGTATGAGAAGTACATTACTGCTATTCAACACGTGCCCACAATCACGTCATATCACATTGCATACTCTCAGATAAACCTTTCACTTGCTGTTAATATCTCTAAACGAGAAAATTTAACAGACAATGATCGCCAGCAAATCTCACAATTTATGTCTCAGGCAGTACGGGAAGCACGAATTGCAACATCCTTAGATGCGGGAAATGCGACAACTTGGTCAAATTTAGGATCTATCTTTCGAAATCTGATTAATGTAGCCCAGGGGTCAGAGCAGAACGCTATAGCTTCTTATTCGCAAGCAGTAACCTTAGATCCAGCAAATCCGATTCTTCGTGTTGAGTTTGGTGGTCTATTCTACCAACTTGCCCAAATGGTGGCATCTACCGACACCTCAAAATTCACAAATGATCAAAAACAGCAAGCTGAACAACTTCGTATTAATTACCTACAGCGTGCAATCACACAATTCCAAGCCGCTATCCAATTAAAAACTGATTATGCAAATGCATACTACAATTTAGCAAAAGCGCTCGAATCAGGGCAAAATATTGCTGGCGCATATCAGGCAATGCAACAAGTTATAGCGAACTTGTCCACAGAATCCCAAGAGTATACGCAAGTATTCAACGAGCTCACACAACTAAAAAACAAGCTCCCAGCAGATCAAACACAAACAATCCCAGTACAAGAACCCATCCAACAGGATGAAAAAAAGAAGGAACTCACTGAACCATCTCCGTTGCCATCCTCTATTCCGGGTGGCCTTATCGAGCTTCCCGAAGAAGAGAATCCAGTCGAACAGCCACAAGCTACAAGTCAGCCTACCCCCGAGCCTACAACAGAAAACCAATAACTATTTCTTCTTAATCATCAGTGCATTATTTTTCTCATCTATCACTATGTGAACAAGCTCTTCATCACTTCGTTCTAAAAGCAGCATAGCAATCTCATCCAACACTTCATTTTGAATAATACGGACCAATGGGCGAGCGCCAAATACAGGATCATAACCCTTCTCTGCTAAATATTTCTTAGCCTCATTCGTAATATTCAACGTGACGTTTTGATCTTTCAATCTCACTTGAAGCTGTTGTAATTGAATATCAACAATTTCGCGCATGTTCTCTTTTGAAAGTTGTTCAAATAAAATGATCTGATCAATACGATTCAAGAACTCAGGTTTGAACGACTCTCTCAATAATTGCAAAATCTCACTTTGGATATTTTTTCCATTTGATTTTTCCTTACTTCCATACTCTTGAATAATATCTGAACCCAAGTTCGAAGTCATAATGATGACAGCATTACGAAAATCAACTGTTCTTCCTTTACCATCTGTAAGCCTTCCGTCATCAAACACCTGCAAGAACACATTGAAGATTTGCGGATGCGCTTTTTCAATCTCGTCCAAAAGAATTACAGCGTACGGCTTTCTTCGAACAGCTTCTGTCAACTGTCCACCCTCATCAAAACCAACATATCCAGGAGGAGCGCCAATCAATCGAGCAACGGTATGTTGTTCTGCATACTCACTCATATCTAAACGAATAAGCGCCCGTTCATCATTAAATAGTTGCGAGGCCAATGCTTTGGCAGTCTCAGTTTTCCCAACACCCGTTGGCCCTAAGAACAAAAATGTCGCAATTGGATGATTTTCCTGAGCAATTCCGGAACGTGATCGTCGAACAGCTTTTGCAACAGCAGAAATAGCGTCATTTTGTCCAACAACACGTTTCGCCAGCTCATCTTCCAGGTGAATGAGCTTATCAGTTTCGGATTTGAGCAGTCTTGTTAAAGGAACACCAGTCCAACGAGAAACAACCATAGCAATGTCATCAGCAGTCACTTGTTGACGAATCAAACGATCCTCTTCGGGCAAAGCATTCCACTTCGCTTCCGCTTCTTTCACCTTCTTTTCAGCCTCTGGCATCTTCGCATACTTAATCTCTGCAGCTTTCTCCAACTCTACCTCACGTTCAGCCCGTTCCAAATCCCCACGCAGTTTATCCATCTCCTCACGATTTTTCTGTAAGCCCTGCAACACAGTTCGCTGTTCTTCCCACCGCGATTCCAATGTTCGCAATGATTCTTGTTTATTTGAAAGCTCTTTGTCCACTTCACGCAATCGCTCTTTCGCTTCTTCACCCTTTTCTTTTTGTAAAGCTGTTTTTTCAATTTCCAATTGGCGAACTTGTCGTCGCAGGGTATCAATTTCAACAGGTGAAGACTCTGACTGAATTTTCAATGAAGAAGCAGCCTCATCAATCAAATCAATCGCTTTATCCGGTAAGAAACGATCATTAATGTATCGATCCGAAAGCTTTGCAGCAGCCACAACCGCATCATCAGTAATTCGAATCTTATGATGCAGTTCATATCGTTCCTTGAGGCCGCGTAAAATGGATATCGTATCTTCAATTGAAGGTTGGTTCACTGTAACCGGCTGAAATCGTCTTTCTAGTGCCGCATCCTTCTCTATGTATTTGCGATATTCAGTAATAGTTGTCGCACCAATAATCCGTAACGTTCCACGAGCCAAACCCGGTTTAAGCATATTGCCAGCATCAACAGCACCCTCAGCCGCACCAGCCCCAACAACAGTGTGAAGCTCATCAATGAACAAGATAATTTGCCCATCACTTTTTACTACTTCATCAATCAGAGTTTTCAACCGTTCCTCAAACTCACCCCGAAACTTTGCACCAGCTAAAAGCGTAGACATCTCTAATGAAAAAAGTTTCCTGTTCTTCAAAGACTCAGGGACATCCCCACTTGCAATACGTTGCGCCAACCCTTCAACAACCGCTGTCTTCCCAACACCCGGATCACCAACCAAGACCGGGTTATTCTTCGTACGGCGCGAAAGCACCTGCATCACACGGCGAATTTCCTCCTCACGCCCAATGACCGGATCCAATTTCCCAGCAAGAGCTAAAGCTGTAATATCAGTCGTGTATTTTTCCAATGCCTTGTACCTCGCATCTTTTGTTGGAGAATCAACAGATTGACCACTTCTCATAGTTTCAATCTCCTTTTGCACAACTTGTGTTTGGATACCGTAGATTATTAGTATATCTTGCAGTTGAGAACTAGCCTTCATCACTAACGCTAACAGCACAATTTCTTGAGAAATATACTCATCATGAAACTTGGTACTTTGACGCACAGATTCTTGAATGATCTGCTGAGCAGATGAAGACAACGGAGGTTGCTCTTGTATTTGATCAGTCGTAGGAAGATTTTTTACTTGCTCAACAATTGCAGATTCCAGCTCGCTATATTTTTCACCAGCAATCCTTTTCAATATTTCTTGAGCTGGACCTTGTACCTGCAGCAACGCAAACAACACATGCAGTTCATCTAACACAGGATTCTTTTGCTCACTAGCCGATTGCATGGCACGAGCTAATGTTTCCTCAGTAATAGCAGTAAACTTCGGTTGCATTTACGCTCCTCTCAATTCTCCTCTCGACTCTCCTCTTAAAGCCGCAACTCTCTCCTCCACCGGTGGGTGAGTGTTGAACAGACCAGCAAACCACCCCACAGCATCCTTATGATTTTTCAAAGGATTCGTAAAGTACAAATGCGCTGTCGCCTTATTCGCAGCTTCCAAAGGTTCCCTATCAGTAGAAATCTTTTCCAAAGCCCTCGCCAACCCCTCCGGATACTTCGTGATCGCTGCACCAGAAGCATCAGCAAAAAATTCCCGCCTTCTTGAAATAGCCAACTGAATGAGCTGAGCAATAAACGGAGAAAGAATTGCCAATACCAAGCCCGCAAGAAACAGAATCCCCTGCAACTGACCACTATCCCTATCATCCCTCCTTCGACCGCCAAAATGCGACAATCGTAAAAACCAATCTGCCAAAAGTGCAATCAATCCAACTAAAACTGTGACCACGGACATAAGCAACATGTCGTAGTTCTTAATATGCGATAGCTCATGCGCAATCACACCCTCAAGCTCAGTGCGGTCTAAACGCTGTAAAAGTCCAGTCGTAGCGCAAACCACAGCATGTTCAGGATTCCTTCCCGTTGCAAAAGCATTCATGGCTGAGTCTTCAATCACAAAAAGCTTAGGTATTGGAAGACCAGCAGCCAAACTCAAGTTCTCTGCAACAGTATAAAAATGGAAATCCTTTTCGCGACTTGCCGGACGCGCACCAGAAAGCGTTAAAATGATCTTGTCAGAAAAGTAATAACTAATAAAACTTGTGATACCAGAAAACACAAGCGCAAGCCCAACCATATCCAGCCCGTAACCAAGAGCTCGCGCAAATACATAGACCACGCCCGTGACAAATGCCATAAAGAGCGCCATGATCAGAAAACTCTTCTGCTTGTTACTATCAACAGCACTGTAAAAGTTTGCCATACCACCCCCAGATCATTAGATTAAACCGGGTTTCCAGCGATGATCGAGTATTAGAACGAGACCTTCACATCCTTCATCTCTTCGTCGCTCACCGCAACGTGAGATCCGTCCCGCGCCACATCCAAGCCCTTTTCCGGCTTAAACCCAAACATATTCGCAACAGTATTACTCGGGAACGTCATCAACTTCATGTTGTATTCCTGGCTCAGATCAATAAGCGTTCTTCGACTATACATAAGCTTGTCCGCCGTATCCCGAAGCTCATCCATGAATTTCGTCACCGTAGCATCAGCCTTAAGTTCAGGATTACTCTCAACCAACACACTAATTTGCGGAAGCAACTGCTGAACCTTTTCCGCAGCCTTCTCAATTTCCCCAAGCGTTTTCCCCTCAACAGCCTTTTCCACAGACTTACGCGCTTCAGTCAACATCTCAAAAATACCCTTTTCATGACCCATGTACGCCTTAACAGACTCCTGAAGATTTGGAATCAAGCTCGCTTGCCTCTTAAGCTGATTTCCTATTT
>Ga0172379_10010524_pt1 | contig 11173 bp, 15 predicted proteins | sample GrowelOW334metaG_FD_119756 | JGI IMG/M metagenome (GOLD analysis project Ga0172379, IMG submission 119756) | Groundwater microbial communities from an aquifer near a municipal landfill in Southern Ontario, Canada - Groundwater well OW334 metaG | ecosystem: Environmental > Aquatic > Deep... | reverse complement strand
ACAAAGAAAGTTAATTTAGGCAGGAGTATTGGTGATGGGCTTGATAACACGGGTGATCACATTTACCTTATTGATCCTGAAGGAAACAATGTTGATTTTGTGTCCTGGGGAAACGACACCGAAATTTGGAATCCTGCAGTTAACGGCGTTGCAGAAGGACATTCAATCGAAAGAGTAACTGCGGGATTTGATAATGACATAATTTCTGACTGGTTCGATAATAATTTCCCAACTCCCGGAAACTAAATAAACTCATTTTAAAATCCGGCCGTTACAGTTGAACCTCCCCTAGAAAAGAACATCAACACAATCAAGAGCAAACAAATGGCAGCAAGATACATTATTGAGTCGTTACTATTTTTAATTTTAGACAACTTTACTCACCTCCCTGAACAGATTTATTGACAACAACAGATTCTCTTAGTTTAACTTTTATTGGACGTACAAATTGAACTCCTAGTGAAGCTAATTTAAAGCCTGAGTTTAAGAAAAATCCTACAAGAAAAAGATGTGCAGCTAAATTCAAAGGCTGGTTAAGGGCTTCCCCAGACATAAGCTCAGTTGTGAGTTTTCCCTGACTTTTTAAGGATTCCAACTGCTCAGGAGAAACTTCAGCACCGACCATGTTGGACATATCAAGTGAAATTGCGGGCATACTAATCAGATTAATTGGACGTTCTTTAAGTACAAATATGCTGTAAATATTAAACATGGCCGCAACCATCACCAAGACTCCTACAAATACTAACAAATATCCCACTACCTTTTCGGTCATAATTTATATTAGCAGATAATGTAAATACTTGGCTATTCACTTTTATCAAAAAATTTCCTAGAATGGTATATATGCCTCAAGATGTTTTTTATATAACCCTGACTATTGCTCTAATTGTTTTTATGGGGCTTTTTACCTGGATGGCAATTGTTTGGGTAAAAACTCTACATGTAATAAGAAGAGTTGTTGAAGGAATAGAAGAAACAGCACAGAATCTTTCAGTTGTTAAAGAAGGTTTAAAGGTAGGTTTCCTTACATTCTTGGGAAAACTAATGGGTGATCATAAAGATTAATAGTTTGGGGGTGAATTAAATGGCTAAATTGAAAAAAGGCAAAAAAGGAGGAATATTAAAAGCTGCCGTTGCTGGAGTTGCATTAGGTGCTGCCGCAGGAGCTGCCGCCGTTGCTTTGTCTGACAAAAAGAATAGGTTAAAAATAAAAAAGACTATTAAGGATCTGCAATCTAAAGGCGCAAAAAGTCTTGTTGAAGCCAGAAAAAAAATTAAGTCAGCAAGCGAGGAAAGCAAAAAAAGACTTTCAGAAGAGATTGCAAAAGCAGGAAAGAAGCTTTCATAGTTTTAATTAAAAAGGGTATTCATGAAAAAAGTACTTTTGATCGAGGATGATTTTGATATCCAAAATATTTATAGTCAGAAGCTTTCTTTTTCCGGCTATAAAGTGAGTGTTGCCAGCAATGCTTCCGAAGGTTTGGACAGCTTAAATTCAGTCAGACCCGACGTCATACTTCTTGACATTATGCTCCCCGGTAAAATTAACGGCTTTGACTTCCTTGAACAAATCAAAAAAGATTCTAATTTTAAAAATATTCCTGTATTAGTTTTGACAAACATAGACTCAGAAAAAGAATCAGCAATGAAAATCGGAGCTGTGGATTACCTCATTAAAGCAAACACAGATCTAAACATAATCCTGGAAAAAGTTAAGAAATATACTTCGTAGAGTTTTAGAACTTTTTGTAAATTCTGTAGGATTCGGCTTGTGAAGGAAAGTTTTCGCTTAGTTTCTCAACTATCTTATCTCTAAGTTCAATTGAAGAAATGATGCTGTTTTTTGAAGAAACCTTTACCCAACCTTCTATATCCCTTGCTACTTCAATAGCATCTTTTATAGGAACTCCCGCTTTGGTAATTGAAGCCAGAAGTTTGTCAAAATCAAAAGGCTCCAAACTGGTGTCTCTTTTTTTTACTTTAAGATTATTTTCCACTACACTTTTTTCTTTTTTGTCTTTACAGTATTAACCTTGGCGGTAAGCAACTTATATACATGAGCCTGTGCGATCATGGTAACAGGGTAAGTCACTAATGCTCCGACACCGAGTGCTAACATTCCCAGAATATTAATACCTATTAGAGTGAGTCCAAAAAGAAACAGATTCCACTTAATTCCACTGGTAATTCTCCAGCTGGATTTAAGAGCTTGGATGGCGTTTTGATTTTTGTCTACTACAAAGTAGTCAGCAAATTGAAATTTAATAGCAAGTATAATTCCAGGAACTATGAAAAGAACTAGCCCCACTACTGTAGCTGCACCCGCAATAAATTCAGCCAACCAGTAATTAAAAATATATTTATAATTTTTAAATATATCTGAATACTTAGCCTGTTTATCTTCGATTACGTCTAATATTATTCTGAGGAAACCAGCGGAAACATAGGTAGTAACTAAAATACCGATAATCCTATAAAACCATTTGGAGGCGACGGCTGACTCAGGCAATCTGCTGCGAAGTTCATCTGGAAGCCAACCAATAAAGGCAACTGTGGCAACGACTGCAACAAAAAACCAAACTCTCTTTTTGAAATGCTGCCAACCAAACTTAAGGCTTTCTTTTATTGAAAAGTGTCTCACAGCTAAATTGTAATCTAATTGCCAACGCATGTCTATTTGGTAAGGGTTTAAAAAATTATCTTATTTTTGAGGAACAATCAATGCAGCTATAAAATAGAAAACTACTCCAGGGAAAAATCCAGTAAAAACAAAAATCAAAAGAAACACCAATCTAAGAATTGTTGGATCAATGTTATAGTAATCTCCAAGCCCTCCCAAAAGACCAGTCAGGATTTTGTTTTTTGAACTTCTAAGAAGTCTCTTTGCAGCCATATAGCTAATCCTAATATATTTTAATAATGATTTCAAGCAGTTGAGTCAGTCTTTCTAAATACAAATATAAAAGATAAAATAGTATGGATGAAAAAAATTGTAATATTAGTAGTTGTTGCGATAGTTATATTCGTCGTTTTATATCCGCGTCTTAAAAAAACAGACCCCATTATTGATACACCTGCCAGTGATAGTACCTCGGAAACGATTACTTCACCTCCTTCAAACATATCAGGAGCGCCGTCTTTTGCCGTTGGTAAAAACAACATAAGCTACGTTACGGTCAGAAATATTGAAAAAATTGAGCTTTATTCGAATCTGGAAGAACCAAAAACTTCGTTTGATTTTAAGGAATTGAATGGCTGTATTTATCTGACCAACGGCGGTTTTTACGGCGAAGACAATAAACACATCGGTCTTTTTGTAAGTAAGGGCAATGTTATAAGTGGTGCATCCAGCTCCCCTACTTTTAACGGTTTTTTTTCGATAAGTAAAAATAAAAATGCATCTATTTCATACAATGAACCGCAAGGTCCTGAGTACGCTGTTCAATCGGGCCCTATGCTTTTCGCAAATGGCGAACCGTTAACTTTGCAAATTAAAAACGATGAACGCGCCAGAAGGGTTGTTGTAGCCATAAACAGGTCAGGTCATGTTATTTTTATTGTTTTTTATAATCCCAGCCAAACCTTCGACGGACCACTTCTTTCTGAATTACCGGAACTACTCAGCGATTTAAAGAAAAATACCAATCTTGATTTTGAATATGCAATAAATTTGGACGGCGGAGCCCATTCAACATTCATAACCGATGCCTTGAAGCTTTCTGAGTTGTCAACTGCGGGAGGTTATTTTTGTATAAAACCGTAAAGCTACCATTCTTGTTGGTCTTTCCAGTCTTTGAGTAAAAACGAATCTCCGTGACCGCAATAAACTGTAGTATATTTATCCAGTTTAAGAATTTTTGAAATTGAATTATTTAGATCTTTTTGATCCGAGTACGAAAAGTCAGTTCTTCCCACAGCTCCATTTTCAAAAATCAGATCGCCCACAAAAAGTATGTTTCCTTCTTCGAAGTTTAGACAAACACTTCCGGGAGTGTGTCCCGGAGTGTGAATCACGGTAAGAGTTGAAGATCCTACTTGAATCTTGTTATTGTCTGAAAAAAACGAGTTGGCTATGGGTGGCGGGTCAGTAGTAATACCAATAAAATGTTTTGCCGAAGATTTCATATTTTTGATCAGGAACTCATCAGCTTTATGAATCAAAAAAGGAATGTTGTAGTTAAGCTTAAGCTCAGTTACCGCCAAGATATGATCAAAATGCCCGTGAGTTGCAATTATTTTTCTTGGGCTAAGATTAAAATCTGATATTATTCTTCCGATATAATCAGCATCGTCACCAGGATCTATTATTAGAGCTTCAAGAGTTCTTTCATCATAAACTATATAGCAATTGGTTTTTAGCTGTCCAACGGGTAATGTTTTAATTTTCAACATCAATTAATCTTATTTTTTTAACAATATCAGGTTTTATAAGTTCAATTGCAACTACTTCAATTAACTTTTTTGGAGGAAGGTTTTTATGTATCATACAAAAGTAATCTACCGCCTTTTTGATCCTGGACAATTTAAGCGGCGTTACAGCTTCTTCTGGCGTCCCGAATTTATTACTCCACCTTGCTTTAACTTCGATAAAACATAGTATATCTGCTTTAAGTGCAATTATGTCGATTTCACCGTATTTTGACAAAAAATTGCTAGTTAGAATTTTGTATCCTTTTTTTGTCAAATAACGTTTTGCAATATTTTCACCAAGGTTGCCAAAGAAACGTTTACTCAACATTAGAGTTTAATTGTAGCAGGAGAAAGAAGTTATTTTGAAGATTTGTTTTTTGTTAGAACTGTCTTTTTAACAATTTTTGCTTTTTGTGATCTGGCATTATGGCGGGTATATATTTTTTCCACATCCCTTTTAGACTTGCCTCTAATATTAAAAAGCTTAGCATGACTTACGCCTTTACCGCCTTCTCTTACAACGGAAATTTTCTCGATAATAGGTGAGGAAAGAGGAAATATTCTTTCAATTCCTATTTGAGCAGCACCGATTCTTCGCACAGAAAAAGAACGGTTTACATCTCTTCCTTTAATCGAGATTACAACGCCTTCAAAAACGTAAGACCTGGATTTGTCTCCTTCTTTGATTCTTTGAGTAACTTTTACAACATCTCCGACTGAAAACTCGGTTCCGTTGTGGCTGGTTGTTAATGACATATTATTAAAAATAAAAAAACCTTAAGCAGGTTCAAATTCTACTATACAAAGACACTTTAATCAAGGTGTTAGTCAACAAGCTCTTCTTTCTCCAAAACTGTATTTATTTCACTGGCTAAATCTTTGGTCCAGGAAATTCTAATATTAAGATCAACTTTTTTACCTCCATTGCCTTCAAACAGCAAACTAACCTTCTGGTTTCCGGAGTTTTGTACCAAAAGCATTTTGAGTTTTTGAAGCTGTTCTGCGGTTACCCATTTGGGAATTCTGATAAACAGGTTGTCGTCTGGATTACCTGCATTGGTGTCTGTGGAAATTGAATTAACAATCAAAGACGGTGCATCGTCGCGATAATCAATTCTTCCCTGAACAAGCAGAACTTTATTATCAATCCACTCATTTTTAGTTTCCTGATAGAGTTTGGGGAAAACTACTAAATCTATAGTTCCTGTGTCATCTTTGACTCTAACAAAAGCCATTTCCTGACCGGACTTTTTAGTAACAACAACTCTCACCTCGGAAACTACCGCAGCGATTTTAATTTCTTCCTTTAGATCCATGTCCTGAACAAGCTCGTTGATTTTGTGAGTTGCCATGGGGACAAAAGAACTAATTAACTGATCAACAGGTTTTGCTGAAAGCGAAAAACCTAAAAGGGCCCTTTCAAGGTTCTCAATTTCTTCGTCTGTCAGTTCTTCGATTTCTTTATAAACCTCAGGAATCGCCGAATCCATTCCCTTCTTCAGTTCGTCAATTGTGAATAAACCCTGCTGATTTTCCAGACCTTTTGGTTTAGACACTTTATTACGAAGTTCATCCATTGATGCCAGAAGTGTTGCCCTGTTGCCATACTTGGACAATGCTCCTACTTTAACAAGACTCTCAAGAACTTTTTTGTTTACACGCCTTGCATCTACCCTTGCCAAAAAGTCAGAAAAACTGAAAAATTTTTCTTTATCTCTTACTTCCAGAATAGCTTCAATGGCTGCGTGTCCAACATTTTTTATCGCATTTAATCCAAATCTTATTGCCTGATTGTTAAGCGAGTTTTCATCTTCAATAATTGTAAAACCGATACTACTTTCATTAATGTCAGGCGGAAGGACTTTTATTCCCATTCTTCTGCATTCGTGTACTGCCAAAGAAATTTTTTCCGTGTCCCCGCTTTCCGCAGTCAAAAGCGCGCACATAAATTCAACTGGGAAATTAGCCTTCATATAGGCTGTCTGGTAAGCAACTATTCCGTAACTTGCAGCATGGGCCTTATTAAATCCATAAGATTGGAAAGGTTCAAATAACCTCCAAAGAGTTTCAGCAAACTCATTGGTCTGACCTTTAAAAATAATTCCCTGAATAAACTTTTCCTTCTGTGCAGCCATTTCTTCAGGAATCTTTTTTCCGACGGCTTTCCGGAATTTATCAGCTTCCTCCCAAGTGTAGCCTGCTAAATCCAGTGCGCAAAAGAGCAGATCGTCTTGGTAAACAATAAGCCCGTAAGAAGCGCCTAGGAATTTTTTCATTCTGGGATCCAAATATTTGACTTTGCTGGGGTCCCTCTTTCTTTCAATATATTCTGGTATTACGGCAATAGGACCCGGGCGGTAAAGTGCGACCATTGCCATCAAGTCCTCAATTCTTTCGGGCTTTAGGTCAACCAGATACTTTGTCATTTCCGAACCTGAAAACTGGAATACTCCCATCGTTTCTCCTTTACCCAAAATCTCAAATGTTTTTGGGTCATCCAGTGGCATCGACGCTAAATCAATCTTAACTCCCTTGGTTTCTTTGACAATGTCAATTGCTGAGCCAAGTATAGACAAATTGCGGATTCCCAAAATGTCGAACTTAATAAGGCCCACGTCTTCGCATGCATGGAATTCATATTGTGTAATTATTTTGTCTCCCGACGGCTCTTTTTGAATAGGGGTGTAGTTTGTAATTTCGGTCTGAGCAACGACTACTCCGGCAGCATGAACAGAAATGTGCCTAGCATTTCCCTCAACCTGCATTGCCAGGTCCAAAATCTTTTTTGAATCAGCATCCGAATCATAAAGCGCTTTTAATTCTTTTACTTCTTCTATAGCTTTTGGAATAGTTATCGGAAAACCTTGCTTGGGGGGCGGAATAAGTTTTGATATCCTGTCTCCAACTATATAGGGATAACCCAAAACTCTGGCAATATCTCTGACTGATGCTCTTGAAAGCATTCTTCCGAAAGTACAAATCTGAGCAACTTTATCTTTGCCGTATTTTTCCGTGATGTAGGCAATTACTTCTTCACGTCTGTTGTCCGAAACGTCAAAGTCAATGTCGGGTGGTGACGGCCTATATGGATTAAGAAATCTTTCGAAAGGCAAATAGTAGCGGATAGGGTCGACAGTGGTAATTCCAAGAAGGTAAGATACCAAAGATCCGGCAGCCGAACCTCTGGTATTTGTAATAATACCTTTTTTATTGGCCCAATTAACCATATCCATAACTATCAAAAAGTAAGGTGCATACCCTTTTTGGATAATTATTCCAAGTTCATATTCGACCCTTTCTTTGATTTCTTTTGTAATATCTTTAAACTTTATCTCCAATCTTTCATAGGTAGATTTTCTTAAAAAATCATCACAAGTCATTTTTTCGGGAAGTTCAAAATCAGGGAAAAACCATTTACCTAAGACTATTTCGACATTGCATTTATCAGCAATTTTCACAGTATTTTCGATAGCGTCAGGATAATCTTTAAAAAGTGTGATGATCTCATCAGGTGTAGTCAGGTAATAGGTAGGCACGTCAATAAACCGAAGTCTTTTTGTGTCTGAAACCTGTTTTCCGGTCGCTATACAAATCAAGGCATCTTGTGCAGATGCGTCTTCCTGTTTAATGTAATGAGCGTCATTGGTTGCAATAATCGGAACTCCAAGTTCACGGCTGATTTTTACAATCCCTTCATTACGGTCAGTTCATTGCTCGCCATTTCAAGCACATCGTTTTTAATAGTTGTATCCTCAATTGATTTCGCATACTCGCCATATTTGTGTCTTTGAAGTTCCAAATAGTAATCCTTGCCAAATACGTCAACAAACCATTTAACTATCTTTACGGCTTTTTTGTAATCATCTTGGATTAAAGCCTGGGCAACTTCACCCGCTGCGCAAGCTGAAGTGCAAATAAGTCCTTTTGAGTATTTTGCCAAAGTTTCCCGGTCTATTCTTGGGCGGTAGTAGTAGCCTTCAATGTGGGCAATTGAGGTAATTTTCATTAGGTTTTTGTATCCCTCTTCATCTTTGGCAAGTAGTAACTGATGGAAGTTTTGGAAGTTCCCGCGCTCGGGCTTTTCTCTATGATCGATATCCGTAGTATATGCTTCAATACCTATTATTGGCTTAATTTCCATCTCCTTGGCTTTTTTGTAAAATTCAATAGCTCCATACATTGCACCGTGATCAGTCATAGCCACTGCATCCATACCGTTTTCTTTGATATGGGTAAAAAGTTTTTTGATTCGGCTTAGTCCGTCAAGAAGTGAATATTCCGTATGGACATGAAGATGAACAAATTTATTTTTCATTACTTTCTCTCCTGTCCCCTTGAAATCTTATCAGAGTACATTCTCATCTCTGCAACCTGAAGAGCATTCATCATCAAAAAAGCCGGTTCGACGTTCACAGCTTCAGTAGTGATAGTATCCATATTACCCTTTCTAATTAAGTCTTTATCGTAACCCTCAACAAGGCGTTCGCGCATGTTTGCAATACCAAAACTAAAACTTGGAGCAATGTCGGGAGCAATTTGCCGAGATTTCTCTTCAAACTCTTCTCGCGCTTCAAGCAATAGTCTTTCTACCTCTTTTGCCTCTGTAGCCGAAATAGCTATAAGAAATTCGTCTCCGCTTCTGTGCGCCAATTCATCAGATTCCCTTTGAAAGTGTTCAGTAAGCTCTTCACTCAATAGTTCTATAACTCTATCCCCCCCGACATGTCCGTAAACATCATTTACAGGTTTTAACCTATCAACATCCAAAAAAACGAATAATACGTTTGAATCTGTACGAGTAGCCAGGTCTACGAGAGGTGTAACTTTTTCCTTAAATCCTAAATCATTAAGTAAATCAGGGAAGCGGGTATCATGAATAAGCTTCTGATTGAGCTCCTGAATTTTTTTCTGCGGTTCTTCAACGTATCTTTCGTGAGTAATCTTTGCTAAATTACGTCTAGTAACAATCGGTCCCGTTTCACCAGATTCTTCTCCACTCATAACTCTAATGATACTACATTTTATAAGTATTCTGAATTGGATTTTAGATCACTTTAGAAGCAAATAATTCCTTTTTCCTATTAATCAAAATCGAAAATGCAAAAACACTTCCAGTTAAGATAAACATAAGAATTTTTATTCCGAAAATTTCAGACAGTGTCCCAGATATTAGAACCGGAAAAACGGTCAAAATTGTAACTATAAACCAGTAATTCCCAAATACCCTTCCGCGCAGTCCCCCAGGAGTTTGTTCCTGCAAAAAAGTCTGTGATGGAATCAAAATTCCGACATACGAAAATCCGATCGTTCCCAATATCAAAAACCCGATAATAAGTAGATGAATATAGCCTATCATTGGGATTAAAAAGGTTAGGAGAAACAATGATAGGGTTAAAAATACAAAGGAGATTTTAATTATTTTTATCTTTCTAATTCCCTTTTTTAGTATTTTTGGAATTAACAAAGTCCCGACTATTGCTCCCAGACCGCCGGGAACAACTATTAATGTACCAATGGATTCAGTCGAAATATTAAAAATATCAACAGCTATTGCAGGTGTGTTTACCACAATAACTGTCAAAGCAATTTGTAAACCGGCAAGAAGAATAAATGGGTAAAGAACATTTCTATGCTCCTTTATGTAAATGTATCCTTCATAAATTCTGGTAAAAAAATGCGTGAAAGCATTTTCAAATCCATAGGGCATTTTATCAGTCGTTTTCAGTTTTGGTAGTTTCAGTACGCTTACAAAAGCCAAAATTAGCATTCCTGAACAAGCTAATAGAGAAATATCGTATCCAAGCAGTTTTTGAATGGGTCCCGCCAATCCAAAACCTATTATTACTGCAGCCTGCTGTGTCAGGAAAAATACTCCGTTTGCATATGCAAAAAGCTCTTTTTTAACAATCTGGGGAAGGGAAGAAATTTCTGCAGGAACATAAAATTGGTTAAGAAAGGAATAAAAGACGGCCACGCCATAAAGAAGATACATAGATGATCTGTGAGAAATAGCAAACAAAAGTATAACGATGGCCTGCAGAATATTAGTTAATGCTAGTATTTTTTTTCTATCAAACATATCAGATGCTGCAGCGCCGATTGGTCCCACAATAATTGCAGGCAGGGCATAGGCAATCCAAAGAAATGATGTAGCAATTGTTGAGCCCGTATTTCGAAAGAGGTTAAGAAGCAGTAAAAAATTCATTATGTTAATGGTAATTTGCGAAAGTATTTGTGAAGACCACAAAAATATAAACTTTCTGTTTTTCAGAAGGGTGATATAATCCCTAGCCATATTGAATATCTTATACTAAATATTACTACGAATTATATGAATAAATTGTTGAGGACTATTTAAGTTTTTCCTCAATCGCCTTTTTTGCAACAGAAGCATCGGCCATTCCTTGTGACAACTTCATTACATTTCCTATAATTACGGAGATCGAATTTAGTTTGCCGTTTTTATAGTCGGTTACAGCCTGCGGGAGAGCATCGATCGATTGATTTACCCACTCCATTATTTGATTATTGTCAGATACTTTAGATTGCAGCTTGGACTTCACTGTTTCTACCAACTTTTCCACTTTTTCTTTTTTAATATCGACTTTTTGATTTACAATGTAGCCCGCAACTTTCTCCGGATCAACATTTTCTTTCTTTGCAACTCTCAAAACCCGATCGGAAAAGTCTGCCAGATCTTTTTCCGCTGACAGTGCCTTTGCGTATTCGCTTCTTATTTTGTATATCTCTTCAAATCTTT
>Ga0172379_10010523_pt1 | contig 11174 bp, 9 predicted proteins | sample GrowelOW334metaG_FD_119756 | JGI IMG/M metagenome (GOLD analysis project Ga0172379, IMG submission 119756) | Groundwater microbial communities from an aquifer near a municipal landfill in Southern Ontario, Canada - Groundwater well OW334 metaG | ecosystem: Environmental > Aquatic > Deep... | reverse complement strand
CTACACAGGTGAGATCTCGGCCGGCATGCTGGCCAAGCTCGGCTGCTCCTACGTCGTGGTGGGTCACTCGGAGCGACGCGAATACCACGCCGAGAGCGACGAGACCGTCAACGCCAAGGCCCACAAGGCCCACGCCGCCGACATGACGCCGATCGTGTGTGTCGGTGAGGGGCTGGCGGTCCGCCAGGCCGGGGAGCACGTGCCCTACACGCTGGCACAGGTCGACGGCTCCCTCGCGGGCTTCACCGCCGAGCAGGTCGCCGGGCTGGTCGTGGCCTACGAACCCGTCTGGGCCATCGGCACCGGCGAGGTCGCGACCCCCGAGGACGCTCAGGAGGTCTGCGCGGCCATCCGGGGCCGGATCCGGGAGGTCCACGGCGACGCCGCGGCCGACGGCCTGCGCATCCTCTACGGCGGTTCGGTGAAGGCCTCCAACGTCGCCGGCATCATGGCGAAGGACGACGTCGACGGCGCCCTGGTGGGTGGCGCGAGCCTGCAGGTGGACGAGTTCGGCGGCATCTGCCGCTTCTACGACATGCCGGTCCTCTGACCCATCTACCTGTGACGTAGGATTCCCCCCTGTGACAACGCTCTTCACTGTTCTGCTCGTCATCACGAGCTCCCTACTGATCGTCCTCGTGCTCCTGCACAAGGGCCGCGGCGGTGGTCTCTCCGACATGTTCGGCGGCGGCGTCAGCAGCTCGCTCGGCGGCTCGTCCGTCGCCGAGCGCAACCTCGACCGGTTCACGGTCGGCATCGGTGTCATCTGGTTCGCCTGCGTGATCGCGCTGGGCCTGTTGCTCGCCTACCAGAACTGAAAGGCAAGACACGTGGCTGGTGGAGGTAGTGCCATTCGCGGCAGCCGAGTTGGCGCCGGACCCATGGGTGAGGCCGAGCGGGGCGAGGCTGCCCCGCGTCAGGCGGTCACCTACTTCTGCTCGCGGGAGCACACGTCCGTCGTGGCGTTCGCGATCGAGGCCGTGGCCCCCGACTCCTGGGACTGCCCCAAGTGCGGGCTGCCTGCGGGCCGCGACTCCGACAACGCCCCGCCGGCCACCAAGATCGAGCCCTACAAGACCCACCTGGCCTACGTGAAGGAGCGTCGCTCCGACGCCGAGGCGGCCAACATCCTCGACGAGGCCATCCAGCTCCTGCGCTCCCGTCGCAAGTCCGGCGACATCATCTTCTGAGCTCCACCCCACGCTGACCGTGGAATGACTCCGTCATTCCATTGGGAGTACTCGCTGCGCTCGTACTCCCCGCCCGAAACTTTCGGGCGGGTCAGCGTGATTTGTCGTGAGTTGGTGACGGGTCACCGGGGGCTAGAGCTGGGAGGCGGCGGCTCGGTCGAGGAAGTACGTCGTGTCGGCGGTGCCGTGGACGCCCCGCGCGGGGGTGTCCGTGACGGAGCCGGTGTCGGCGAGGGCGGCGGCCACGGCTTCGGCCTTGCCCTCTCCGCTGGCGATCACCCACAGCGAGCGGGCGCGGTTGAGCGCACCGAACGTGAAGCTGATCCGCTGGGGCGGCGGCTTGGGCGAGTCGGTGACGCCGACCACGATCCGGTCGTCGACCGCGAGCTGAGGGTGGCCGGGGAAGAGGGACGCCACATGCCCGTCGGGGCCGATGCCCAGCATCACGACCTCGAACTCGCCGCTGCCGTGCTCGTGCACCTGCTCCTCGAACGCCCGCGCCGCGGCCTCGACGTCGGCGACGTCGTCGCTCGACGGCATCTCGTGGACCTGCGTGGCGCCGACCGCGTCCAGGAACGCGCGCCGCGCCTGGCCGGCGTTGCGGTCGGGGTCGTCGGCGGGGACGAAGCGGTCGTCACCCCACCAGACGACGACCCGGGTCCAGTCGACCTCGGTGCCGGGGGAGAGCCGGGCCAGCTCACGGTGCAGCGCCTCGGAGATGCTGCCGCCGGTCAGGGCGATCTGCGGCTGGTGCCCGGCCGCCTGGGCGTCCGCGAGCCGCGTGAGCAGCTCACCGGCGACCGCGGTGGCCAGCGCCGCGGCGTCGGGGTGCACCTCGACGAGGGGCGCGCTCATGCCCCGGCCTGGCGCAGTCGCTTCGTCACCGCGGCGTAGACGTCGTCCTCGTCGAGGCGCCGCAGCTCCTCCGCGAGCAGCTCGGGGAGCCCGCGTCGCTTGAGCGCGATCGGCCGGTCGGGCCGGCCGGGCGACTGGTAGGTGGCGAGCTTGCCGTCGGGACGACTGATCCGGATCGGGCCCTCGGCGGTGTCGAGGACCACCTCGGTGATCCCGGGGCCCCGCGAGCTGGAGCGCTCCACCTCCACCCGCAGCCGGTCGTGCAGCCACGCCGCCAGCAGGTCGGCGCTGGGGCTGATCCGCTCGGCGGTCACCGACGCGCCCGTCACCTTGAGGTGGTGCTGGTCGAGGGCGGCGGCGAGCAGTGCGCGCCACGGTGTGATCCGGGTCCACGCCAGGTCGGTGTTGCCCTTGACGTACGCCGAGCACTGCACGTGCAGCGCCTTGCCCTTGTGGCGCGGGGCGGCGGCCGCGTCGGTGATCCGGCGCTGCGCCAGCGCGCCGAGCGGGTCGGCGGCAGGGTCCTCGGGTGCGTCGCTGGGCCACCACACCGCCACGGGGGAGTCGGGCAGCAGCAGCGGCAGCACGACCGACGCGGGGTGCTTGACGACCTCGCCCTTCAGCCGGATCAGCGCCGTCTCGCCGGTCCACCCGGCGCCGGTGCCCACCTGGGCGTTGATCTGGCCCGCGCCGCGGGCGTCGCCCAGGATGACGCCGAGGACGCGCGCCGGGTGCTCGCGCGAGGCCTCACGGGCGGCCCGCATGGCCGCCTCGGACTCGTCCTCGTGGACGACGATCACCAGCGTCATGACCATGCCCATGGCCGGGCTGCCCGCGCGCTTGCGGGCGCGCACGAACTCCGAGGCGATCTTGCTGGAGGTGGTGTCCACCAGCTCCATCATCGGCGGTGAGCTCATGGCCGTCTCCAGACGCGTCCGTCGCGGGCGAGCATCTTGTCGGCCGAGGCCGGTCCCCAGGTGCCGGAGCCGTACTGCTCGGGCCTTCCCTTGCGCTCCCACGCCTCGAGGATCGGGTCGAGGATCTTCCAGGACAGCTCGACCTCCTGGTGGTGCGGGAAGAGCGGCGGGTCGCCCAGCAGTACGTCGAGGATCAGCCGCTCGTAGGCCTCGGGGCTGTCCTCGGTGAACGAGCCGCCGTAGGCGAAGTCCATGTTGACGTCGCGGATCTCCATCGCGGTGCCGGGCACCTTCGAGCCGAACCGCAAGGTCATGCCCTCGTCGGGCTGCACCCGGATCACCAGCGCGTTCTGGGTGAGCTCCTCGACGGAGGACGCGCTGAACGGCTGGTGCGGCGCCCGCTTGAACACCACGGCCACCTCGGTCACCCGTCGCCCGAGGCGCTTGCCGGTGCGCAGGTAGAACGGCACGCCGGCCCAGCGCCGGGTGTCGACGTGGAGGGTGATGGCGGCGTAGGTCTCGGTGCGCGACGTCGCCTTGATGCCCTCCTCCTCGAGGAAGCCGGCGACCTTCTCGCCGCCGGCCCAGCCGGCGGCGTACTGCCCGCGCGCGGTCGCCAGGTCGAGGCGCCGGGGCAGCCGCACGCTGGCGAGCACCTTCTGCTTCTCGATCCGCAGGCTGTCGGCGTCGAACGACGTGGGCTCCTCCATGGCGACCAGGCACATCAGCTGGAGGAGGTGGTTCTGGATGACGTCGCGCGCTGCGCCGATGCCGTCGTAGTAGCCGGCGCGGCCGCCGATGCCGACGTCCTCGGCCATCGTGATCTGCACGTGGTCGACGTAGTTGTTGTTCCACAGCGGCTCGAACATCATGTTGGCGAAGCGCGTGGCCAGGATGTTCTGGACCGTCTCCTTGCCGAGGTAGTGGTCGATCCGGAAGATCGAGCCGTGCTCGAAGACCTCGGCCAGGACGCCGTTGAGCTTGCGCGCCGACTCGAGGTCGTGGCCGAAGGGCTTCTCGACGACGACCCGCCGCCAGGAGTCGCTGGTGGGGTCGACCAGGCCGTGCTCCTTGAGCTGACCGGCGACAGCACCGAAGAAGCCGGGCGGGATCGCGAGGTAGAACGCGTGGTTGCCCTCGGTGCCCCGGGTGCGGTCGAGCTCCTCGATGGTGTGCCGCAGCGTCTCGAACGCGTCGTCGTCGTCGAAGTCGCCCTGGACGAACCGGAAGCCCTCGGACAGCTGCTTCCAGACCTCCTCGCGGAACTCGGTGCGGGCGTAGGCCTTCACCGAGTCGTGCACGATCTGCGCGAAGTCCTGGTCGGCCCAGTCACGACGCGCGAACCCGACCAGGCTGAAGCCGGGCGGCAGCAGCCCCCGGTTGGCGAGGTCGTAGATCGCCGGCATGATCTTCTTGCGCGACAGGTCGCCGGTGACGCCGAACAGCACCATCCCGCACGGCCCGGCGATGCGCGGCAGGCGCCGGTCGCGCGGGTCGCGCAGCGGGTTGGTCCAGGTCATGCGAGCTCCGCGCGCACGCCCTGGAGGTCTGCCGGACCGCTGACGTGGAGCCGCAGGACGGGCCGGCCCTTGTCGGCCAGCACCAACCCGTCGCCGACCGCCTGGGCGGTGAGGAACTCGTGGAACGTGAACGGCCGGTCGGGTACGGCGAGGTCGGCGACCGGCTGGCCCGTGACCTGGAGGTAGACCCCGGTGTCGGGGCCGCCCTTGTGGTACTGCCCGGTGGAGTGCAGGAAGCGTGGCCCCCAGCCGAAGGTCACCGGGCGGCCGGTGCGCACCGCGAGGGTGTCGCGGCAGCCGGCCAGCGCGGCGTCGCGGTGGCGGTCCAGGTAGGCCTGCACGGAGACGTAGCCGCGGTCCCCGTCGAGCGTGCCGAGCAGCGCTGCGACGGCGTCGGCGACGCTGGCGGTGCCGTCGGGCAGCCACCCGGGCGAGGCGTAGACCGTGACCGGCCCGTCGACGAAGACCGGGATGGGCTGCTCGCCAGCGCCGTCGAGCATCTCGCGGGCCGCGGCCTTGGCGCTCTCGACGTCGGGCTGGTCGAAGGGGTTGATCCCGATGATCCGGCCGGCCACCGCCGTGGCGTACTCCCACAGCAGCATCTGGGCGCCCAGCGGTGCGTCGACCGTGGCCCCCCAGCCCGAGGCCGGGCGCACCCGGTCGAAGACCCGGCCGGGTCCGAACGTGACCAGCACCTCGTCGGGGGTGCTGGGCACGAAGTTGGGGGAGTCGAGGGCGTCGACGACGACCGGCAGGATGCCGAGGCCGCCCTTGCCGGTGGACTCGGCGACCAGCTGCTCGGCCCAGTCGCCGAACCCGGCGAACGACGACCCGGCGTTGGCCAGCACCAGCTTGTCGGCCCCGGCCAGGTTGGCCGCCGCGAGCAGGGCGCCGAGCCGCAGTGCGGGATTGTCGGGGGAGTCGGCCTCCAGGGCCGGCCGGATCGCCTCGGCCTCGTCGAGCAGGGTGGCGATGTTGGCGTTGGCCAGCCCGCTCGGCACCAGGCCGAACGCGGTCAACGCGGAGTAGCGGCCGCCCACCTCGGGGTCGGCGAGGAACACGCGGTAGCCGGCCTCACGTGCCAGTGCCTCCAGCGGCGACCCGGGGTCGGTCACCACCACGATCCGCCCCGAGGGGTCGATGCCGACGTCGCGGAAGGCCCGCTCGAAGGCACGTCGCTGGCTGTCGGTCTCGACGGTGCCACCGGACTTGCTGGACACGACCACCACGGTCTCGTCGAGCCGGCACTCGATCGCGGCGCGGACGAAGTCGGGGTCGGACGAGTCGAGCACCTCGAGCTCGACCCCGTCAGCGGCGCAGATCACCTCGGGGGCGAGCGACGAGCCGCCCATGCCGCACAGGACGACACGCCACACGCCGCGCTGGCGCAGCTGCACCTCGAGCGCCGCGATGTCGACCACCAGCGGGCGCGACCGCACGGAGAGGTCGACCCAGCCCAGACGCTTGGCGGACTCATCCTCGGCCTCGGGGCCCCAGAGGGTGGCGTCACGTGCGGCGATCCGGCCGGCCACGCCGTCGGCCACCAGGGCCTCGACGGTCGCGGCGTACGCCGCCTCGTCGGCGTAGCCGAAGGTCAGCTCGAAACCCTCACCGCTGACCGCGTTCCACGCCGTCTCGGTCATGAGCCGCTCGCGTCCATCTGGCCGCGGACCGTCTCGACGAGCTCGTCCCACGACTTCTTGAACTTGTCGACGCCCTCCTGCTCGAGCACCAGGAGCACGTCGTCGAAGTCGATGCCGACCTCGGCCAGCCGGTCGAAGACCGCCTGGGCCTCGTCGCCGCGGCCGGTGACGGTGTCGCCGGTGACCTCGCCGTGGTCGGCGAACGCCTCCATGGTCTTCTCCGGCATCGTGTTGACGGTGTCGGCCACGACCAGCTCGGTGACGTAGAGGGTGTCGGGGTAGTCGGGGTTCTTGACCCCGGTGGAGGCCCACAGCGGCCGCTGGGCGTGGGCCCCGGCCTCGGCCAGGGCGCGCCAGCGATCACTGGCCCGCACCTCCTCGAAGGCGGCGTAGGCCAGGCGGGCGTTGGCGACGGCTGCCTTGCCCTTGAGCGCGGTCGCCTCGTCGGTGCCGATCGCCTCCAGCCGCTTGTCGACCTCCGAGTCGACCCGGGAGACGAAGAAGGACGCCACCGACTGGATCGTCGACAGGTCCAACCCGGCGTCGCGGGCCTGCTCGAGGCCGGCGAGGTAGGCGTCCATCACCGCGCGGTAGCGCTCGAGGGAGAAGATCAGCGTGACATTGACGCTGATGCCCTCGCCGATGGCGGCGGTGATCGCCGGAAGCCCCTCGAGGGTGGCGGGGATCTTGATCAGCACGTTGGGCCGGTCGACGGCCTTCCACAGCGCCTGCGCCGAGGCCAGGGTGCCGTCGGTGTCGTTGGCCAGGTCGGGCTCGACCTCGATCGAGACGCGGCCGTCGGACGGGCTGGCGTCGGCGACCGGAGCGAGTACGTCGCACGCGTTGCGGACGTCCTCGGTGGTGAGCGCGAAGACCACCTGCTCCACGGGCGTGCCCTCGGCCACGAGGGCCCGCACCTGGTCGTCGTAGCGCTCACCGTTGGCGATCGCGCCGGCGAAGATGGTCGGGTTGGTCGTCACCCCGACCACCGACCGCTCCTTGACGAGGTCGGCGAGACTGCCGGTCTCGATCCGCTCGCGGGAGAGGTCGTCGAGCCAGATCGACACCCCCGCGTCCGCCAGTGCCTCGAGGCGAGCCTCTTGTAGCTGCGTCATGTGCGTCCTCCGGGGGATCGATGGGCTTCGTCAGCCGGCTACTGCTGCCAGGCTCTCGCGTGCGGCCGAGGCGACGGCCTAGGCGGTGATGCCGTACTCCTGGAACATCGTGGCGGCGTCGGCGGACGCCCCGAACCGGTCGACCGAGACGATCCGGCCGGCGTCACCGACTACCTCGCGCCAGCCCTGGGCCACTCCGGCCTCGACCGAGACCCGCGCCTTGACGGTCGGCGGGATCACCGAGTCGCGGTAGGCGGCGTCCTGCTCGTCGTACCACTCGCGGCACGGCATCGAGACGACCCGCGCGCGGACGCCCTCGGCCGCCAGCGCCGTGCGGGCGGCGACGGCGAGCTGGACCTCGGACCCGGTGCCGACGAGCACCACGTCGGGCACGCCGCCCTCGGCGTCGAGCAGGACGTAGCCACCACGGTGGGCGTCGCCGGTGCCGGTGAACCCTTCGGCGTCGCGCGGGAACACCGGGACGTTCTGCCGGCTGAGCGCGATGCCCGCCGGGCGGGCGTTGACCATGATCGCCTGCCAGCAGGCGGCCGTCTCGTTGGCGTCGGCGGGGCGGACCACGTCGAGACCGGGGATGGCGCGCAGCGACGCGAGGTGCTCGACCGGCTGGTGGGTCGGGCCGTCCTCGCCGAGGCCGATGGAGTCGTGGGTCCACACGTAGGTGACCGGCAGCCCCATGATCGCGGCGAGCCGCACGGAGCCGCGCATGTAGTCGGAGAACGTCAGGAACGTGCCGCCGAAGACGCGGGTGTTCCAGTGCAGCGCGATGCCGTTCATGATCGCGCCCATGGCGTGCTCGCGGATCCCGAAGTGGAGCACCCGGCCGGCGAACGGCTCGGCCTGCCACATCTTGGTCGCGCGGTCGACGGGCAGGAACGAGCCCGCCCCCTCGATGGTGGTGTTGTTGGACTCGGCGAGGTCGGCCGAGCCGCCCCACAGCTCGGGGACTGTGGCGGCGATCGCGTTGATCACCGCGCCGGAGGCCTTGCGGGTCGCGACGCCCTTGGGGTCGGCGTCGAACGTCGGCAGGTCGGCGTCCCAGCCGTCGGGCAGGGCGCCGCTGTTGAGCCGGTGGAGCAGCGCGGCCCGCTCGGGGTGCGCCTCGGACCACGCGGCGTAGTGCTCGTCCCAGGTCTGGCCGGCGGCGGCGCCGCGCTCGCGGAGCAGGCGGGTGTGCTCGATGACCTCGGCCGGCACCTCGAAGGTCAGCTCGGGGTCGAAGCCGAGCAGCTTCTTGGTGGCGGCGACCTCCTCCTCGCCGAGCGCGGAGCCGTGGGCCTTACCGGTGTTCTGTGCGGAGGGGGCGGGCCAGGCGATGATCGTGCGGAGCTTGATGAAGCTCGGGCGGTCGGTGACCGCGCGGGCGGCCTCGAGGGCGTCGTAGAGCGCGTGGACGTCCTCGCGGTAGCCCTCGCCGCCGTGGGTCCAGTCGACGGTCTGGACGTGCCAGCCGTAGGCCTCGTAGCGCGCTGCGACGTCCTCGCTGAGGGCGATGTTGGTGTCGTCCTCGATCGAGATCTCGTTGGCGTCGTAGATCACGGTGAGGTTGCCCAGGCGCTGGGTGCCGGCGATCGAGGACGCCTCCGAGCTCACGCCCTCCTCGATGTCGCCGTCGCTGGCCAGGACGTAGACGTGGTGGTCGAGGAACGACTCGCCCTCGGGCGTCTCGGGGTCGAGCATGCCGCGCTGCTTGCGCGCCGCCATGGCCATGCCGACGGCGTTGCCGATGCCCTGGCCGAGCGGCCCGGTGGTGACCTCGACGGCCTTGGTGTGGTGGTACTCCGGGTGCCCCGGAGTCTTGCTGCCCCAGGTGCGCAGCGCCTGGAGGTCCTCGAGCTCGATCCCGAAGCCGCCGAGGAAGAGCTGGACGTAGAGCGTCAGGCTCGAGTGGCCGCACGAGAGCACGAAGCGGTCGCGCGAGATCCAGTCGGGGTCGACCGGGTCGTGCTTCATCACCTTCTGGAACAGCAGGTAAGCAGCGGGGGCCAGGCTCATGGCGGTGCCAGGGTGGCCGTTGCCCACCTTCTGCACCGCGTCCATGGCCAGGATCCGTGCCGTGTCGACGGCCCTCTGGTCGAGCTCGGTCCAGTCCAGTCCTGCGCGTGTGGTCACGTGGTTCCTCTCAGGGGGGTTACGCCGTTCCGAGCCTACCCAGGCGAGGCGTTAGACTGGCACCCGCACCGGTTGCCCGAAGCAGCCCTTCCCATTCGCGAGGATGTCCGTGACGTACGTCGACCAGTCGGCCACCGCTGCCCAGCAGCCGGAGCGCGACGAGCCGACCGGAGGCACCAGCCTCAAGGACGTCGTCGCCGCCTACGTCGGCCTCACCAAGCCGCGCGTCATCGAGCTGCTGCTGCTCACCACGGTGCCGGTCATGTTCTTCGCCGACCGTGGCGTCCCCCCGCTCGGCCTGGTCCTCGCGACCGTCGTCGGCGGCACCCTGTCGGCCGGCTCCGCGTCGGCGTTCAACTGCGTCTACGACCGCGACATCGACGAGCAGATGCGGCGCACCCGCCGCCGGGCCCTGCCCCGCCACATCGTCACCGCACGCGCTGCCCTGGTCTTCGCCTCCGTCCTGGCGGTGCTGTCGACCGTCGTACTCGCGGTCTGGGTCAACACCCTGTCCGCGCTGCTGTCGGTGACGGCCATTGCCTTCTACGTGCTCATCTACACGATGGTGCTCAAGCGCCGTACGGCGCAGAACATCGTCTGGGGCGGCATCGCCGGGTGCTTCCCGACGCTGATCGGGTGGACCGCCGTCACCGACTCCCTGTCGTGGACGCCGGTCGTGCTCTTCATGGTCGTGTTCTTCTGGACCCCGCCGCACACGTGGGCGCTGGCGCTGCGCTACCGCGAGGACTACGCCAACGTCGACGTCCCGATGCTGCCGGTCGTGGCCTCGGCCCGTGAGGTCGGCCGCCAGATCGTGCTCTACAGCTGGGTGATGGTCGCGACGTCACTGCTGCTGTGGCCGGTCGCCGGCACCGGCCTGCTCTACCCCGTGGTCGCCTCCGTACTGGGCGCCGTGTTCCTGCTCGAGGCGCACCGGCTCTGGGCCCGGGCGCGCGGCACCGAGGACCTCAGTGTGATCCAGCCGATGCGGCTGTTCCACCACTCCAACCTCTACCTGTCGCTGCTCTTCGTGGCCGTCGCGCTGGACCCGCTGCTCAAGCTCTGAGCCCTATGTTCGCTGGTGGCGTCCAGAGGCCGCCGTCATTACGGTGCTGGCATGGATCTCTTTCGGACGAAGTCGGTCGAGCAGTCCATCGCGGAGACCGATGAGCCCGAACACCGACTGAAGAAGGACCTCGGTGTCCTGGACCTGCTGATCTTCGGCGTCGGCGTCATCATCGGCGCCGGGATCTTCGTCGTGACCGGGACCGTGGCCAAGACCAACTCCGGCCCGGCGATCACGATCTCCTTCGCCATCGCAGGTCTTGCCTGCGGGCTCGCGGCGCTCTGCTACGCGGAGTTCGCGTCCACGCTCCCGGTCGCCGGAAGTGCCTACACGTTCAGCTACGCCTCCTTCGGCGAGCTCGTCGCCTGGATCATCGGGTGGGACCTGGCTCTCGAGTTCACGATCGGGGCCGCCGCCCTGAGCACGAGCTTCTCCGGCTACTTCCAGGAGGTCTTCGACGGCACGTTCCTCGAGGTGCCGACGTCCCTGGGGTCGGCGGCAGACGGCGTGGTCGACCTGCCGGCGATCGTGATCTCGCTGCTCGTGACGATCGTCCTGATCGGCGGCATCAAGCTGTCGAGCCGGATCAACCAGGTGATCGTCGCGATCAAGCTGTTGGTCATCGGTGCGGTCATCGTCTTCGGCGTCGGGCATATCTCAGGCGACAACTACACGCCCTTCATCCCGCCCTCGGAGCCCGCTCCCGACGCGATCGGCGGCTTCATGGACGTCACCCTG
>Ga0172379_10010522_pt1 | contig 11174 bp, 4 predicted proteins | sample GrowelOW334metaG_FD_119756 | JGI IMG/M metagenome (GOLD analysis project Ga0172379, IMG submission 119756) | Groundwater microbial communities from an aquifer near a municipal landfill in Southern Ontario, Canada - Groundwater well OW334 metaG | ecosystem: Environmental > Aquatic > Deep... | reverse complement strand
CAGCTGGCTGTCACCTAATCCCCACGGAGTTTCTTCGGGTTTCCATCCGATTCGTATGAGCGCTTTCTGTGCGGCATCCTTATTGTCGGTATACACTGCTACCGACCAGAGCATGAGCGGATTGGCTGGTTGAGATTTCATCCAGGAGGTCAATACCCTGTCCCCGTCGTCTTCGCGATTCAGCAGTTTATAGCTGAGTGCAGCCAGGAGGGTTGAACTATCCCAGCCCGGTTTTTGTTCCAATGCATAATTCAATACTTTTTTAAAATATTTTTCTCCTTCATTAATTTGATTTAGTTGCAGATAACAAAGTCCGGTCAGGTAATCTTCAACCCTTTCGTCAGTAAGGTAAGGTTTGCCGACACCCAAAGATTCGGGCCACAAACGGGCAACCTCGAGATCAGCAAGGGCCTTCAGGTACCGGGCATGCCGGAAATACTCCAATGCCCTGAGAATTAATGCAGAACGATAGATTTCATGCCCTTCACGCGCCCCTTCTGCAGGCAGGAGAATCAATTTATTCAGAATTTCAATCGATTGATCGTAATTGTGCCGGTACAATTCAGCTTTAGCCTGATCAAAATCGAGGATCATTTGTCCGGGAATATTTGCAGTAGCTTTACGTGATACATCCAGATACTGGCTCCAGCTCCGGTTTCGTGCATAAAATCCGCCCAGTGCATGCCAGGATCGCCAGTCATCCGCCTGCAACTCAGTGGCGTGGTTCAGGTCGCGCAATACCAGTTCCTCCTCCATTCCTTCAAAAAGCTTGGTGCGGGTCAGGTAGAAATGGGCCTCCGCCGGTTCGTCACGGCACGATTTGAACAATTCCTTTGCCTTCAAGGAATCATCGGCATTTAAACGGATCAGACCCATATAATACCGGTTTTGCCAGGCTGGTTTTACCGATTCCGCCCACTCAATGACCCGCAAGGTTTCAGGCCGGTATGGGAGAACGAATTTTGTCGGGGAGGTCGTAGCAGATAGATTGCCGGATTTCCCGCCCAGATAATCGCGCCAGTATTGAATTTCCACCTGATCGGGTGCCTGGTTCAACAGGACGACTGATTCCGCATCCAGATTAAGGTTATGATAAAAAATGGCCAGTTCAAGATAGGTTTGCTCTGGAAACTCATTGCGGATCAAACTTTTAAAGGAGTTAAGATTATCGGTCGACGGATCGGCCAGATATTTTTCAAAACCGGCAAAATGGTTCAGAGGATCAATTTCCAACAATCGGTTAATTCCTTCAGCAGCCATTACCGGATTGTCAGCCAGTCGATATGCAATTATTTGATATTGAATGGCTTTGATATTATACCGGTCATAATCCTGGGCTAATCCGGAATATTTAATTGCCTGATCCATATTTTTCTCCCTGAGAGCGATCTCAGCCAGTCCGGTATAAGCAGCCGACCGGTACTCCATTGATCTGGCAGCAAACCCAAAGGCTTCCTTAGCCTCCCAAATCTCTTTTAAATTCTTAACATTCTTACCGTTCTTAACATTCTTACCGTCTTTCTTAACGATTCCGAGCAGGTAATTCGCTTTCGGATCATACGTGTCATACGCCAGCGCCGTCATTAACAGTTCTTCGGCCAGTTTGGGTTTTAATATTCTGATATATTCCTCGGCCAACCCGGATAGTGCCGGCAGAAAATGGGGATCCTTGAACAAGCATTTCCGGTAAGAATCCCGGGCTTGGGAATATTCCCTCTGGCGGCTGAATTCAATGGCTTTCAGGTATAATCCCTGCACGGAGTTCCAGTCGAAGGGCGGCGAAACCACCGGGCGGTCGGAGTTGCGGGCCGCCTGGATGTTGACCGACCAATCGAGGCGGCCATTTGCCAGTGAAACCGCTGAAGGCTCGCGGCCTGCGGTGGCCGGATAAATGAATAATTCCAGCGGTTTAAGCTGAACCGGGACTTTTACTGTTTGATCTGTACCATATTTAATGATCAGTGTATCCTTGACATATTCAAGCGGACTGAACCTGATTTCCCCTGATTTGTTCGGGTCTGATCCCGGCTGCTTACCATCGTTGATATTCAGTATTCCGGCTTCCCCAATCTCCGTGACCCCACCGGTACCCAAGACAGGGAACCAGCATTCGCTGAAGCGTTCGCAACTGTTTGCAGCGAATCCCAAATGCTTGAAGGGGGTGAAGGTGCTGCCGGCTGCCTCCTGGTTGAACAGCAATCCGGTCTGTATCTCGGTATATTGCATATTCCCCGGCCGGTCGGTGAGGAGATCGGTCCATAGCGCACCCTGGGGACTGAGCGCCCAGATCCAAATTTTTTTACCCACCTTCCCGGTGTAATCGTTCCAATGCCCAAACCCGAAATCTCGGGAAGCATAATACCCGGCAAAGAAATTGGTTACCGTGCCCAGCACATGGTAGCTGTGATCGCTGCCATAATTATTTTCTGCATAATGTGATATGTTCCTGCCGTCAGCCAGGACAGGCCATGGGGATTCTTCCCCGGAATGGCCTATATAATGGTCGCCCGGGAAATAGTAGGTCAGATCGGGCGCGGCATCTGCTGCTGCCGTTGCCCAATGATATTTCGAAGAACTCAGGTCCATGGGATTATACCAGAACAGGTTGGTCTCAACCCACGCTTTATCTTTGGGTAACCTGATCTCCACACGCCACTCCGAACGGGAAGTCAGGTCCATGGCACCGATAAAACAAGAAACACTTCCGTCCGGGTTGGTCCGGGTTAAATAATCAACCGGTGAAGCCGTGGTCGGGGCATGGCCGATGGATCCGAAATTGAATTCGATCCCGCCGGAAGTCCAAGCTCCGCGCATCGATATGTCCCTGAACTTTACCACTTTATTGAAATAAATAAATTCCTGACCGGTCGATTTTTCAATGGCTCCTAAAATCTTGCCACCCATCTCAGGGGCAATCATCACTTTAATCCACTCATTCTCAAGCTCCACGATTTTCCAATCGCGGTTTATGCCCTTGGTGGCATAACCGTCAAAACGAAAATACGGATAGATTTTACCGGTGCGGGGAACGGGATTCGGATCACCGTAAGGATAGGTCAGGAAAGTGCGGGAGTATTCGCGGACTGTTGCACTTTGCGCAGAAGAACGTGTGGGCGTGAGGAACGCGAGAAATGTGAGAAATGTTAAGAATGTTAAGATCGTTAAGAAGGGGCGTTTCATGGCGATGATTTTTTACTAAAATACGGATTTGATTTGCTATTTTTCATGGATTTTTGGCAAAGTGATGAGGTCAGACTTACCAGATGATAAGCGAGTTTTGGTCCGATGGGCGGAAGAGGGCGATAATCAGTCGGTTCTCGAGCTTTCCTCACGCTGTGCGCAGGTCGGAATGATTACCATGTATCCTGATCGTTCACCGGTTTTTAACTGGATACACCGGCTATTGGATCCGGATTCCTTCCATTTGGTTTCGATCAGTCAAAACCGCGCGGTGGGCTTGCTTGGCACCCTTCATACGGATTTTTACTTTAAGGATAAGCCGGTCAGGACAGCCTATTTTATGGATTTCAGGGTGGATCCGGAGTTTCGCATGGGGCTGACCGCTTACAGAATGGTTAAAAGAGCCATTGAATTTGAGCGGGAATCCGGAACCCGGATGGCTCTGGCCACCCTCCTGAAAAGCAATGAGGCACCCATGGTTTTTACCAAGGGTAGGGGCGGGTTTCCTGCCTCGCTGTACCTGGGAGATAACCGGATATTCAGTTATATCCCGGTCCGGAAGATGAAGATCGATGGAAGGTTTACGATCAGGCAGGCTGTTGATGAAGATATACCGGAACTGGTAGCCCTTTATAACCGGTATTACAGCAGTTACCGGCTTGCCCCGAGGATGTCGGAGGAAACATTTAGGCGCTATATTGCTGAAATCGACGGGTTAAGTATCGACCGGTTTTATGTGGCCTGCCAGGGTAATACCATAAAAGCGGTGATGGCTGCCTGGGATGCCCGCTCAATAAAAAGATTCTTTGTGACCCAATCGAATATCCGGGTAAAATTGATATCAGGATTGGTAAAGTTCTTATCGCTGTTCGGGAAAATGCCCGAACCGGTCAGGGTAAACCAGCCATTGCGGCAACTGACGCTGGTCCTTTATGCTCATGATGATTCAATCCGCGCGCTGGCGGCATTGTTCCGCCATATCAACAACCTGAATATCGGAGGGGAATATTCGCTCATCCAGGTTCAGATCCATGAGGACGATCCGGCCAATGATAGTTTGAGGGGCCTGATCGGTATCTCAGTATACAGCGAAATCCATTTTTTTACCGATACCCTTCAATTCGCTCGTGAAATCCAGATAACTCCGGGGCTCATTCATCTTGAATTTCCCAATTACATTTAATTGGCGGTAATGTTTATAATCCTTCTGATGGTTTCGGAAATATTCTCCGTTGGTCGCGGAGCATAAACCGAAATGATTTTGCCGTCTTTTCCGATCAGGAAATATCTTGGAAAATCATTCAGGTAATAGGTGTCTTTCAGAACGGATGATTTCGGATCCTGTATCAGCTGGATGCTGCCGAAATTATTTTTTTTAATGATCGCAGACCAGCGGTTCTTATCTTTTTCGAAATCCAGCGATACCATGATGAATTTTACCGGTTTACCCATGAAATCCCTCCGCAGTTGCTCGAAATAAGGGATCTCCTGTAAACTCCAGTCCGACCATGATGCCCAGAATCCGATATACAGCAATTCTCCGAAATAATCGCTTAGTTTCACCGGTTTGCCGTCCGGGGTGAAGGCGGTAAAATCGGGGGCTTCTTTACCCAGACCGACTTTTTCAAGATTGGTGACCAGCGATTCGATGGATTTAACATAACCGGAGTTTTTGCAGCTGACCCTGAAATCCGTCAGGAAACTCTCGATGCGGGTAATCCCGAAATTGGCAAGGTGATCATCAATGGCAGTAAATAGAAGATAATCAATAACATCCTGATTCGTAAAATCGTCATGAATCACCCTGAACCGTGCCACGGATTCCGGAAAAATCAGATTGGCGATATCGGCATGCGTGTCCAGATAAACAGACTGCCGGTAATCAAGGTAATTCTGGATAAATTCTTTATAAACGTTACTGTGCAGGTTTGCCGGTGAATTCAGGTTAAGCCGCGTGAGATAATCAAAATGGTATCCGGCCGGCAGTTCCGGTTGAATCCCTTTAAGGATTTGGTATTTAATAGGATATTGAAGATGCTGATCCGCCCAGTAGAGTTCAATTTCATTTCGGGTCAGGTTAACAAAACCGGGATCTATTTCTTTATACTTGACTTCATATTCTTCCAGTAATTTGATTTTCAATTGCTTGATTGAATCAATATACTGGATGAAAGGTTGCGGTTCCTTTGAAAACAGATCGGCACCAGTAATTGAAGTCTGCTGATCCAGTTTACGGGCGAGGGTCAGGTAATAATTCACCGGTCCAAGCTTGCCCCCGTATGAAATATTATCCGGAAATGCGACCGAATTGATCGTCAGGGTAACCTCTTTTCCCGGTTCAAGGTAGACATCGGTCAGGCGGTTGCCGAAAAACACCATGGCGTGTAACGGTTCCTTTACAGGGATGGTGATGCTGAATTCGCCTTTTTTACTGATCCTGGCGCTATCGAGGACAGGACCGGCACTGATATCAATATATCCCGGGATAATGGGTGACAGCACACCTGAAATCCTGGCTTCCCCGGGCTTGATTCCGGGTTTCTGGCAGCCGGTCAATAAACCAGCTGCCAAAATCAGTAAACATCCTAATCGCTTGATCATACCAACTACCTCGGATTACCCGACTTGCTCATATACCGGGTGTAATACTCGTTGTATTTGGTTTCCACTTGTTTAAGAAGGTCATCTTCTTTATTAGCAGTCAGGCAATCGAGAAGGTTCTTCATCTCATAACCAACGGCGTACTGAAAATCATTGCTTATGGAAAGGAAGAAGTTGTTTGGAAGGCTCAGGTAATAATCCACATTGTTGCTGATATTATCGAAAGAGAATTTAGCTACTTCCCTTGCTTTGTCTCTATTTCCGGCCAGATACCAAAGATTGGCATTGTCAACATCGGTAGCCGTATATCCGACCACTTTCATTGGCATAACGCTCTCCAGTTTTGTCAGTACTTCGATTGCTTTATCCTTTTTGCCCTCCTTGATCAGGGCGGCAGCCAGGCGGTTGAAATTGTTCTTCATGTTCTGCATCATCCGGCGGCAGGTTTCATCCTGGTAAACTTTCGGATTATTCAGATTGGTATAACGGAATTTATTCATCACGTTTTCATACATGATATCCGTATTAACCATGCCCGACATGCCGGTCTGCATCTCACCCTTCACCGGGATTAGCCGGTAGCTGAGGCCCTGAAGTTCAAGGTAATTATCGAGTTTTACCGAACCTGACTGTTTCGGGGTGGTATAATACATCGGCCGCTCCCAATTATTATGGGCTAGGATATCCAGCACAACCAGTTCATCTTTATAGATCTGTTCCTGCCCCATATTCCATATGATAGCCGAATCAATCTGTGATGCCCTGCCGGCCGCAACCGTGCCATTCTGGAGAACTTTGTTTTTATCCACGGGCAGGCTGAAAGTGGCTGAGGGGATATAATTGAACTGCCGTCCGGTTGATGAGGGGACCATGGCCCGCGGGTCATCATTGATGGCGAATTCAATCAATTGTTTCAGGTCCGTAGGAGTCTTCAGTTTATCAAGGATCGGAATATAACCCCGTTTCCCCTGACGGTATTGTTCAAATCCCATCGAGATAGGTAAAGCTGCTGAACCATAATAGGTACGTTTCAGCTGATCGATATACCAGTCCTGCGGAAGGAATGGCATGCAGCAAACTCTTACATCGGTTCGGGTACCTTCAACCTCCTGGATGTACCAGAGCGGGAAGGTATCATTATCCCCATTGGTGAAAATCAACGCATTTTTGTCCAGTCCGATCAGGTAATTATAGGCAAAATCGTGAGCGGTATTCCTGCCTGAACGGTCATGATCGTCCCAGTTTTGCGCAGCAATCACCATCGGAACGGCCAGCAGGCAGACTCCGGTAACCGCCAGAGCTGACATTTTCGGATCCAGCTTTTTCTTCAGCAGATCATATAAAAATAGAACGCCGATTCCTATGAATATAGCAAAGGCATAGAATGATCCCACATAAACATAATCCCTTTCCCTTGGCGTTACAGGCACTTCATTCAGATATACGATAATTGCCGCACCGGTCATAACAAAAAGGAGGGTTATGATCCAGAAATCCTTGCGATGCTTCTGATAATAGAACCAGGCACCTAACAGGCCAAGTATCAGTGGCAGTGCGAAATACTTGTTATGCCCCTTGTTTTCGGTAACTGCTTTAGGAACGTTATCCTGTGATCCGAGGCGCATGGCATCAATGAATTTTACGCCGGTAATCCAGTTGCCGCTTTTAATGCTTCCGTCGCCCTGCTCATCGCTCTGACGGCCGGAAAAGTTCCACATGAAGTAACGGAAGTACATGTGTCCCAGTTGATAACGGAAGAAGAACCGCATGTTTTCCACGAAAGTGGGAACCATCCTGATTTCATCTTTCCCATCCTGGCCCTGAACCGTTAAGGCGCGGCCCTTGATTTTACCCCAGGCTTTATACGCTTGTTCATACTTTGGATCCTGGGTGTTGTACATCCTGGGGAAGAAGGTGGTGAAACGGCTGTCGTACACATAATCGGTACGGGTGTCTGAAATCGCATATTTGCCGTCTTTTTTATAATAGAAGTTCTTTCCGTCTTTTACATCGGTGATGGGTGCATTATAATATTCACCATGAAACAACGGACGCTGTCCGTAAACTTCACGGTTAACATAGGAAAGGAGGCTGAGTGTGTTATCGGGATTGTTTTCATCCAGGGGTGGATTGGCCGCCGAACGGATGGGGAGTACCAGGATGGAGGAGTAACCGATCATGATGAAGGTTAGCATCAGGAATATGGTATTCCATAAGATTTTTCCTTTTTTCTGGCTCCAGAGGATAGCGTATGCAAGAGCTCCTCCGAGGGCTAATATGAAGATAATAACTCCGAAATTGTAGGGCAGCCCGACTACATTGATAAAGAAAAGCTCAAACCACGAGGCCACCTTGAGGGTAAACTGGATAACGACCAACATTATAATGGCCAATAGGACGAATGATCCCAGAATGGCATAAACAACCCCCTTTTTCGTAACCGGAAATTTTTTAAAGTAATAAACCAGAACAATAGCCGGTATAGCCAGCAGGTTGAGGATATGCACACCTACGGATATTCCCATCAGGTAGGCGATCAGGATAAGCCAGCGGTCGCTGCGCGGTTCATCGGCCACACTTTCCCATTTGAGGATGGCCCAAAAAACGGCCGCAGTGAACAGCGATGACATGGCATATACTTCAGCCTCCACGGCGCTGAACCAAAAAGAATCAGAAAACGTATAAGCCAGTGCACCCACAATACCGGCGCCCATGATCACCCATAAATCAGCCTGGCCAGGCTCCCGGTCCTTGGCCACGATTTTACGTGCCAGGTGGGTAATGGACCAGAACAGAAAAAGAATGGTGAAGCCGGATGCCAGTGCTGACATCACATTGATACTTTTTGCTATGGCCATGACATTCCCGAAAGCAAACAGCGAGAAAAACTTGCTCAGGAGCATCCAGAAAGATGCCCCGGGGGGGTGCCCGATCTCCATATTCTTGGCGGTGGCAATAAACTCGCCGCAGTCCCAGAATGATGCTGTGGGTTCAATAGTCAGCAGGTAAACTATTGAGGCGATTGCAAATACAATCCATCCCGTGATGATATTGAGCCGGTTGAAATTCATAACGTGTCTTTTTATGTTTCAGATTTGTGATGTTGCGGGGCGAAAGTTAAAAAAGATTTCCCTCATCTTTAGCCTGTACGTCTTCATAATAGCTATCAGTCAGCAGTTCTTTGCCAAATGAGGCTTCCACCGCCAGTTGATCGCACCGTTCATTTTCCGGGTGATTGGCATGACCTTTGATCCAGATGAAGGATACCTTATGGTTCCTGTAAATATCCAGGAAGCGTTTCCACAGGTCAGGATTCATTTTTTTCTTGAAATTCTTGGATTCCCATGACTTAAGCCATCCCTTTTCTACTGCGTCTGCAACGTAACGGGAATCGGTGTAAATGGTCACCTTGCTGTTAGGTATTTTCAGCGCTTCGAGTGCCACGATCACGGCCAGCAGCTCCATCCGGTTATTGGTAGTCAGCCGGTACCCGGCGGATAATTCCTTCCGCTGTCCGGGCGCCTGCAAAACCGCTCCATACCCTCCGGGGCCCGGGTTGCCGCGTGCGGCGCCGTCGGTGTGAATGACAATATTCATTCCGCAAATATGGGAAAAAGTTGAGACGTGAGGACGTGAGGGCGTGAGGACGTGAGGGCGTAAAGGACGTGGAAGCTGCTGTCAAACCAATTTTGGATAAGGGTTTTTTGCGATATTTGAGCAAAGTTAAAACTATAACCATGAAAAGTTTATTCAATTTCCCGGGATTCCGCTGGCTGTTTACCGGCATGATGGTTCTTGTAAGTGGCTCCTTGTTAATTACTAGTGCCCAGGATCGGCTGAAGGATATGCCCGGTTATGCCCGGTATCAGAAGATGTCTCCGGTAATTCGCGGCTCGGTAAAACAGGGCGCGTTGAATGTAACTTGGTCGGAGAATAGTAAGACATTTGATTATCAGTGGAGTGGCAAGAAGTATACCTATGATGTAAGGAAACTCAAGGCTTCCGAAACTGCTGTATTACCTTCAGGAGTGGCCACGGCTGATGGTCCGGATCGACCGGGCGGCCGGAGGGTGGCAGGTATCCTTACCGATAATCAGGCATCAAGAGGAGAAAGGCCAGATCGCGGCCGGCAGTATACCACGGCCATGTCGCCCGACGGAACGCTGAAGGCCTTTCATAAGGACCGGAACCTCTTTATCAGTAAAGCCGATGGCTCGGGTGTGGAGGCTTTAACAACGGAAGGCAATGATAAGAACCGTATCAAGTTTGGCTCTGCCAGCTGGGTTTACGGTGAAGAACTGGGCCAGAAAACCGCCATGTGGTGGTCACCTGAGGGTAAAAAACTCGCTTTTTATAAGTTTGATGAAGGCAAGGTACTGGATTATTACCTGCAGTACAATCAGTTGAAGTTGCAGGATTCGGTTGAGATCGAACCCTATGTGAAAGTGGGTGGAAACAATCCCATCGTTGATTTGCTGGTTTATGATTTAGTTACCAGGAAGATCACAAAACTGGATGTCCGTGAAGGGAAACCTTTCGACAATAAGGTGGTCGGACATTATATTTATGGGATCAGCTGGTCGCCTGATGGAACGGAGCTTTTGTTCCACCGGACCAACCGCAAGCAGGATATCATGGAGCTTGCCGCAGCAAATCCTGAAACGGGAAAATGTCGCGTCGTAGTTCATGAGGAGTGGCTGGCCAGTTACACCAAGAATACTCCCACCATGCAATTCCTCAAGGACAATAACCGTTTCATCTGGACATCCGAACGTACCGGCTTCCGGAATTTCTACCTCTATGATCTGAAAGGGAATTTGCTTGTAACACTTACCAGCCATCCATTTGAGGTGGCCAATATTATTAAGGTGGATGAAGAGGCAGGATTCATGTGGTATATGGCCCGCAGCGGTGACAATTACATGAAATTGCAGCTTCACCGGGTTGGGCTGGACGGCAAAGGGGATGTCCGGTTGACGGATCCTGCGTTTAATCATCGCGTTACCCTTGCACCCAACGGAAAATATTTTGTCGATGTTGCTCAGACCCATGATATTCCCTCATTTACCCAGCTGGTTGACATCAAGGGTAAAGTGCTGGCAAAACTTGTTGACAGCGATTTGACAAAATACAATGAACTGGGACTGAAAAAGGTTGAATTGTTTACTTTCAAAGCTGCTGATGGGGTAACTGAGCTTCACGGCATGCTCCATTTTCCTTCGAATTTTGATCCGTCAAAGAAATATCCGGTGATCGTCTCCGTGTATGGTGGTCCGGAAACTAACGGAGCCTCTGAGAATTTCAGCACCCCGAACCCGATGACCGAATACGGTTTCCTGATTGCCTCTTTTGACCTCCGCAGTGCTGCCGGACGGGGAAAGAAGTTTATGGAT
>Ga0172379_10010521_pt1 | contig 11175 bp, 7 predicted proteins | sample GrowelOW334metaG_FD_119756 | JGI IMG/M metagenome (GOLD analysis project Ga0172379, IMG submission 119756) | Groundwater microbial communities from an aquifer near a municipal landfill in Southern Ontario, Canada - Groundwater well OW334 metaG | ecosystem: Environmental > Aquatic > Deep... | reverse complement strand
GCATCCCCGGTATCGTCGTCGGCTACAACATCGCCAGTTTCGGCCGGTTCGTCGGCAGCGCCTATCCGCTCGTGGTGCGCACCGCCCTCGGCGTGACCAAGTGCGCCATGGACGAGCTGAGTCTGGCCTGACGCCGGCCCGCGAAGCGGAATTCCCGGCGCGCAAGGCGAGCCGGCTTCCCTAGCTCCACCCCGGTTGCTATAATTCGCCCCCTTGATGGGGGTGTAGCTCAGTTGGGAGAGCGCGACGTTCGCAACGTCGAGGCCAGCGGTTCGATCCCGCTCACCTCCACCATTTCAGTATCCTAAGCAGTCCGACGAAGGCCAGCAAACCCCGTAAATTCAAGGTTTCTGGCCTTTTTCACGTCCAAAGTTGTCCGGGCGAAGCTATTGCAACCTGCCCCAAAATGGGGGCATGATAGGGGGCATATGCACTAGCGACAGAAAGGATGCCCCCAAATGCCACTTTCCGACTTTGAGATTCGCAACGCCAAACGAGAGCCCAAACGGGTGCGCCTTTTTGATGGTGGCGGCCTATACCTTGAGGTTTCCCCGGCTGGGGGCAAGTTGTGGCGGCTCAAGTACCGCTTTGGGGGCAAGGAGAAACGCCAAGCGTTAGGAGCGTACCCGGCGGTGACGCTCAAGGGGGCCAGAGATAAGCGCGATAATGCTCGCAAGCTTTTGGCCGAAGGAATAGACCCCAGCGAAAACCGCAAGGCTCTGAAAGCCGCAAAGGCTGGGCGTGCCGCAAATAGCTTCGAGGTTGTGGCTCGGGAATGGTTCGCAATGAAAAAGGCCGAATGGGCAGAGACGCATTCGAGCAAGATCATTGCGCGACTTGAGAATGATCTATTTCCTTGGTTAGGGTCTCGTCCAATCGCGGAGATAACCGCTGTCGAAGTCTTGGCTACGCTCAAACGCATCAGCGAACGCGGGGCACTCGACACCGCAAAGCGAGCGCAACAGGATTGCGGGCAGGTGTTCCGCTACGCCATTCAGACAGGGCGCACTAAGTACAACCCAATCCCCGATCTGCGAGGCGCACTACCTACGGCGATAGGGGGAAACTTTGCGGCGATTACCGATCCTGCACAGGTTGGCGAATTGCTGCGAGCCATAGACGGCTTCAGGGGTACGTTCGTCGTCAAGTGCGCTCTGAGATTGTCACCCTTGCTATTTGTGCGACCGGGCGAGCTTCGGCAAGCACGGTGGAATGATCTCGATTTGGAAAATGCCGAGTGGAAATTTCTCGTTAGCAAGGTAAAGAAAACGGAAGCGCCAAGGATTCATCTGGTTCCGCTTGCGGCTCAGGCGGTAGCGATCTTGCGCGAACTGCATGCGCTGACAGGACATGGGGATTTCGTTTTTCCCGGTGCACGCAGCAATGGAAGGGCAATGAGCGAAGCGGCGGTGAACGCCGCATTACGCCGGATGGGGTACGACACAAAAACAGAGATTACTGGGCATGGGTTTCGGGCAATGGCCCGGACGATATTGCACGAAGTACAGGGAATACCGCCCGAAGTCATTGAGCATCAACTGGCACACAAAGTTCCTGATGCTTTGGGGGATGCCTACAATCGGACGAAGTTCTTACCGGCACGTCGCGCAATGATGCAGCAATGGGCGGATTATCTAGACACTCTGAAGGCCGGCGCGGACGTTATCCAGCTACACGGTAACGCAGCGTAAGGGCGTAGGTGTTCCACGCGAGAGACTAGTCTCCGAATGCGAAAGAAGAAAGCCCTTACCTCGGCTGACAAACTTTCTCATCGATATCGACAAAGAAATCTATGTGTTTGACATTCGGACGGCGTTGGGGTACTCTGGATGCAGCTTATCTATATCGGATAAGAACAATTAGCAATCCCATACCGTAACACCGGGCTAGGTTAATTACTTGTTTCTTGGAGTAATGACTATGCCTTCATGTATTCGGATTCGCCGCGTTCCCGCAAAGCCTTTGGCTGTATGTTCTCAGCCTGCAAGGCGTTCATCCCACGTTAAACCTCGTTCACCTGTCATTGATTTGAATGGTCCCGGTCGACTGCGCACAGCGCATGTACTTGCACTCTGCGGTGTTTCGCATTCAACTCTCTATGCTCGACTGAAGGCGGGGACATTCCCTCAGCCAGACGGGAAGGATGGCGGGCTAAATTACTGGAACACGCAGACTATCCGGCAGTATCTGCAACCACAGTGAAATGGGTCTTGAAGAGAGGCGGGGCGGCTGATATTTGACTGGTCAGTATGGCTACATCTGATATTCCGTCCTATCAGAACCGTCGCATTGTCGATAGTGCGGCCTTCGATCAGAATAAAATGCGTCTCATTTGCAATCGATTTCAAAATGGGGAGGGGTGGCGCTTCTAATAAGCGCGTAAGACACAGCAATTCATGACATAGCATATGGTCAACTAGACACGATCATATTTCCTATGTCCCATTATCCGAGGCTGTTTGTAGACAAACTGGCGATTACCATTCCGCTGGAAGGTGCGAGGGGTGAAGAGGTCCATCAGGCGGTCATAGACTCTGCGCATGATTGGAGCGAATTTATCTCACTTGCGAGTCTGCGTAACCGCAGCTATCTGGGGCAATACAAATTCAGTACGCTCGACGGCAATGAAGCTGTTCTATTACTTCAGCCGCGAAACCGTAGGAACAACTACTTCAAGCTGGAGTATTCACCCAACAACTTCGGCGAGAGTGGGCGGGCCTTGCTAGGCGACTACCTGAGACAGATTCTGGGGGCAGGCTATCTGGATGATGTTCAGAACGCTAGATTAAGCCGGCTGGACGTTGCATTTGATGTCCGCAGGGTACGCCTCAAGGATTTGCTTATCGTCGATCTGCGGGGCGGTAAATCATCAATTATCAGGGGTAGAGAATGCGGGGATGCAGAGTCCTACTACTTTCCCTTTAAGGGTACCAACCAGCTTTGTGTTTATGACAAGCTGCAAGAGATGATTGATACTCGGAAGCTGCTACCTCAGCCTAACCGTCGATATGCGTCATGGATACGATTTGAATACCGTTACCGAAGGCTGACCCGTTACACGCTTGCCGATGTTGTCGGGCGGATGGAAAACCCGTTTCAGAATTTCGTAATCAAACAGTTTGGCATGACTGAGGCGCGTATTAGCTACGAACGCCTGAGAATGCTTTTTGATGGATGCAGGCTTGCGGGCGAGGAATTCTTAGAGGAAATATCCGATACCGCAACGCGAGATAAGCTGATGTTGGCGTACCGCACTTTCCCTGTTCCTAGTTTCTGGCTACGTAGAACGTCAATATGGGGCGGATTTCGGAGGGCAATCGAGAATGCCCTACCGCGATGACAGTTAACATTAAACTCGACAAGTTTCTGTTTCATTTATTTAACGGGAATTAGTGAGAATGTACGGCTTTCTTTCGCATAAAAATCGGTCGTGCAAATTGGTGCCGTTTTTGTTGTGCCGGCGCAGCCCTTTTTCTGTAGAAACCAAGTTTCTATTTCGCCCCCCGCGAATTCTTTCGATCCTCTGCCACTTTTCGCGCAAGGTATTTCTTGACTGCAAGTAATTGAGGGGGAGGCATGGAGTGCAGCAGCAGTAGTATTTCCGCAAGCTGCTCATTCTCTGTGTAGAAGTATGGAACCGGCACCGCAAGCACGGCGGCAAGCTTTTTCAGCGTCAGCAAATCAGGAACGTGTTTGCCTCGCTCATACTGGTTAATGCGCGGACTGGCGGAAAATTCATCGATACCAGCCGCGATACCCAAGGCCTTTTGAGAAAGCACCTTACGTTCTCTGCGTTCCCGTAAACGCCTCGCCAAAATCGGCAATCCGGTATCTGGCATCCCTTGCCCCATAGATTAAGGCTAAGAGATTCTTAGTTTTTGCTATCCTTCGATACTAAGGAATCCTTAGTCATCTATCCGGAGCATCTAAAATGCACACCGCCTCCATGCTATGACGCATCAATCCCGGTACTTCTATCGCCTCGATGGGTTTTCATTGCTCGAACTAGCAATAGTCATGTTTGTTGTGGCGCTCTTGCTTGGTGGCATGGTGCTCCCGTTATCCGCGCAGAGAGACCTGCAACGGCACGACACGACGCGCAAAACCATGGAGGAGGTTAGGGGTGCCATATTGGGGTTCGCCGCCGCCAATGGCCGCGCTCCATGCCCTGCCGTCTCGCCATCGTCAGTTGAAGCGCCGGCAGGGGGACATTGCACGACAGCATCCGGCTACGTACCCGGTCCGACATTGGGTGTCCCGGTAGACGATGCGTGGGAGCGGCCATTACGCTATGCGGTCGCTACAACCTATACAAACGCAGGCGTTCCGCCCGATTGTCCGTCTGTCACTACCTACCCGAGCGATGCCGCGACTACACCGAATGGCCTAATGCTGGCTATGCCATGCCTCGTAACTGACCTACGGGCGTGCTCAAACAAGACGCAAAATAGTTATGTCATATCTGGCGCGGGCTCGTGTGCAGCACTGTGGCACTCAATCGGTGATGGACTGGTTGTTGCGGTTTGGTCGGATGGCCCTGATAGCACAATAGCAACCGACGATCTAACAATTTGGCCCGCACTGCCAAGCTTGGCGAAGATGATTGCAATAGGCCAGAATAAATAAACGCAGGGTGAAGATTGATACAGCCAGACTCCAAACTGGCGTAAAGGCACGGGCATCAGTGTCAGTCAGCACCGATGGCAATATTCCTTACTTGGGTTTTGCGCTGTAGCGCCTAAGCCGATAGGCCGTGGTCAGCACTGACGGGACAAAAATAAATTTTCTCTGTTTAACGGTGGGTTATCGTTGATAACGAAATTAGCGCTAGCCATACTCCGCTGGGGGCATAAGTGGGGGCATTGAAAGTATTGGAAAACGCAAGACCATTGTGGCACTAGGCATAGCGGCAGTTATTTGGTAGCGCTCACCCCACCATCAGCTTATTTGAGCTGTTCCAAATCAGGCCGGAAAATCCCGCAACTGCAAGGGTTTCCGGTTTTTTTCATGCCTAGCCTTCCCAGACCTGAACGGCTATAGATGAAATCTCTTTCGCAAAATGGCGAAAGTCGGCGCTGACGGGACGGCGAGAAAGTAGTTTCCCGAATCTGTCTGCCGATGTAGAACAGGCCTACGACTTTTTCGGTCGTTGTCGTCGGAGCAACAAGGCCATGAACTCGTCCACTAGTTCACGGTTTCCCGGCGTCAATGTCGAATACTTGCTCGCGGCAAGGGCGGTGGGAGGTAAATGACGCTTCTTGCCGGCCGCAGAGTCGCTCGCTTTTCCGGCTGCATTGGCGGCACCTTCTGTGCGTAGATGCAACTCCGACACCGTCACCCCCAAGGCTGACGCTATTCGCTCCAGCGTTTCCGGCGAGTAGCCCTGCGCACCGCGTTCGATGCGAGACAAATTGCTGGCGTTCGTATCGGCGGCGAATGCAATTTCCTCAAGCGTCGCCTTGCGCGCTTCCCTAATCTCGCGGATGACTTGCCCAATCTTCATGGCCTGAATATTGGTTTTCATTGACGTGTCGCGCAAAGCGTCACACGTCAATTAGAATGACGTCACACGTCAATTCTTCATCATTCAATGGATTAACCGGTTTTTCATCGGCACTCATCCACCCAAGAAATCAATAAATCGGAGTCCGCGTATGGCAGGGGGAGGCGAAGCGCGGTTTACCGCGTTGATGAATGAACTATTTCAGTTTCGCAAATCAGCCATTGTGCAAGGCACATTGGAATCGTTCCGCGCTGCTCGCGCGCAAGGGCAGTAACCCACGATCCCATCATGGCCCGCATCGAAGAAAAGATCGCTGAAATTGCCGATGCCAAGCTACGGCAGGCTATCGCGGAGGAAGTTGCCAAGCTCAAGAAGCGCACGCGCTTCGGTCTAGTGTTCGAGGAACATCAGCCGGAAGTGGTGCCGGTCTTCGGCAAGCGCGTCAAGCGCGGCGAGCGGGTGGCGCGAAAGACCGGTAGTCTTGCAGAGATTTGGCGGGTAGTGTCCGTGAAGGACGGGCAGGCGCTGTGCGAGAAGGAAAAGGGCAAGGATGGGGAAGCCGGCGGGAGCGAAACCTTCCCCGCCGAGCAACTGGTGGTGGTGCGCCGCATGGGCGAGGCGATCTATCCCTCACTCACGCCGGTTGATGCAGTGGCCAACGGCGATTCGGCCGCTCCGCATCATGTCCTGATCGAAGCCGACAATTACCACGCACTGCAACTTCTGCTGTTTTCCTACGAGCGCAAAGTCGATTGCATCTACATCGACCCGCCCTACAACACCGGCGCGCGGGACTGGAAATACAACAACGACTATGTCGACGGCAACGACGCCTGGCAGCACAGCAAGTGGCTGACCTTCATGGCCAAGCGCCTGCGACTGGCCCAGCGGCTGCTGAATCCAAACACCGGCGTACTGATCGTTACCATCGATGAGCACGAGGTGCACCACCTCGGCTGCCTGCTGGAGCAGGAATTTCCCGATGCCACCGTGCAGATGGCGACTATCGTCATCAATCAAAAAGGCGTGGCGCAAGGCGGTTTGTCGCGGGCGGAGGAATACGCCCTTTTCGTCTTCATGCCGGAGGCTACCATCCCGCCGGCTGTCGATGATCTGTTATCGCCCGATCGCGCTGACAGCAAGCGCTTTCAGAAACCGCGCTGGGAATGGCTTTTGCGGGGCGGCACCAACTCACGCAGGGAAGACCGGCCCGGCCTGTTTTTTCCCATTCACATTGACCCCGTGCGCCGTGCCATCGTGAGCATCGGCGAGCCTTTGCCGCTTGGTGAAGTCCCCGACCGTGCCGCGGTCGACACTACCGTTGCGTGGCCATTTCGCACCGATGGCGCGCTGGGCAATTGGCGCGTCAGTCCGCCGACCCTGCGCGAACTGGTGGCGAAAGGCTATGTGCGGTTGGGTGGCTATGATCAGGCGCGCAAGACCTGGACGGTGCTCTATCTCGGACAGAAGGCGCAAAGGCAGATTGAGGAAGGCGCGATTCGCATTGTTAGCCGTGATGCGGAGTCTGGTGCCGTCGATATTGAATACACCGAGGGCGAGCAGCGCTCGATCAAGACGGTGTGGCATCGCAGTACGCACGATGCCGGAAACTACGGCTCCAGCTTGTTGCGCAACATCCTCGGCGAAGGTGGGCGCTTTGCCTTTCCGAAATCTATCTACGCCGTGCGCGATGCCATCGCCGCCGTGGTGCGCGACCAACCCCGTGCGCTGCTGGCGGATTTTTTCGCGGGCAGCGGAACGACGCTTAATGCCGTGAACTTGCTGAACGCCACCGATGGCGGTCAACGTCAGTGCATTCTAGTGACCAACAATGAAGTGTCGGAGGAAGAAAACCGCACGCTGACGGCGTTGGGTTTGCAGCCAGGACAAGACGCATGGGAAAAGCATGGCATCTGTCGTTCGGTGACGTGGCCACGCTCAAAGTTCACAATTCTCGGCCGGCGTGACGACGGCACGCCGTTGCCCGGCGACTACCTCACCGATAAGCAGACGACACGAGAGAAGCTTCGCAGCGTCCGCCAATTGGGCTTTGCCGAGGGGCGCAATCTGACCGTCTCGCAGCGCAAGCAGGTTGCCGCGCTGTTACCCGTCGTGCCGCAAAGCAAGGTAAATGATGGGCCGTGGTTCCTCGACGACGAGATTGCCGTTTCCATTCTGTGGGACGTGCAACAGGCATCGGCCTGGCTGGAGGAACTGACCGAAGCCAACCACGTAACAGAGGTTTGCGTGATGACTTCAGAGGGCAAACTGTTCAATGCGTTGAAAGTGCAGATCGCCGAGACGCTAGGACCGCAAATCGTTACCGAGAACGAAAGGCGCCCGCTGGCCGAGGGCTTTGCCACCAACCTAGACTATTTCCGACTGGATTTTCTCGATCCGCTGGAAGTGCAGATGGGGCGGCAGTTCGCCGCGATCCTGCCGATCCTCTGGATGATGGCCGGAGCGCGCGGGCCTCGCCCGAATGCGCCTGATGCACACGCGCCGTGGCTGCTACCGTCCGGCTGTCACTTCGCGGTGCTGATGCAGGAAACGCGCTTCAAGGATTTTGTGCGGCATGTGGAAAGCCGCGCGGACCTGACGCATGTCTTTGTCGTCACCAATTCGCGGAACACGGTCTACAAGTTGCGCCATGAATGGCCGGCGCTGCGAGTGGTGCAGCTTTACAAGGACTATCTTGAAAACTTCCGTATCAACCTGTCGGAGAACCCCGCGCCATGAAGCTGGAACTCAAGGACTTTCAGGAAGATGCGGTCGAGCAACTTATCAAGAAGTTGAATCCGGCCAAACGCGAAGTAGCCGAAGGGGGCGACCGGCAGGCTGTGATTCTGGCCGCGCCGACCGGATCGGGGAAAACAGTCATCACGGCGGCGCTGATCGAGGAAATCCTCAACGGCTCCGACCGTTTCGATGCCGAGCCGGACGCAGTGTTTCTATGGCTGTCGGATCAGCCGGTGCTCAACGAGCAATCAAAAAAGCGTATTGCTTCGGCCTCCACCAAGCTGGGCAACGGCGACCTGGTGATCGTGGACGCCGATTTCGACCGCGAGACCTTCGCCGGCGGCAAACTGTATTTCATCAACACGCAAAAGCTGGGCAAGGACAAGCTCTTGACCTCGGGCCGGGGTGACAAGCGTACCTATACGATCTGGGACACCATCGCCAATACGGCCAAGGCCAAGGGCGACCGCTTTTATCTCATCATCGACGAGGCACACCGGGGCACGAAGGTGAACCGCAACGACGAGGCGAACCGGCTGACGGTGATGCAGAAGTTCGTCAAGGGCTCCGAGGGCGAGATTCCACCCATCGACCTTATTCTGGGCGTTTCGGCCACACCGCAACGCTTCCAGCAGCTCATCGACGGGCAGGCCAACCGCACACCGCGCAAGTGCGAGGTGAACCCACTCGACGTGCGCGCATCTGGTCTGCTGAAAGACCGCATCATGGTTTTTCATCCGAATGAGGCTTTCCCCACCGATACCACCATGCTGCGCGCCGCCGTGCAGCAATGGCGTGCCATGGGCGAAGAATGGCGCACCTATACGCAGGCGCAGGGTCTGCCGGCGGTTCAGCCGGCGCTCATCATCCAGGTGCAGGATGGCAGCAGCGAGGCGCTTTCCCGCACAGATCTGAATGAAGTGATCGCCACCATCGAGAAGGAAACCGGGCCGCTCAATCCGCTCGAAATCGCTCATTGCTTCGAGCATGACGCGCCCATCACGGCGCATGGCGTGCTGATCCGCAAAATCGACCCATCGCGTATTCAGGAAGAAACTGGCATCCGGTTCGTGCTGTTTAAGATGGCGCTGACTACCGGTTGGGACTGCCCGCGCGCCGAGGTGATGATGTCGTTTCGCACGGCGCAGGACGATACCTTGATCGCGCAGTTGATTGGTCGTATGGTGCGAACGCCGCTCGCGCGCCGCATCGAGGGCAGCGAAATGCTCAACTCGGTGTCGCTTTATTTGCCGCACTACGACACGGAAGGACTGACGCGCGTAGTCAATCACCTGAAGCAGGGCGACCCAATGGAAATGCCGCCCACCGATGTCGAGGACGGTGCGAAGCTGGTCACATTCAAGCGCGACAAGGATGTGGGCGCGGCTTTCGAGGCACTGACCGATCTGCCGACCTATCGCGTGGAGCGGGTGCGCAAAGTATCCAACACGCGCCGGTTGATGGCGCTTTCGCGCCTGCTGACCACTATGCACCAAGTGGATATGACTGCTTGGGACGCATCCAAAAAGCTGGTGATCGACACGCTGGACGCCGAGCGTACACGGCTGAAAAAGGACGATCCGAATTTCGACGCCAAGGTGAAGGGCTCCGGGAAAATCACACTTAACGCGGTCATCGTTGAGCAAGGAACGTGGAAAGAAATCCACGGCCAGACCATCACGGTGCCGTTGGATGAGAAGAACATCGACGATCTTTTCAACCGCGCTGGCCAGCGGCTGGGCGAGGGCTTGCATCTGGACTACTGGCAGACGCACTACGACGAGGACGAGGCCGATGAGATGCCGAGTCGTTCCCGGCTCGAATTGTTTCTGGTGCTGCAAGACGAAAAAGCCTGGAAGACGCTGGAGCAGGCTTGCGGCGCACGCTGCGAGGCGCTGCTAAAAGCAAACAAGGCGGCGATCAAGAAGCTCTCCACCGCCGAGCAGGAGGACTACAACAAGGCGCAAGAGGTCGCGAAAGACCCCGAGGCGCTCGCCTTCCTGCCGCCGGCCGAGATCATGCTGGCTGTGGATGCCAAGGACCCCGCCTATCGCCGCTACGCGCATCATCTATATATCGACGCCACCGGACATTTCGTCGCGCCACTCAATAGCTGGGAACACGCGGTCATCCAGGAGGAGATCGCGCGCGAAGATGTAATCGGCTGGCTGCGCAACATCGAGCGCAAGCCATGGGCGCTGGCGCTGCCCTATGAACTCGGCGGCGAAGTGCGGCCGATGTACCCCGATTTTCTGGTGGTGCGCCGAGACGGCGCCGGACTGGTGGTGGATATTCTCGAACCGCACTCGCCTGCGCTGGCCGACAGCTATGCCAAGGCGAAGGGACTGGCACAGTTCGCCGCCAAGCACGCCATGCAGTTCGGGCGGATCGAACTAATCCGGCTGGATGGCAATGAGATCAAGCGGCTGGATTTGATCGACGTGGAAAGCCGCAAGCGGGTGTTGGCGGTGAGCGACAATGCGGGGCTGGATTTGGTGTTTGGGGTGACCGGGTAGACACATTTCGCCGTGCCGCCAGCGCCGACTTTCCCAAGTAATGGTCGGTTGCGCCTTGCACCCCCGTCCGGAAGCAGCTATGTCGGCCTTTCGGGTTTTTTGCCTGGGCGTAACAGACTGGGCCGCTTGGCCAGCTTAGAGGCCTCAGGGTGGGCGAATCGTGAACTTGCATTCAGGGCTCGCCCCATTCCCTTTAGCGAGCCGGCACGATCACCACGGTATCGCCGCCGGTATTGCCTTTGGCGCCGGTATTGCCCGTGGCACCTGTATCACCGGTAGCCCCCGTGTCCCCGGTGGCACCGGTATATCCGGTCGCGCCGGTATAGCCCGTTGCGCCGGAACTGCCTGTCGCGCCAGTCGATCCGGTGGCGCCGGCGGGACCTGCCGGTCCGGGAACCGCAATCACCGTGGGAGGCG
>Ga0172379_10010519_pt1 | contig 11176 bp, 11 predicted proteins | sample GrowelOW334metaG_FD_119756 | JGI IMG/M metagenome (GOLD analysis project Ga0172379, IMG submission 119756) | Groundwater microbial communities from an aquifer near a municipal landfill in Southern Ontario, Canada - Groundwater well OW334 metaG | ecosystem: Environmental > Aquatic > Deep... | reverse complement strand
TTCCATGCGAATGACTCCGCAACGGCGATTCCGCGTCTTTTGGATATGGGAGTTGAACCATTTTTACTTTCTTCCACATTGGATATGGTCGTGGCTCAGCGTCTCGCTCGAAAGATCTGCGATAAATGCAAACACAGTACGTTTGTGAAGACCAACGATATTATTGCAAAAAATCGTAAGCTTGCGGCATTTTTCAACAAAGATGAAGAGATTACGTTATACCAAGGAAAAGGTTGCGAGAATTGCGGAAACACGGGTTATAAAGGACGCTCGGCGATTTTTGAATTCATCAAGATCACACCGCTTTTACAAGAATTAATTTTGAAGAATCCTTCATCACAAGAAATTTGGAAGGTCGCGCGCGAAGGTGGAGCACTGACACTTTTTGAAGATGGTTTGGATAAAGTAAAAAGCGGCGTCACGACACTCGATGAACTTCTGCGCGTTGCCGAGCCGCCTGAACAAATGTAGATCAAAAAAGTTTTAAAAAAATGTTGAAATCCCCCGAACAAAAAAAGAGAGAACACGGAAGTTTGTTTACTTTTGGTTTAAGTAAAGAGCGTGATTTTTTTCTTGAGAATATCAGTATGTTGGTTGGTTCCGGCATGCCGGTTTTGGATGCGATCGATGCGACGAACGCCGGTTTAAAATTGAAAAGAATGAAAGAACTGGTTGCTGAGATCCGTCAAGACATCGACGGTGGTTCAACTTTTTCCAGCGCGTTTGCAAGCACCGGTTTGTTCTCGGATCACGCCATCTCGCTTATTCGTATCGGTGAGGCGTCCGGAAAATTAAAAGAGAATCTGAAAATGGTCGCGCAGGAACAAGAAAAGGATCGCGTTCTCAAATCAAAACTTCGTTCGGCAATGATGTATCCGGTTTTCGTGCTTGGGCTCACGCTCTTTGTCGGGGTCGGTATCGCATGGTTCATTCTGCCGAAACTCGCGACCGTGTTCACACAGATGAAACTCAAACTTCCGCTTCTTACCTCGATATTCATTAATGCCGGAATTTTTCTCGGGAAGTACGGTTCCATTGTTGTACCGATATTCTTTGTGATACTTTTTGCGATATATTATTTTCTCTTTGTTTTTCCCGCAACAAAAACATATGGTCAAAAACTTTTGTTCAAGATCCCGGGAATCAAGGATCTTATGAAAGAAGTCGAGGTCTCGCGTTTTGGATATTTAATGGGGGCGCTTCTCACTGCGGGATTACCGATCGACGAAGCACTCAATTCAATGGCAAAAGCTTCGGTGTTGGATCGATATAGAGATCTGTATAATTATCTTCTGGTGAGTATTTCCGAGGGGATCACTTTTAAAAAAGCTTTCGCGACATATCCTGATGCCGGTTCGCTTATTCCCGATTCGATGCAACAGCTGATCGTTGCCGGCGAACGTTCCGGTTCTCTCCCCGAAACTTTTGTGCGTATCGGCGAGACCTATGAAGCAAAGACCGAGATCACCACGCGAAATTTGACCATTATTCTTGAACCGATCCTGCTCATCATCATTTGGCTTGGTGTCGTCTGTTTGGCGCTTGCGGTTATTTTGCCGATCTACAACCTTGTCGGTCAAATGAATCCATAGCATACATATGACAGGAAAAGTTTTTTTACAAAAAAAAGAAGTCGCAGGAAGATGGTCTATTATGAACCGTATTCAAAGGGCCTGTCCTGAGCTTGCTCGCCATGAGCCTGTCGAATTGGTCGAAGGATTCACGTTGATCGAGATCATTCTTTCTTTTACACTCATTTCCATTTTGGTGGCTATCGGAATGCCGATATATCAGAATTTTCAAACGCGAAACGATCTTGATGTTACTGCTGTAGAGATCGTGCAGACGGCGCGTCGAGCGCAAGTGCTTGCACAGGCGAGCGACGGCGATTCGAGTTGGGGTATTTTTTTTCCAACAGAAACGACACTGACTCTTTTTAAAGGAGTGAGTTCTACTACACGAGATGCGTCTTTTGATGAGAATTTTGAAATTGCACCGTCAGTAAACATAACGGGACTTTCACAAATTGTTTTTACAAAATTTTCGGGAGAAACACCAGATATCGGATCGATAACACTCACATCACCAACAAATGAAACACGAACCATTACAATCAATAAAAAAGGAGTGGCGAACTACTAAGTTTTTCAGAACGCCGTATTTGCAACCGTTACGTTCATTATTACACGGGCGGTTTGTTGGTGTTAAAAGGGCTCGCCCTGAGCTTGTCGAAGGGTTTTCGCTCGTTGAAGTTGTTCTGGCGACTGCCTCGCTCGCACTTTTTGTGTTGATGTTTGTGGGTGGTTTTGTGTATGGAGAAGAGGGAACAGCGCTCGCGGGAAAAAGGATGCGCGCGATTTTTTTGGCTGAAGAAGGACAGGAAGTGATGCAAAATATGCGTGATGAGAGTTTTGCGAATCTTACCGATGGCACCTATGGTTTGGCAACAACGACCACGCCGACGCTCAGGTGGATCCTTTCGGGGACACAAGATGTGACAGATGGTTTTACGCGTAAAGTGACGATCTCAACGATCGATGCTCATCAAAAAAGCGCTTCAACGAGCGTTGCGTGGCAACAAAACGAACAAAGAACGGGAACGATCTCTCTTTCTTCAAAATTCGGGAATTGGGTGAGAACGGTAGTGGCAGATTGGACGACTCCTACTTTACAAGGATCTGCAAACATAAATAATGGTGGTAACACAGCTTCAAACGGTAGTGCTCTCGCAATATCGGGAAATTATGCGTATGTCGGAAGATTAAATGGTACGGGAAATGAGTTTTTTATTTATAGTATTTCCACTTCGGGTAATCCGACATTGTTGGGGAGCAGACCTCTTAACGGTAATCCGAATGGAATCGTTATTTCTGGAAATTATGCTTATATCGCATCGTCTGATAATGCTTCAGAATTACAGATCATAGATATTAGTGATCCGGCAACAATACAAAATGCCGGAAAATTGACGGTGGTGGATCTCACTGTGGCAAACAGTGCAAACGCAACCTCGGATGGACTCGCGATAAAATCTGATGGCAGTTATGTGTATATGGCGCGCGCGACGGGAGGAAACACTTTTTTAATTTTTGATATTCGTACCACCCCCGCAAATCCCGGAAACCCGATTGGAAGAATTTCAACCGTGACTGTCCCAAACGATATTGCGATATCCGGAAATTATGCGTATTTTTCATCGACTGATAATGCCGCCGAATTGCAAGTTGTTGACATGACTAATAAAACAGCACCCGTACGCGTCGACGCTTTTGATCTCAATAGTGGAAATGCCGGAGCTGACGGTCTTTCCGTTGAAGCCCTGGGGCAAAATCAATATGTCATAGTTGGTCGCGCCGCTTCAGTCGCACCCGAACTCTATATGATCTCGGTTGCCAATCCGGCGGTACCAGTATTGATGAGTACATTAGAAGTCGGTTTTAATGTTTTGAATTCGGCTACCGATCCGAATTTGGGTTACGGTTTTTTTGTAACGGCTAATACCAATTTGGACTTTTTGGTCGTTGATGCGATCGATCCAGCCGGGATCTCTTTATTGGGTTCATATAATATTGCCAGCAATGGTCCGATCAATATTAAATATAGCACCACTTTGGATAGAGCATTTATCGTAGGTACAAGTGATACTCAAGAATTGCAGATCATACAACCATAAAGAAAAAATATTTATGTTATTTTTAATTAAAATTTTCTTAAGTAAATATGGCAAAACGTCATCGTCCGTCTTTGCGAGCTTGCGAAGCAATCCAGGAGTATGTGGTATGACCCCTGGATTGCTTCGTTCCTCGCAAAGACGACGGGGTTTTACATTGGTCGAACTTCTTTTGTATGTTGCGGTCTCGTCGATCATACTTTTCGTTCTCTCGGGATTTCTTTTGATCATGTTGCAAGCGCGGGTTAAGAATCAAACGATCGCCGAAGTCGAGCAACAGGGTACTATGGTCATGCGGCAGATCGCACAGACGGTTCAAAACGCCACGGGAATTGTGTCTCCATCGGCGGGAGCTGTCGCTTCATCGCTGACACTTGATGTTACAGACAGTTTAAAAACCCCGACTATATTCAGTAGTTCCGGCGGTGTTCTACAAGTCACCGAAGGTCCTATTTCATATCAGACAATTTCCTTCGTGCAGAGTGATTTTAATGCGGTCTCAAGTCCTGTCGTTCTTCCAAGTTCGGTCACTGACGGTAATTTGATCGTTGTCGGTATTATGGTGAATAATCAAAATATCAGTGCCAATGAAATTACGGATAATTATGGAAATACTTATACCGAGGTCATTGAGGAGATCAACGGACTCAATCATATCGCGATCTTTTATGCAAAGAACGTTGTCGGAGGCCCCAATTTTACCGTGTCTTCGATCATAAACAATCGCACGCTCACCGTTCATGAGTATTCGGGTGTCGATCCAACGGATCCGCTCGATCAGTTCACTTCGGGTATTGGAAATTCAAGGAATCTCAATTCGGGAAACATTACGACGGCGATCGATGGAGAGCTCTATTTTGGCGTCGGTTTCGGAGGACGCAACGGTAACAGTTGGACGGCAGGTACCAATTATACGATACGCGAACAAGTGACAACACCGCTCAACTCGAGGATCGCAACGGAGGATAAGTTCGGCCCGGCACAAACGACTGCGGCAACTTTTTCCACTTCGCAGTCAAATCCGTGGGCTGCCGCTATTGCAACCTTCAAACCGGCTGCTATTTCTCCCGTATATATGCTCACAAACAATCGCGTAACCGTTTCGGGTTTGTCATTTAGGAATATGTCTCGTCCGGGAACGCCAGGAACGATCCGCACACAATTTACGATAACCTTGAAGAATCCCGAAAATAGACAGGAGTTCAATTTTAGCAAAACGTTTTATGGTTCGATGAGCATTAGATAACAATTTTCAATGATCAATTCACAATTTTCAAAAAACGACGTCCGTGTTTGAAAATTGATCGTTGAGTCTTGAAAATTCATTGAAAATTGGAATTTGTAAATTGGAAATTATTTTTAAAAGGGGCGGACATCGGATATCAAAGAATTTGTCGATATCAACAGCTAAGCATTTGATCAAAAGTGGTATAATACAAAGGTGTGAATATGTTATCTCTATACAGAGCTTGTAAAAAATATTACAATTATAGACAGTGCAATGGGTATATTACTTTGATAAGTGTTTTGGTAGTTGGTGCGGTTGGTATTGCGATCACTGTTTCACTTTTGCTTTTGGGCTTGGGTTCAACACAAACAAGTTTTGCATTGGCACAGTCCGCACAAGCGAGAGCGAATGCAAATTTCTGTATTGAAGATGTCCTTGAACAAATACGCGATAATGTTTATTTTTCAGGAAACGGAAATATCGTTACGGCAAATGGAGATTGCGATTATTCAGTCACCAGTCAAGGTGGACACAACAGAACGATCAACGCAACAGGTACCGTTGACACCATTGTTAAAAAAGTAAAGGTCGTGATTAACAGAATTAATCCAAGTATCAGTATTGCCTCGTGGCAAGAAGTGTCGGATTTTTAGATTCAATCAATTCAAAAATTTTCAGGTCAAAAAAATAGTTTAATAAAAATTACGATTTTTTTTGGTTATTTTATTTATTAGTAGTAGGTTAATAATTTATTTAGTACACACATATGAAAACAACATCAAATCAAAAAGGTTTCACACTTTTGGAAATCCTTTTGGTCGTAGCTGCAATTGCAATTTTGGCTGGTATCGTTATTTTGGCGATCAACCCGAACAAACAATTGGGTGATACGCGAAATGCACAACGAAGAATGGATGTAAACACAATTTTGAACGGTGTTTATCAATATTCACTTTCAAACGGTTCATTGCCAACAAGTATTGCAGCAACAAGTTCTACGGGTTACACATGTGCAGAGCTCCAAGCATCATCAACAATGCAAATTTGTAAATCAGCATTATGCTCGGATTTGACTGATCTTCAAGTTTTGACATCGGGTGAAGCATATCTCACCGCTATTCCTTCTGATCCACAAACAGCAACAGCAAACGGTTCAGGATATTGGATCGCAAAAAGTAGTAACAACCGTGTTACCGTTTGTGCCCCTGGTGCAGAACAAAGTGCTGAGATCAAAGTAACAAGATAAATTTTTGTACATTATTATAAAGTAATTAATTAATATTAAAAATAAAATGAACTCAAAATCACAAAAAGGTTTCACACTTTTGGAAATCCTCTTGGTAGTCGCAGCGATCGCGATCCTTGCAGGTATCGTCATCTTGGCTATTAACCCGAACAAACAATTGGGCGATACACGAAATGCACAACGAAAAGTTGATATTAATACGATCTTGAACGCGGTATATCAATATTCTGTTGATAACAACGGAACATTGCCAGCTGATCTCGTTCGTACCAATACAACACAAAGAGAAATTTGTACCTCAGGTGCAGGTCAATCAACAACAACATGTACCACAGCTCTCGTTTACTTGGGAGAACTGGTATTAAATGAAAGATACATTACCGCTATTCCAATGGATCCAGTTGCAACAAATCGTGCGGCAACAGGTACGGGTTATGACATCATGATGACAGCCGGTGGTCGTGTAACAGTTCTTGCTACACATGGTGAAAACAGTATCCCGCTCGCTAACCTTACAGTAACACGTTAATAATTATTTTTTGAGGGCTTAAATCGATTGTATAAAATGATGAAATTTTCTGAACAAAAGAAAAGAAAATCATTGCTAAAAAACGAATCGTCTCGCACCGGAATCCGGATGCGAGACGCTTCGGGTTTTACCCGCACACCAAGTTTCTCTGTTAGAAAGGGTATGGATATTCTTCATGCAAAAAGTAGGAATTTTCTACAGTACTTTATCAATACAAAAAAACTTGGTGTGACCTTGTCGTACAAGGGTGGGTTTACGCTCCTTGAAATTCTTTTGGTGGTCGCTGCGATCGCCATCTTGGCGGGTATTGTCATTTTAGCGATCAATCCGGCAAAACAATTGGGTGATACGCGAAATGCACAACGAAAAGTTGATGTGAGCACGATCTCTAATGGCATTTATCAATATATGATATCTAATGGTATGGCGCCGGCATCTATTTTGTCCACGTCAACCGTTGCTTTTACTGCGTGCAGTCAAATTTCCGCGTCATCATCGTATGAGATCTGCAAAACGGGTCTTTCGGGAACAGGTTGTGGTCCAAGAACAGATCTTTCAGTATTAACCGCCAATTCGTCGTTTCTCGTTGAGATACCCGTAGACCCAAATCCGATCGGCGGTGCGACAGCATCAGGAACGGGGTATTATATTTTGAAGAACGGAAATAATCGTTTTGTTGTTTGTACTCCAAGTGCTGAAAATAATACATCGATCATTATTACAAAATAATATAAATTATAAGAATAAAAATTATGAACAAAAAATCAGAACAAGGTTTCACACTTTTGGAAATCCTCCTCGTTGTAGCGGCTATCGCTATCTTGGCAGGTATCGTCATCTTGGCGATCAATCCGAACAAACAATTGGGCGATACGCGAGATGCACAACGACGAATGGATGTAAATACCATTTTGAATGGTGTCTATCAATACTCACTCGTTTCAGGCAGTTTGCCAAGTACTATTAACGCAACAAGTTCTACTTCGTATACGTGCGATGAACTTAAAGCTGCTGCAACTGCTGCAACGTCAACAGAAATTTGTCGAACAGGTCTTTCCGGTGTTGGTTGTGAAGGAAGAACGGATCTTGGAGTTTTGTATGCAAGTGAAACATATTTGACCGCTATTCCTCATGATCCTCAAGTTTTGGTAACAGCAACAGGAACAGGATATTACATTGTAAAAAGTTTGAACAACCGCGTCACCGTTTGTTCTCCAGAATCAGAACAAACTGCAGAGATTCGTGTAACGAGATAGTTTTTTTGAAAAGATCTTGACCGAGATGTTGTCTCGGTCATTGATTTGAGTAAAAATATTGAAAAAAACACGCACAAGATTCCCGGAAAACGGGATCTGTAAGACCGGTAAGACTACCGGTTTGACAGATCTTTCTTTCTTAAATGTCCAGACGTATAAAAGGAGTAATTTTTTAAGAATAAAAATGATAAAAAAACAGCGAGTGTATAAAGTTGTCATGTTTTCATAACAATATGAATACTAAAAATAAATTTCATTCGCCCAAAAAAATGTTGTTTGCATTGATCGCTGCGATCTTTTTTGGTGAGTTTTTGATCATGTTCTTGTTTGGGTATGTTTTTGAATTTACCAGAACATTGATACACCAACCGCTTGAGATCGTTTTGAATGCGGGTCTTTTGGTGATTATTGTTTTTCCAATTTTATATTATTTTATTTACGAATCGGTCGTTGACGATCTCGAGGTCTGCGATGCGGCAACAATGAATGCCGAAGAACAAAAAAGACAATTGGAAGAAACAAAAAAAGAAATGTCCCGTTTGATGCAGGAATTGAATTCTGAAAAGGAGATCATTATTCATGAAAAAGCGAAAGATGATGCGATCCTCTCGGGTATCGGTGAAGGAATTGTGGTGGTGGATAAGGACAGCCGTATCATTTACATGAACAATGCGGCGGAGAACATGATCGGTTGGAAGATGTCAGAAATGATCGGACAGTTGTATTACAAAGTGTGGAACGTTCAGGACGATCAAGGGAATGTTGTTTCAAGAGAAATTTATTCTGCTCTTGCTACAGGCAAGGTTATTACCGCAACAACCAATTATTTTTATGTGAGAAAAGACAAGACGAAATTCCCGGTTGCGATCACCATTTCGCCGGTTATTTTGGAAGGGAAGACGGTCGGTGTGATCAACGTGTTTCGTGATATTACGCGTGAAAAAGAAATCGACCGCGCAAAGACGGAGTTCGTTTCTTTGGCATCGCATCAACTTCGCACGCCGCTTTCTTCGATCAACTGGTATACCGAAATGCTTCTTGATGGTGATGCGGGTACCATTACCGGTGAACAGCGTGAATATTTGGAAGAAATTCACAGTGGGAATAAACGCATGATCGGTTTGGTCAATGCTCTTCTTAACGTATCCCGAATTGAAATGGGAGTCTTCATGGTGGAACCGGAACCTGCTTCGATCACCGAAATTGCCGGTGCAGTCATTAGCGATCTCACAACACTGTTCGTTGAGAAAAAGATCGCATTTTCAACTTCTTTTGAGCCGAATTTGCCGATCGTGAATGTTGATACAAAACTTTTGAATATTATTTTCCAGAATCTTCTTTCAAACGCTATTAAATATACGCCGGTTGGCGGCATGGTCACGGTTTCCATCAAAAAAGAAGAGGAAAAATTCATTGTTATCAAGGTTTCAGATACGGGGTGTGGAATACCACTCAATCAACATTCAAAGATCTTCACCAAGCTTTTCCGCGCCGACAACGTTATTCCGATGGATACGGAGGGAACAGGTCTTGGTTTGTACATTGTGAAGTCGATCTTGGACCATTCGGGGGCTACTATCAATTTTGTATCGGAGGAACATAAGGGAACGACATTCACCATCAAATTACCGCTTACAGGAATGAAGAAACGAGCCGGAACGCGAGCTTTGCTTAAATAGTTTTTTGGAGGGTGTTTATAAGTGGGGTCTTGCTTGATCTTTTTTGTGATATAATAGGCGTGTAATTATTTTAAAAGCATATTAGCAGTAATAACAATTAATAAAACATGACAGATAATAAAAAAACAGTTTTGATTGTGGAAGACGAGCGATCACTTCGCCGAGCACTTGTTGATAAATTCAATCATGAGGGCTTTAATGTTCTTGAAGCAAAAGATGGATCAGAAGGTCTTGATATCGCTTTGAAGAACCATCCGGATATTATTTTACTTGATATTATCATGCCTGTTATGGATGGTATTTCCATGGTGGAAAAATTACGTATGGACGCATGGGGAAAGACTGCCGGTGTCATCATTCTTACTAATTTGAGCGATGGACAACAAATGCTCGATTCTATGAAGAATGGTGTCTTTGAATATTTGGTAAAATCAAACTGGAAGATCCAAGACGTTGTCACAAAAGTGAAACAAAGGATCCAACCATAAAGTATGTAAAGTAATTAAAAAATTAAAAAACACCTTTTTACGTAAAGGTGTTTTTTTGTGACATCATTTCCAATTAAACTATTCATTTTAAATAATCCTGGAATTTTCGTCTTTGCGAGGAGCTTGCGACGCGGCAATCCAGGAGTATAAACAAAATACATAGGCTAGACCTCTGTATTAAATGTAGGGCTATAAATAAGAATAAAACAATAATATTAAGGTTTAACTTATGACATTATTTAGTAAGTTTTCAAAATAAAACAACCGCAGGACCAAGATCCTGTGGTTGTTTAGGTATTTTAAAATTTTAATCAAAAAGAATTCCCCCCCCCATGCCTTCAGACCAAGGTCGTTTATTGGAAACTGTTATTGAAAGTAGGAAGAGTCGAAAATAGAGATCAAATACGTATCAATAACACGTTGTTCGAGATCGTAAAAATGTTTATTTTCCGTATGAAGTTTTGTTGCCAAACTGACCCCGACGAATCTCCAGTGCCACGGTTCGTATTGATAATAAGCGTTTCCTTTGGGAAATGAAAGGGTAAAGCCGTATTTATATGCATTATCGGTCATCCATGTGTATGCAGTATCAGTATCGAATTTTGTAAAAGAAGTTCCGAGTTTGCTCGTGGTGAGATCGAACGTTGTTCCGAGTTGGTGTTCTGAGTATCCTTGGTCGGCGGAGAATTGATTGGCACCGTATCCGTAGGTTAATTTATAGTCTTTTTTAAGTGCTGTTTGTTCTCCGAATGAACGATATGCAGAGATGACTTTTAAAGAAATACCGCTCGAGCTTGCCGCTTCGAACAGTTGTTCCGAGAATGGCAGTACGTTCGTATGAATGGAGGTTATTTTTGTTTTGTCTTGCAGATATTCTACGGGCAATGCGCTCAATGCCGAAGGAATGTAGTTTTCGCTCAAAAAGTAGATCTTTGAATATTTTTGCAAAAGTTCTTTGTCTGTTTGACTTAATTTTTCAAGTTTGCCGACTGTTTTACCGAAAGCGGTTAATTGTTTTTCAAAAGCATTGTTTTTTTCTTGTTCGATAGTGAGGGCAATATTTTTTTCAGCGAGTATTTC
>Ga0172379_10010518_pt1 | contig 11177 bp, 10 predicted proteins | sample GrowelOW334metaG_FD_119756 | JGI IMG/M metagenome (GOLD analysis project Ga0172379, IMG submission 119756) | Groundwater microbial communities from an aquifer near a municipal landfill in Southern Ontario, Canada - Groundwater well OW334 metaG | ecosystem: Environmental > Aquatic > Deep... | reverse complement strand
CGCTTAATTCGTGATACTTGATTTTTTAAACTAGGACCAGAAAAGACTATGAATAAAATTTTAAAATCCGTCCACACCAAATTGATGACTGCTAAAACTAGCGATGAGTGGGGACTTTCTAATCGGGACAATGAAGATTTAAAATATTTCACCTCCCATAAATATCGCTTGGCGTATCTATTTAGGATCTGTCGGAAACATTTTAAGCCGGGAAAAAGTTTTTTAGATATCGGTTCTTCTTATGGCTTGGCCAGTTTAGGCGCTCGTTTAATCGGCTATGAGTCGGTCCATTATGACGGTAATAAGTCCGGCGAAGAATTTATTATTCCGTTTCCGGCCGGTAAATTTGATTTGATTTTTGTTAGTGAAACCATGGAACAAACCAATCTGGACCCGGCTCGTTTTTTAACCGAGGTAGCGCGAGTCCTGAAATCCGGTGGGCTCCTGATAGTTACTACTCCGAATTTACTGCGGCTTAATAACGCCTCTAAACTGATGCTCGGGCATAGTTTATTCCGGAAAGAAGGAAGTAAATTCAGGGACACTAAACCTTATCGCGAATTTTCCGCTGGCGAAGTCGCTTATCTAGTAAAAAGCAGCGGTTTGGCAGTCAAGAAAGTCCAATATCGTAATTTTGATTATCATGATCTCAGTTTTTCTTTAAGATTATTGAATAAAATAGGTGGAGTGGTTTTTCCTCATCGTAAGGGTAATTTAGTAATAACCGCCCGGAAGAAAAATTAATTCCGCCCTCGGCTAGTTTATAAATATTAATTTATGTCGGAGATCTTAAAAACTGTCCAGGATCGATTAAGACGAGAAGAGGTGGCTCGTGATTTAGAGGCGGGCAATCGTTATAATGAAGATTTTAAATATTTTGATTTTCATCGCGATCGTTTGAACTATTTATTTTCTCTGGGCGAAAAATATTTTTTTCCCGGCGCTAAATTTTTAGATATCGGTTCCTTGTTCGGTTATGTCGGTCTGGGCTATAAGATTATCGGCTATGAATCCTGCGGTCTAGATTTAGAAAAGTATGTCAGTCAATTTACGCCGCGCTTTCAAGATTGGGGGATAGTCAATCGCGCCTGTGATTTAGCTCAAGATCCGATCCCTTTTGCCGCCGCGGAGTTCGATTTAGTTTTAGCCAGTGAAGTCTTAGAACATTTCCGTTTTCATCCGGCCCGTTTTTTCCAGGAAGCGGCCCGGGTCACGAAGCCGGGCGGGCGATTGATAATTACCACGCCCAATTTAGTCCGTTTAAATAATGTTTTCAAGATTATTTTGGGGAAAAGCCTTAATTGGGATATTGCTGATAGTTATTGGGACGGCGCGCATGCCCGGGAATTTACCGCCGCCGAAATCGTTACTCTCGCTGTCCAGAGCGGCTGGGATAAAGAAAAAGTAGCTTACCGTAATTTTTCTTATCCGAATCTGAGCTGGCCGATTAAAGTCTTTAATTATCTCGGTGGTTGGTTTTTCCCGACCCGGCGCGGAAATTTAATAATTATTTTAAAAAAAACTTAATCTATATCTATGTCTGATGAACAAAAACTGGTTAATGCTAACTCTTTCCCGGAACTAGAGGAGGCCGTTTTGAAATTTTGGACCAGTGCCGATACTTTTAATAAGACTCTAGTTAAGAAGGCGCCGCGCGGCGACTATGTTTTCTACGATGGGCCGCCCTTTGCGACCGGCACGCCGCACTACGGCCATATTGTCGCCAGTATCATGAAAGATATCATCCCTCGTTACCAGACGATGCGCGGTTATCATGTCGATCGGAAATGGGGCTGGGATTGCCACGGCTTGCCGATTGAAAATATCGTGGAAAAAGAACTGGGTATGAGATCTAAAAAAGAAATTGAAGAACTGGGAGTCGGAAAGTTTAACGATTTTTGCCGCTCTAAAGTCCTGACTTATGTGGATGAATGGCAGCGCGTGATTACTCGTTTGGGTCGTTGGGCGGATATGGCGGGCGCCTATAAAACCATGGATCTGACTTTTATGGATTCTATCTGGTGGGCTTTCAAGCAGCTTTGGGATAAAGATTTGATTTATAAGGATTACCGTTCCATGCATATTTGTCCGCGCTGCGAAACGACTCTGTCGCAGACTGAGGTCGCCGAAGGCTATAAAGATATCAAAGATTTATCGGTGACCGCTAAATTTGAATTAGTTGAGGAGCCGGGAACTTATGTTTTAGCCTGGACTACGACCCCCTGGACTCTGATCGGTAACGCGGCCTTAGCGGTCGGGGGAGACATTAAATATGTCAAGATAAATAGTGCCGGTGCTAATTATATTCTAGCTGAGCGTCGTTTAGGAGAAGTTTTTCGGGATCGGGATTATAAAATTTTGGAAAAATATGACGGTGATGATTTGGTCGGCAAAGCCTATAAACCCCTGTTCAATTATTATGCTAGCGACGAAAAATTACTTAATCGAGAGAACGGCTGGAAAATCTACGCCGCTGATTTTGTCACCACGACTGACGGTACGGGGATCGTCCATATCGCGCCCGCTTTCGGAGAAGACGATATGAATTTAGGCCGAGCCAAAAATTTACCTTTTATCCAGCATGTCGGCCTGGATGGGATATTCAAATCAGAAGTTAAGGATTTTCCAAATCTCCACGTTAAGCCGATTGACGATCATACCTCCACCGATGTGGAAATAATCAAATATCTGGCCGGACACGGCACCTTATTTTCTAAAGAGAAATATGAACATAGCTATCCGCACTGTTGGCGTTGCGATACTCCGCTGATCAATTACGCGACCTCTTCTTGGTTTGTCGGCGTCACGAAAATTAAAGAACAATTATTAAAAAGTGCGAAACGGATTAATTGGTCGCCCGGGTATATTAAGGAAGGTCGTTTTGGTAATTGGTTAGAGAACGCCCGTGATTGGTCAATTTCCCGCCAGCGCTTTTGGGCGAGCGCTATCCCGATCTGGGAATGCGCCTGTGGTGAGCGACGCGTGATCGGTAGCGTCAGTGAACTGGAAAGTTTAACCGGCCAGGCGATAACCGATATCCATAAAGATAAGATTGACCATCTGACTTTCCAGTGCCCTAAATGTGCGGCGATGATGAAACGTATTCCCGATGTCTTAGACTGTTGGTTTGAGTCGGGTTCTATGCCTTTTGCCCAGCTCCATTACCCCCATGAGAATAAAGCCAGATTTGATAAGAATTTTCCGGCGAATTTCATCGCCGAAGGCGTCGATCAAACCCGCGCTTGGTTCTATTATCTGCATGTTATCAGCAGCGGACTATTCAAGAGCCATTCTTATCAGAATGTCATCGTTAACGGAATTGTCTTGGCTGAAGACGGGAAAAAGATGTCTAAGCGTCTGAATAATTATCCGGATCCGATGCTGATAATGGAAAAATATGGCTCAGATGCTTTACGGATCTATCTGACGGGCGCACCGGTGATGGCCGCGGAAAATTTAAATTTTTCCGAAGCAGGAGTGCAGGAATCTTTACGTAAAAATATCATGATTTTATGGAATGTTTATAAGTTTTATGAAATGTTCGCGGTTGATTTTAAAGGAGCCAAGAATATTGATCACAATGGAGGTAATATTTTAGACCATTGGATCCTCGCTAAATTAGAATTGCTTATAAAAGAAGTAACCGAAGCCTTAGAGTCTTACAATCTACCGAAAGCCGTGCGGCCACTGACCGAATTCATCGATGAACTCTCTACTTGGTACTTGCGCCGCAGTCGTGATCGTTTTAAATCAGCCGATGAAGTCGATAAAGAGCGAGCCTTGCTGACTACTAAATATGTTTTATTGGAACTGGCGAAATTGATGGCGCCGTTTACGCCCTTTATCGCGGAAACTCTCTGGCAGAAAGTCAGTGGCCATGATTTTAAAGATTTGGATCGCTCAGTCCATCTGGAAAATTGGCCAGCCAGTAGCGCTAAAAGTTTTGGTTTTAAGAAAATGTTAGTTAAATTTTTACCGGGCAATAAGGCCGATGCCGTTTTAGCCAATATGGCCCTAACGCGAAAAATCGTCGAACTCGGTTTGGCGAAGCGCGACGAAGCCGGCATTAAGATCAGACAGATGCTCGGAGAACTTAAAGTCAAAAGTACTAAATTCAAAGAATTAAATGGGGTTGACTATGTTAAATTGATTAAGGACGAAATAAACGTCACGGCCGTAATTTTTGAAGAATCTGCGGCCGGACAAGCCGATAAGATCGAAGTGGAATTAGATATCCAAATAACTCCGGCCTTAAAGCAGGAAGGGATTAAGCGGGAGATTATTCGTTTTGTTAATCTCCTGCGTAAAGATTTGAATTTATCTTTAAACGATCACACGACACTTTATCTAAGCGGCGGAAATGAAGAAATAAATCTAGCGGTAACCAAAGGGAAGGCCGATATCTTAAAAGACACTTTAAGTGATGAGCTGAGTTTCGTGGCGGAAATGCCAGAAGTTTTAGCAACTAAAGAAATTAAGATTGATAGCGTAATATTAACTTTAGGATTAACAAAATAATTATATGACCACTTCACAAATTTATAACCTCGCGGTGAAACTCGGTATGGCCGCGGACTTACGGGGGGCAGACCGAGTAAAAAAATATCTGGCACGATTGAAACACCAATATGATGAGAGCCCCAGAAGCGCCCAGGCCGAATTTGATTTAGAAAAATTAACCAATCCCTACTCGGATACGCGGATTTTAGTGGATAAAGGGAAAAAACAGATTAAAAAAGTTTTAGTCGGGATCGATATGGAGGGCGCGGAATTATTATTAGCCAAACAGTTAGGGAATATTGACTTAGTGATCGCTCATCATCCGCAGGGTCCGGCTTTGGCTGATTTATCAGATGTTATGACTTTACAGGCCCAGGTTTTAGCCGATTATGGTCTGCCGATCAATATTGCCGAATCGGTGATCAAGGCGCGGATTTCCGAAGTTAGCCGCAATATTTCGCCGATCAATCACGACCAGTTTGTCGATATCGCTAAAATCTTAGGTTTAGATTTTATCTGTGTTCATACGCCGGCCGATAATTTAGGAGCTAAATTTTTAGTTAAATTGATCGCGGCTAAAGCCAAGGAACTGGAGACGGTCGGTGACATTATCAGTCTTCTAAAAACTATTCCAGAGTATCAGGAAGCTTTGAAACGGAAAACCGGACCGATGATCTTCGCCGGCAGTCCGGAGAGAAGTTGCGGCAAAATCGTGGTGACGGCATTTACGGGCGGTACGTCAGGTTCTAAAGTTATTTATGAGAAGATGGCACAATACGGTTTCGGCACGATTATCGGCATGCATATGAACGAGGAGCATCGCAAGGAAGCGGAAAAGCATCATATTAATGTGATTATCGCCGGCCATATGGCCTCGGATTCCCTGGGGATGAATTTATTTTTGGATGAGTTAGAGAAGCAGGGAATTGAAGTCATACCGGTTTCAGGACTTATCAGAGTAAAGAGATTTAAGAAATAAGTATGTCCAAGTTAGAGCTTCTGGCTCCGGCCGGTAATTTATTAAAGATGAAAACCGCTTTGGCCTACGGCGCCGATGCGGTCTATTTGGGTATTCCGGATTTTTCTCTGCGCGTCCGCATCAATGATTTTGATTTACCGGGAGTAGCGGAAGCCGTAAAGTATGCCCATCGCCTAAAGAAGAAGGTTTATGTAACAATAAATATTTTTGCCCATAATAAGCATTTACAGAAGTTACCCGCTTATCTTAAGCAACTTAAAAAATTTAAAGTCGACGCTTTGATTATTTCCGATCCCGGAATTATTGCGCTCGTTAAGAAATATTGGCCCAGCGCGGAAATACACCTATCGACCCAGGCGAACTGCACTAATACCGAAGCGGTAAAGTTTTGGGCCAAGCAGGGAAGCAAAAGAATAATTTTAGGTCGGGAAGTAACGCTTCAAGAAATCAAGGAAATCCATCGTGCGGCGCCTAAAGTAGAATTAGAATATTTTATCCATGGCGCGATGTGCATGGCTTACTCGGGACGCTGTTTTTTATCTAAATTAATAGTTGATCGCAGCGCCAATGAGGGGGATTGTGCTCAGCCTTGCCGTTGGGAGTATGATTTGGCGGAATATAGATTAAAGACCGGCGGCTATGACGAAGAATTAGAATTAGTGGAAGAACGGCACGGCGCTTATTTATTAAATTCTAAAGATCTCTGCCTCATAAAATATTTAAAAGAGTTGAAGGCGGCCGGTATTATTAGTTTTAAAATCGAAGGCCGGGCGAAAAGTGTCTATTATCAGGCGACCGTCGTCGGAATTTATCACCGCGCTTTGGATTTATTAAATAAAAAATTATCCGCGCCGAAACTAAAGAAAGAGTTAGCCCATCTTTATTCGGAATTAGAAACTAAATTAGTCCACCGCGGTTATACCCCCGGATTTTTATTAGGGACTAAAGCCGATCAAAATATCATTAATTCCCATAATTCCAGCGCCTGGGAATTTTGCGGTCAGGTGATTGAGACCAAACTGTCTTTTGCTAAAAAATTAAATTTAAAAAATACCGTAATTTTTCAGGTCCATAATACGATCAAGGTCGGTGAGGAAATAGAGATTATTCGCCCTGATTATGATATAATTAAGATACGCTTAAAAAAACTCTGGGACGCTAAGACCGGCCGGGAAATTAAAGAAGCCCATGGCGGCGGCGGTGGGCAGATCGCTGTTTTAGAATTATCAGCGGCGGTAGGGCCAGTCCCGGAATTAACGGTTATCAGGAGAAAGATTAAATAATATGATTTCATTCTTACGCGGCCGAATAATAAATAAGAGTCTTAACTACGCGATCTTGGAAGTCGCTAATCTTGGTTATCAGGTTTTTGGCGGCGAGAATTTTTTAAATGATTTAAAGATCGGCAGTGAAGTAGAAATTTATACTCATCATCATATCCGCGAAGAAGCCAGCGATCTATACGGTTTTAAAACCTTAGAAGATTTAGAATTATTTGAACTATTATTAACTGTCTCCGGCGTCGGTCCGAAATCAGCGCTGGGAATTTTGTCTATTGCGACCGCCGGCGATATCAAAGAGGCGATTATCCGAGATGACGCCAATCTTTTGACTAAAGTTTCCGGAATCGGGAAGAAAACGGCCGAACGCTTGGTTTTAGAATTAAAAAATAAGATCATCCGTTCCGGCGGCGTCGCGACCGCGATTAATTCAGCGACCCTGATGGGAAGCGATGAAATAGATGCTTTAATGTCACTGGGGTATTCTTTAAGTGAAGCGCGCGCCGCTTTGAATTTAGTTGATTCCAGTATCACTGATAGCGGCCAGCGAGTTAAGGAAGCGCTTAAAAAAATGAACCGGAAATAGCCATTTACAAGCCCTGATTTTTTCGTTAGTATAAAGATAAATTACTAAATTTTTATGCGGCAATCCCAACTTTTTACCAAAACGGTCAAGGAATTACCTAAAGACGAAACTAGCTATAATGCGCAGGCCTTAATTAGGGCCGGTTTTATTGATAAAGTGGGAGCCGGCATTTATTCCTATTTACCGTTAGGCAAGAGGGTTTTAGATAAGATTTCGGCTATTGTCCGTGAAGAAATGAATGAACTTGGCGGTCAGGAAATACTTATGACCGCGCTTGTACCGAAAGAGAATTGGCAAACCTCTAATCGTTGGGCTACTTTTGATGCTTTATTCCGTTTGGCTGGCAATGACCAAAAAGAATATGCTTTGGGCGCGACGCACGAGGAAGTCGTCACCCCGCTGGCTAAGAAATTTATCCTTTCTTATAAGGATTTACCTTTTGGCGTTTATCAGATCCAGACTAAATTTCGAAATGAAAAAAGAGCCAAAGCTGGATTATTACGCGGCCGGGAATTTTTGATGAAAGATTTATATTCTTTCCATACCGACCAAGCTGATTTAGATATTTATTATGATCAAGCGATAGCGGCCTACCATAAAATTTATAAACGCCTAGGTTTAGGTGAACTCACCTATTTAACCTATGCTTCCGGCGGATCATTCTCTAAATATTCCCATGAGTTTCAGACCTTAGCCGCGGCGGGAGAGGATTTGATTTATGTTTGCGAAAAATGTCAGGTCGCCGTTAATAAAGAAATCATTGGCGAGCAGAACGCTTGCCCGGTCTGTGGCAATAAAAAATTAATGGAGAAGAAAGCGATTGAAGTCGGTAATATCTTTAAACTCGGGACGAAATTTTCCGAACCGTTCGGACTTAAATATAAAGATCAAGCTGGTCGTGAACAATTAGCGATCATGGGTTGTTACGGTTTTGGTCCGAGTCGGGTGATGGGAACCCTAGTAGAAATTTATCATGATGAAAAAGGAATAATCTGGCCGGAGAGCGTTGCGCCCTTTAAGATCCATCTTTTATCTTTGCATTATTCTGATACCGCTCCTAAGATTTATAAATATTTAGAATCGTTTGGTCTCGAGGTCTTATTTGACGATCGTGATTTATCATCAGGAGAAAAATTCGCCGACGCCGATCTGATTGGTTGCCCTTATCGTGTTATAATCAGCCGGAAGACGATGGGGGACAAGCCGACTAAAGATATTCCGATTGATGAATTAATTAAATTTAAAGTAGAATTAAAGAAACGATCAGAAGATAAAAGCGAATTAATCTCAATTGAAAAACTAGCAGCTAAATTTGGAAAAAATTATGTTCAATAATCTCATCGGAAAATTCAGCCATGATCTGGGGATCGATCTGGGTACTAAAAATACCTTAGTTTATGTCGAGGGTAAGGGGATTGTAGTGAATGAGCCCAGTGTGGTGGCAATTAATAAAAGGACCAATGAAATCTTAGAGGTCGGCGAAGCGGCTCGGAAAATGGTCGGTAAGACCCCCGGCCATATTGAAGCGATTAAACCTTTAGTAGAAGGGATAATTTCCGATTTTGAAGTGACCGAAAAAATGTTGAAATATTTTATCACTAAAGTCCATAAGGATAATTTTACTCTGATTTCTCGTCCGCGAGTTGTTATCGGTATCCCAATGGATCTGACTGAAGTAGAGAAGAAGGCGGTGGAAGACGCGGCGCGCTCAGCCGGAGCCCGAAAAGTTTATTTGATAGAAGAGGCGATGGCGGCGGCGATCGGTGCGCGCCTGCCGGTAACAGAAGCGACCGCGACCATGATTGTCGATATCGGTGGTGGGACCACGGAAATAGCGGTTATTTCTTTAGGCGGCGTCGTGACTTGGAAGTCGTTAAAAGCGGCGGGGAATGAATTTGATAATAATATCATTGAATATGTCCGGGAAGAATTTAATATCTTAATCGGCGAACAGTTAGCGGAAAGTATTAAAATTGCAGTCGGATCGGCAGTGCCGCTGGATGAACCTCAAGAAATAGAAGTCCGCGGCCGCGATCTGATAACCGGTTTGCCGAAAGCCTTGATGGCTAGCGATAAACAGATCAGAGAAGCGATCAATCGGACGATCGTAAAGATTATTGATAATATCAAGACGATTTTAGAGACTACGCCGCCGGAATTGGTTTCCGATATTTATGAGCGCGGCTTATTCTTATCGGGGGGCGGCGCCCTGCTGCGCGGATTGGATAAAGCGATTTCTGCCGCCACCAAAATTCCCGTCAAAATCGTCGATGATCCCTTAACCTGTGTCGCCCGCGGCACGGGAATCTTATTAGCCGACAGTGAACTTTTAGCCAAGGTTATTTTACCGACCAGCCATGATTAGGAGGGGGGGGGCGGTCATGATAACGATTAGCGGACAGTCAAGTTTATTAAAATAAAGAAGAATAATCCCATCGTGATTTTTATAGTAGTAGCCGGACTACTGTTTTTTTTACACGGCGTCGGCGCTTTACGTCCGGTGGAAAATTTTTTTGAAGTCTTGATCAAACCAGTCAGTATCCGTTTGTATAGTTGGGGCACTTCTTTCCGTAATTTTTATCAGGAAAATAGGAACCAAAACGATCTGAGTGCGCAGGTTGATAGATTGACTAAAGCCACCGCGGTTTTGACGATTGCCAATTCGCAATGCTTGGAGACGACTGAGGAAAATAAGAAATTACGCGCCGCCCTTAAACTTAGCCAAGAAAATAATTTTCGCGTCCTAGTGGCTAATATTATCGCTAAGCAAACGGCAGCTGAAGATAGTCGAGATTTGATCATTAATCGGGGCAGTGATGACGGCTTGCGTCCGGGTTTAGGTATTATTAGTGAGGAGGGAACGATCGTTGGGAAAGTGGTGGCCGTTAAAGCCATGACGGCTCAAGTTTGCCTGACGACCAGTCCGAATTGTCAGCTCGCGGCGGCCATCCAGAATCAAGTTAAGACCCAGGGGATCACCGACGGCGATCTAGGACTGACTATTAAGATGAATTATATTCCCCAGTCGGAAAAGATAGCCAACGGCGACCTGGTGATCACCTCGGGTTTAGACGGTAGTATCCCGCGCGGCTTAGTTATCGGGCGGATCACGCAGATCTATAGTGCTAGTAATGAAGTTTGGCAAGGAGCGACTATCGAACCACTGGTTAATTTTGATAATTTAACGGTTGTTTCTATCATTATTCCTTGAGTGTTTGAAATAATTTATGGTAAAAAAAATCGGACAACTTATTTTTTTAATTTTTTTAATTTCCGCCGCGGCCGTAATCCAATCCTCTTTAATCTTTTCTTTGCCCCCCGGCTTCTCCGCTTTTAATCTGATGTTGATCGTTTTAGTCTTTACTCTCTTCTTTTACGATTTTCGTTCCGCTTTGGGAGCAGCCTTAGTCGGCGGTTTCTGGTTGGATATTTTGGCTTTTAATTTTTTTGGTTTTTATTTGATCGCTTTATTCTTGACGGTCTGGTTATCAGATTGGATCTTAAGGAGCTGGTTGACTAATCGTTCTTTATATTCCTTTGGGTTACTGATATTTTTAGCCACTATCGCTTATAATTTTTTGGTGGGGATACTGGCTTATTTTGGTAGCAATAGCCCATTTTTTCTAGGTCGAAGCGGTTTTTGGTCGACCTTGTTTTATCAGAGTATTTGGAGCGAGTTGGCGGCATTGCTGATGTTTAGTTTAGCCGGCGCTTTAACTAGACGGTTGAAACCTTTCTTTTTGGAGAAGAAATAGTATTTGTGGTATTATTAAGCTAGGAAAGAATAGTCTAAATTTATAAAAATATGTATGATTTCATCACGATTGGTGGG
>Ga0172379_10010517_pt1 | contig 11177 bp, 7 predicted proteins | sample GrowelOW334metaG_FD_119756 | JGI IMG/M metagenome (GOLD analysis project Ga0172379, IMG submission 119756) | Groundwater microbial communities from an aquifer near a municipal landfill in Southern Ontario, Canada - Groundwater well OW334 metaG | ecosystem: Environmental > Aquatic > Deep... | reverse complement strand
TTGGTGGCGTTGGCGCCCCAGGCGAAGGGGCCGTGGCCGGCGACGAGGACCATGGGCATGTGCAGGTGGTTGATCTTTGCCAGTTTAAAGGTGTCTACGATCAGGTTGCCGGTTTCAAGTTCGTAGTCGCGGGCAACGGCGACAGGGCCCATGAACTCGGTGCAGGGGATGGTTTCGGCGCCGTGGTCGGCATGGGTGGTCCCGAATACGGGGACCGACAGGTGGGCCTGGGCCCAGGCGACAGCATAGGTTGAATGGGTGTGGGTGATGCCGCCTATGCCGGGGAAGTTGCGGTACAGGACCTGGTGCGTCTTCGTATCCGACGAGGGGTTGAGCTTTCCGTCCACGACCTTGCCGTCAAGATCCACGATGACCATGGAATCCGCCGTGAGTTCATCGTAGGCGACGCCGGAGGGCTTGATGGCGAAGACGGCTTTGGCGGCGTCGAAGGAGGACACGTTGCCCCAGGTGTAGATGGCCAGCGCGCGGCGCGGGATTTCCATGTTGGCCTCGAAGGCTTCCTCACGCAGGGTCTTGTATTGATCGGTGGACATGGATGGCTCCTTCAGTTTGGGACCGGCAGGGACGCTTGCTGTCGCCTCTGCCGGATATGGATCAATCTGTTTATACCACAACCCTAACGGGCGCTCCAATACGCCTCGGACCAGCGCAGCTCATCCCGCAACTTGTCGGGGCAGGTATCCTTGCCGATCTTGACGAACTCGATACCCATCATTTCGGCGTAGTCCCGCAGATATTCGGCCGAGACTACCGTGGAGTAGCCCGAGTGGTGGGCGCCGCCCGCGAGTATCCAGGAGGCGGCCGCATCGTAGATGTTGGGGAAGGGTTTCCAAAGCACCCGCGCGACGGGAAGTTTGGGCATGGGATTTTCTATCTTGATGGATTCGACCTCGTTGGCGATCATGCGGAAGCGGTCACCCAGATCGACGATGGTCGCGCAGACGGCCAGGCCTTGTTCCGCGTCGAAGACGATGCGGGCTGGATCAGCCTTTCCGCCTATGCCGAGGGGGTGCACCTCGATGCGGGGTTTGCCCGCCGCGACGGTGGGGCAGACTTCCAGCATGTGGGCGCCCAGGATGGCTTCCTTGCCCGGCTCGAAGTGGTAGGTGTAATCCTCCATGAACGAGGTTCCGCCCTTGAGCCCCGAGGCCATCACTTTCATGGCACGAACGAGCATGGCGGTTTTCCAGTCCCCTTCCCCACCGAAACCGTAACCCTGTTCCATCAGTCGCTGGACCGCGAGGCCGGGCAACTGGGGCAGTCCGTGCAGGTCCTGGAAGGTGGTGGTAAAGGCACCCGCGTTCTGCTCCGTAAGGAAGACCTTCATGCCGAGCTCGAATTTCGCCTGCTCGCGGACAGCCTTGCGGGCGGGACCTTCGGATTTCGCGGCGGCTGCCAACTCGTACTTGGCCTCGTATTCTTTCATGAGCGCGTCCACAGCGCTGTCGGCCACAGTGTTGACTTTGGCGACGAGGTCGCCTACGCCCCAACCGTTTACCTGCCAGCCAAACTTGATCTGGGCCTCCACCTTGTCACCTTCGGTGACGGCCACTTCGCGCATGTTGTCGCCCCAGCGCACGACGACGGATTCCTTGCCGTCGGCCACCGCGCTGGCGGCGCGCATCCATACACCTATGCGCCGGCGGACTTCCGGATCTTCCCAATGGCCCACGACCACCTTGCGCGGCAGGCGCATGCGGGCGTGGATAAAGCCGTGCTCCCGGTCGCCGTGGGCAGCCTGATTCAGGTTCATGAAGTCCATATCGATGTTGGCCCAGGGTATGTCACGGTTGTACTGGGTATGCAGGTGTAGCAGGGGTTTCCGGTTGATGGACAATCCGGCTATCCACATTTTGGACGGCGAGAAGGTGTGCATCCAGGTGATGATGCCCGCGCAGGCAGGCGTGGAATTGGCCTCCTCGAAAACACGGCGTATGCCCACTGGCGTGAGTACGGTGGGCTTGAGCACAAGCTTGCCGGGAAGTATGGCGTCCTTCGCAAAGCCTTCCGCCATGATGCGCGCGTGTTCCGCCACCTGCTTCAGCGTGGCTTCTCCATAGAGGTCCTGACTGCCGACGACGAACCAAAACTCGAATTTCTTCAGATCGATCATACCAACTCCTTTTCTATGAACGCGCCAAGGGCTTTATATTTCTTGTAGATCCGGTCGTACTTGGCCGAAGCGGCCGCGGAGGGTTTGTACGTTTTTTCGATGGGGGCACCCATGGCTTTCTGGGCGGCCTCGACATTCGGGTAGACTCCGCCCGCGATGGCCGCGAACATGGCTGCACCCAGTGCCACAGATTGATCGCTGGCCGGTACGTCTATGGGCATCTTCAGCACGTCGCACACGATCTGCATGACGAAGGTCGATTTGCGCGCCACGCCGCCAATGCCGATGATGCCGTCGATGGCGACGCCTTCTTCCCTGAAACGTTCCACGATGGCTCTTGCACCGAAGGCCGTAGACTCCACCAGGGCGCGGAAAACACGGGGGGCGTCGGAACCCAGGGACAGACCCGCGATGGCTCCGGTGAGCAACTGGTTCGCGTCGGGGGTACGCCTGCCGTTCAACCAATCCAGGGCAACCACACCCGAATCCTCCGGGTCTATGGCACCCGCCGCTTTCTCAAGCGCCGGAATCAGCTTCTTTGAAAGGGCCTCGGCTATTTTATCTTTCGTAGCGCCATCCACTCCGTCTATTTCGGGGAGCAGGGAAAGGGTGGGCCACAGGAGCAGGCTCTTGAACCAGGCGTACACGTCGCCAAAGGCGCTCTGGCCCGCTTCGTACCCCAGCATGTCCGGCACGATGGAACCGTCGACTTGCCCGCAGATACCGCGCACCGGCGTTTCCTTTTTCGGCTTGGGACCCACTATCATGTCGCAGGTGCTGGTGCCCATGACCTTGACCATCCAGCCCGGTTTTACACCGCCACCGACCCCACCCATGTGCGCGTCGTAGGCACCAACCGCTACAGGAATGCCCGCCGGCAATCCAAGCTTCCCGGCCCACTCAGCGTTAAGCTTTCCGGCTGATTTTTCGCTGGTCCAGGTTTCGGTTCCCAGGCTGGACTTTATGGCTATGAGCTTGGGATCGAGCTTGCCCAGGAATTCGTCTGCCGGATAACCGCCGAAATCCGCGTGCCACATGGCCTTGTGTCCCATGGCGCAGCGGCTGCGCTTCAGATTGGAAAGACCTTTAGTTCCGGTGAGCAGTGCAGGCATCCAGTCGCAATGCTCGACGAAGGAAGCCGTGGCCGCCACGACCTTGGCATCTTCCTTCAGCACGCGCATGATTTTGGCCCAGAACCATTCGGAGGAATAGATCCCTCCCTCGTACTTGGTGTAATCGATGCCGCCCCAGCTGCGGGCCAGTTCGTTGATGCGCGCCGCTTCCGCGACGGCAGTGTGGTCCTTCCACAGGACGAACATGGCACTGGGGTTTTCGGCGAATTCCTTTTTCATCGCCAGGGGCATTCCGTCAGCATCTACGGCGCAGGGTGTGGAGCCGGTGGTGTCAATCGCGATGGCCACGACCTTGGCGACAGCCGCTGACCCAGCCTGGTTCACCGCCGCTTTTACCGCACCTTCCATGGATTCAACATAATCCAGAGGGTGCTGGCGGAACCTATTGGAATTTGGATCGCAGTACAAGCCCTTGGTCCACCGCGGATAATGCATCACGCCCACACCGGCCTCGCTCCCGTCGGCGACGTCCACCAAAACCGCGCGGCATGAATCGGTCCCATAATCCAACCCGACCACATACGCCGTCCCTTTCTTGATTCCCATGGCTGCACTCCTTTCGGACCCTGGTCCGCACAATCCCTAATTTTGCCGGGCTTCCAACCGGGCTCCCGGCGGAAGCGGCACGTTTTCTTTCAGATACAGATCGAGGGGCACCTCGACGCGCTTGTCTACCCGGAGCCCCAAAACTATGGACCGGTACAGATCGAGCAACCCCGTCCTGGCCTGGATTTCCGGGCGCTGTGAGATGATGGCGTCTATCCAGCCTTCCCGCAGCAGCCGCTCGTTTTCCGGAACCAGGTCGTACCCGATCGCGATAAGCCTCCCGCGTTGGGGAACCAACTTTCTGGCTACATCGCGCGCGACGGTCACGATGTGATGGGTCGAGGCGTTGGTGATGAATACCCCGACCAAATCGTCGTAGATGGTAAAAAGCCGACCGAACAACGCGGCTAGCTGCCTGTCGTCTTCAAGATCGACATCCTCCACGGCCTCCGCCGGAAACCCGTGCTCGGCAGCCCAGGCCAGAAAACCATCCCGGCGCAAGCGTATATGATGGTCCTCCGCGTGGGCGTTCAGGACAACAAACCGTGGGTGTTCCAGCGCCCGGGAAAAAAGCGAGGCCAGACGTCCGGCCAGATACCCGCCGCGAAAGGCGTCCTGTCCCGTGGAACTCACCGGATGGGAGCCTGGCAAGTCAGCGTCAAAAAACGCGTAGGGGATACGGCCCTCAAGCTTGTCGATGAATTTTCGAGCCTCACCGGGCATGACCGGAGCCAGCAGGACAGCATCGGTACTAGAGGTCAGCAGGGAATCGGAGACGGTGCGGAAGGAAACCGGATCGTAGCGGTCAAATTCCAGAATGTCGGCCGCGACACCAAAGGCCTGCAGTTCGGCGGCGACACCCAGTATACCTTGCGCGGCGAGTTCCCAGTAACCGGAATCCTCGTCCCTGCGGGGCATCAAGACCGCAAAACGGTAAGGCTCGCTGCGCTTGAGATGCCGGGCGATGGGGTTGGGTACAAACCCGCTGGAAGCAACGATGGCCTCGATCCTCTCCTTGGTCCCCGGGGATACGCGGCCCCTCCCGTGCAGGACCCGGTCTACGGTTCCAATGGAGACCCCAGCAATAGTCGCGATTTCCTTGACCGTCATGCCGCCCTACCCGCCTACAATCCATGCGTTATCGTACACGCAGAATAATACGGGTTAGGTGATTTGTCAATGAAAAAATGGGACTGGTACCTGCTTGGTGGAAGCAACAATCAGCCCCCACCCTGTCAAACTCACCTCACCGTGATCTTACCTTGCCGGAACCTGCCACCCGGGTGCTCAGCTTGGGATTGCCCGTATAGCTAAGATCTCCGGAACCCGCAATATTCACGTCAATTTCCTTGTAGGTCCCCAAGTCGACATTGCCCGAGCCGGCGATATTGGCCTTGACCTTTTCGCCGGAAAGTTCCTTGCCCCGTACGTTGCCCGACCCCAGGATGAGCAGGGAGAAGTCTTCCGCCGTGCCGGATACCTCCACATCCCCCGAACCCGCGATACGGGACTCTAGTTCTTTCACATCCACCTTGGCGCGGATTTTTCCCGAACCTTCGGATTGTAATGCCAGCTCATTGCCAGTCACGATACCGTTTATTTCAATATCACCGGAGCCACTGGTCCGCACCAATTCAACCGATTGGGCACTGATTTCGTACACGATGGTTCCGCCTGTGAACAGGGCCCCCGGCCTTGGTCCCAAGTGGAGGGTGTCACCGCGGACTTCGCTTACCACCATTGGCAATATATTTTCGTCGGCCTTTATGAGCGCGCCGGGTTGGGCGTCCAGATTGACTATGAGTTTACCGGAACCGGTGAGCTCTATTTTGGAGAAAGCGCTAAGGGGCCGGCGTTCCTCGGCCATTTTTCCGCTGAGTTCTATTTTGGAATCGGCGATGAGTTCCTTGATACCAAAATCGGGCAAGCGCAGACGGGACGGAGATCCCAGGCTCGCCTTGAAAGAAAGACCAGCCCCCACAAGGACCGCCATACCCAGAACCAGGACCACAAGCTTTTTCATAAGCTATCCTTCCTTATATACTTCCTTTACACGCGGCAGTTCCGTAAATACTCCAGGGCACGAAGCTGCCCCTTAATTTCCTTTTCCGCAGACCAGGCACTATCGTTCCAGCCTTCGATATCCACACACCCACCATACTCCTTGCGCTGGAGGGTGTCAAAGATGGCGGACCAATCGGTATCACCGTTACCGGGGAAGCAGGATGAGGACCAGCGTTCGGTACCATACAGGCCGTGGGCTGCAAGGGCGGCTTGGTCGATGCGGGCATCCTTTCCATGCACGTGGAAAATCCTGGGCGCCCAGGTTTCGAGTTGGGCAAGCGGATCGCAGAAAGCCTCAACCTGGTGGCAGGGTTCCCATTCAAGCCCGATCGAGTCCGAGGGAAGGGCCTTGAACATGAGTTCCCAGGCATCCGGGTTTATGGCGATATTCCATTTTCCCGTTTTCCAGGTGTCACCCAAACGGCAATTCTCAAAGGCCAGCTTCACACCCAACGCCTCCGCCCTGTCCGCAAGAGGCGCGAATATTTTCTTCCATGCTTCGATGGAGGCAGGCACAGCGGTACCGGGCACCCGCCCGGCAAATCCTGAAACCAACGGAGGTCCAAAGACGGTGTCCGTGCAAAAGGCGGGAGCCGCTTCGAGCAGTTCCTTGAACGAGCGCAGGGTTTCGTCGCCCGCACTATCTCCCCGTAGGGGATTCCCGTATACCGAAAGGGAACTTACAAACGAGCCGCATTCAGCCGCCGCTGCGACAACACCAGCGCTGAGAGCGACCAGATCGGTATCTCCAATACTCTCCCAGAACATCAGCGACCAGCACTCGAAACCGTACCGCGAAAGCGACCGGATGACTTGCGACGGGTCTTCATTGCCCTTGATCATGGTTCCGATGCGCGGTTTTTTCATGCGGGCAAGCCTCCCGGTAAAATGCCATCCAGCAAGCGCTGGACTTCCAGGCCTTCCTGAAAACCGGGAAACGCTTCCTGCCCTTCACGCACGGAGTTGGCGAAATTCTCATAGGTCGAAACGACGGGTGGCCCTGAAACAGTCTTACTTTTATCACCCACCAGGACGGTGATCGACGTCCTCGATCTGCCCAAATCCAGCTCCGCTGCGGCACGCGAACCATGGACGCGGATGATGCAATCATCCCCCGCTCCGGGAACACGCACCGGGGAGGCGATCCAACTGGTTTTCATTTCCACGGCGGCACCATTCGCGAGCTGCAATTCCACGGAAAAATCCACCCAGGGAAGACCGCGGGTGTTTTGCGCCTGCTCCTTGCCGAAGGTAGAGGTGGAGGATGATACCGAAGTGGAATTAAAGCTCAATTCTCTGGGCAAATTTTCGCGGGCAACCAAACCGCGATCCATCGCCTCCTCCAGTCCCATTCCGGTACCGGGAACCTTGGAACGCAATGAGTTTTTACCAAATATAAAAAGCAGGGCGTCCAGCAGGTGACTGCCCAAATCGCCCACACAGCCGGCGGTGCTTTCTTCCGGAGACAGGCGCCATTTCCACCTGGGCACGCAGGTCCAATCACCCCAACCCTTCGTGGCCACCCAATCCTGATTGTAGATCGCCTCAACCCTCCCAATTTCACCAAGTTCGGTTTCGACAACATTTTTCAAAGCCAGCAATGCGGGGGCGTTCCTCTTTGAAAAATTAACAGCGCTCTGGGTACCACCCGCCTTCCAGGCTTCGGCGGCCAAGGCGGCCATGGCTTGGGCATCGGCGAGGCTGCGGGAAAGGGGCTTTTCGCAGAAAACAGGTATTCCATACTTCAAGGCGGCGGCTACAACCTGGCGATGCTTGCCGTCGATTACAGCGCATGAGAGGGCGTCGAATTTACCCCACTCCAACAAGGCCTCGATGGAATCGAACGCAGGGTTGATCCCCAACCTTTCAGCGAAGGCCCGGGCGTGCTCGGAACGATGGTCGCAGGCCGCGGCTACTACGCAATCTTTCAGGGAAGAGAATTTGGCGGCGTGATATTCGGCCATGCCACCGGACCCGAAAATTGCCATCCGCAACATGCCGTCAACCTCCCTTTTCGTATTCCTCAAACGCAACAAGCCGCGGTAGATTCCCTAACCACAAAGCCCGTGTCCAGCCATTCCTGAACCGGTTCGCCCCGATGATTGGCCAGTATGTCCACGAGCAGGCGCGTCGCCCTTCGGGCCAACTCGGTTACCGGGTGATCCACCGTAGAAAGCGCAGGAGTAATGTCCTGGGCAGGATTTAGGTTGTCATAGCCGATGACGCTCAGCTCGGACGGCACCGCTATTCCCTTGGTGGCGGCATATTGGAGCACACCGAACGCCGCGCGATCCGAGCTGGTCATGATTATTGTTGGCGCCTTCGCGGCGGAAAGCAGCTTGTCGCTGGCCGCATAGCCGGAACTTTTAGAGAAATTCCCTTCCACTATGAAAGACTCGACATCAAACTCATCAGCAAGTTTCTTGAACGCTCCCAAGCGGTCGGTCGCATTCCGGTAGCGCATATCCCCGGTAATGTAGCCGATCCGACGATGCCCAAGGTTGCAGGCATGGGAAAAAGCCTTTCGCATGCCCGGTTCCGGCAGGGCGTCCACGCTATTCAGCCCCTCATGATAGTTATTGATCAGTACGAAGGGTACGCCGCGTTCCCGCAAGCCCATGAAGGGGTTGAAATCCGCCCGGGTAACCGCAAAAAGCAGGCCGTCCACTGTCTTTGACCGTATGAGCGCAAAATAATCTTCCGTAACGTGGGTGCGCTTGTCCAGCACAATCGTGACAGCATAATCCGCCTCATCCGCTGCCAATACGACACCATCGAGAAGGGCCGGAAAATAGGCACGGGAAAAGGGAGGAAACGATTCATAGGAGGGCACGACAAACCCAAGCGTGTTGGTGCGTTTGCGCGCAAAAAGCGCTGCCTGCCGGGACGGGATATATCCCAATTCCAGCGCGGCCGCCCGCACCCTTTCCTTGATAGGCTCGGTGATGAGTGGCGAATTGTTCAGAGCCCGGGAAACCGTAGACTCGGCAACCCCCGCTAAAAGGGCAACATCCGCCCTGCTTACCTTGTGGTGAATACGACGCCTCCACGAATATCATACCATTTAGTTAACCTGCATTCCCGGCTCAAAGGGCTTGGCGCAATTCTTGCTGAACACAACGATTGGCAATAATTGTGACAACAGGAAATGTCAGGTCATACTAGTCGTCTGACATTTTATTTTATTCCAAGTACGAGTTTTATACCATTTTCAATTTCTTCAATAATAGTATTTGATATCTTACTTTCGTAATGTATCAAGCGAGATTTATCGATTACTGATAATTGCGATACAACAATTACTGAGTCTTTAGATAATTTTGAATCTGCTTTTTCAATTAGCACATTTCCAGGTGCTTCTTCCAATAATAAATTGGTGGTTAGTGGTATAACTAATAGTGTATTAATTCTACTGATATTTAGTGCGTCATCCTGAATAATTAGTACAGGACGATTAAAACCTGGTTCGCTTCCAAGAGGCAAACCAAAATCAGCCCACCATATTTCACCACGTATCATTTTTTGTTAATTCCCGTAATGATTCCAAACTCACTGTATTCATTTTAGATACTTCATCACTCCCCATTTTTGAATAAACTTCATTATATTTATCGGTGATACTTTCTTTTCTATGATGTGAGATAAATTCTTCCAATGCTATTGCAAATAGTTGACTCCTTGGTATCCCCATACATTTTGCTGTGTCCTCAGCCTCTGCAAATAAAGTATCCGGAAGAGATATTGCTGTTTTCATGATTTATAGTATAACCATGGTATAACCTAATGTCAATCTCTTCATTTTGATTAACGCATATATTCATTGTTTTTCTATAAACCAATCATTTTTCATATCTTATAAGGATTTGTTTGATTCCATTATTATAAGACCCTCACATAAGAAACCTTTTTATTACCAGGTTCCTTCCGGAAAGTTTCGAGATGCCTCGCATCGCGCAATGAAGAATGGTCGGTCCATTTGACTTCGATCGGTATGATTGATCCACCGAATTCCTAGATAAAATCGACTTCCGCTCCGTCCTTGGTTCTAAAAAGACGATAAATCACAACACGACTATCGATTTATCGTCTATTTCGAAACTTGATGCTGTTTACGCTTGTGCCAGCTTGCCAAACCTGTTCGCGATGGCCAGGGCGGGGTCCGTGGGCACTTCCTGCCGCTTTACGTCCTTGGGCACGGTGATGGTGGAGACGCCGCGCACCTTCTTGCCGGCGAATTGGGGCAGCCAGGGGCGTTGTGCTTCCAGCAGGTCGGAGGTCATCCTGCGGATCTCGTCCAGGGTTAGAACGGCCGCGGTGAGGGGATCGAGGGCGACGGCTTCCACGAGCATTTCAACATCCCCTGTGAGGGCGGCTTCCACAGACAAGCCCTGAACGAGCACGTTGGTCATGTTGAGGGCAGCCAGTGCCCTGGGCAGGTTCCCCACATGGGTGGCGTGCAGACCCATACGGTCCACGTAGATGGGAACCTCGACGCAGCAGCCGTTCGGCAAGTTCTCGATATAGCCGTCGTTGCGGATGTTGCCGTTCAGCCGGAAAATATTTCCCGTCTCCATGGCCTCGATGATGTGGGAGCAGTACTCTGCGCTGCGCTTGCCCAGCTTGGTGGATTCGATGGAGAGGGGGTCCAGCTTCTTGAATTTCTCGTCGATCATGGCGCAGTACTTGTAGTAGGCGCCGGTCTCCCCACCAAAGGCAGGTTCATCACAGTACAGTTCCAAGGCTTTCTTGTTCTTGCGGAAATAGGGCAGGTATTCTGAAAGGTGGCCGGTACTTTCGGTCATGAAATAGCCGAAATGGCGCATTACCTCGCCACGGACTTTCTCGTTCACATAATAGCCGGGCTTCTCGAAATTGGCCTTAAGTAGGGGGTACAGGTCCTTGCCCTTGTGTTCCAGCTTGAGGAACCACGCCATGTGGTTGATCCCCGCCGCCACGAAGTCGATATCGTCCTTGGGCAGGTCGGTGTATGAAGCTACCAGGTCCATGGTCGTCTGCACACCATGGCAGAGTCCGATGAACTTAAGGCCTTCGACGGTCCCGAGCGCCCAGCAGCACATGGCCATGGGGTTCGCATAATTGAACAAGAGCGCGTTGGGGCAGAGTTCCCGCATTTCCGCGGCGATTTCGAGCAGGGCGGGAATGTGGCGTTGGGCCCGGAAAATCCCGCCCGGTCCCATGGTGTCGCCGATACAGTTGTCGACGCCGTACTTCATGGGAATTTCATAGTCGTACTTGAAACCCTCGACACCGCCCACCTGGATCATGACCACCACGTAGTC
>Ga0172379_10010516_pt1 | contig 11178 bp, 4 predicted proteins | sample GrowelOW334metaG_FD_119756 | JGI IMG/M metagenome (GOLD analysis project Ga0172379, IMG submission 119756) | Groundwater microbial communities from an aquifer near a municipal landfill in Southern Ontario, Canada - Groundwater well OW334 metaG | ecosystem: Environmental > Aquatic > Deep... | reverse complement strand
GCAGTGACAGCAGAAGCAATCGGTATAAGTAAAACGCTGACAGCTTATCCCGTTGGTTCAGTTTTCTCAGTTCCATATTTATCCACATCAACAGGTTCTATAGCCATCAATGGAGGTACCAATAGTTTAATGGTTGCTACGCTTGCCAACCCAACTCCGGTTGAGTTTGTTTTACAGGAGGATATTTTAGGGCATATGTTGCAGGAAGGAACGCGTGATATTGGAGCCTTTGAAGCCAACGTTACATCAGTCAGGTCAGTTTCAACAGATCTGTTTACGATTACTAACGAGCATAATGGTATTAAGATTTTTAATCTGAATAAAGGAGATAAAGTGATGGTTTATGATAGCAGAGGATCCCTTCAATACGCTAATTCACCTGATGAGTCAGATACGACTGTTCCATTGAAAAATGTCGGAATCTATATTATTTCTATTAATGGAAAAGCTCAAAAACACATCTATAGATAATTTTGTAAATCAGAACGTATAAGATATTCTGAATAAAGCATCAAACAGGGAAAATACTCGAATAAAGAGAACTTCCCTGCTTTGCATGAATTGTCGGAAACAGGAACTTCCCGGCGATATGCCTTCGGAAAATATAATTAACCAAAAGATAAATCAATGCAAAAAATGAAAAACAAACTAACATTTGCTTTTATGTGTTTTTTCTTATTTTGTTCATTTAGTTTGAAAGCACAACAAAAAGAATGGACTGGGCAGGTGTTTGATGAGAAATTGAACGAACCGCTAATCGGTGTGAGTGTTACAATTAAAGGAACTACTATCGGTACAATTACAGATGTTAATGGTAAATTTTCTATCAGAGCAGCGAATAATCAAACACTTGTTTTTTCATATATCGGTTATACTTCTACTGAATTTATACTAACTCCGGACTTAAATCTGGCACGTGTGATTATGAATGAAAGTCTCAAAGTGCTTGATGAAGTTGTAGTAGTAGGATATGGTGTACAAACCAAGGCATCTTCGGTAGGGTCAATTACGACCACAAAAGGTGAAGATTTATTGAAAGTCGGGAGTGTTACTTCTGTTTCGGAGGCTATTCAGGGTCAAATGCCCGGAGTTATTTCCATTAGCTATACATCAAAACCGGGAGCTGATGCCGCCGATATTTTCATCCGTGGAAAATCGACATGGGGGAATGCGTCTCCATTGATTTTGGTTGACGGTCTTGAACGTGATTTCAACGATGTGGATGTGAACGAGATTGAAACTATTTCAGTGTTAAAAGATGCCTCAGCTACAGCAGTATATGGTGTGAAGGGTGCTAACGGGGTTATCCTGATTACCACCAAACGTGGTGCAAATAAAAAAACGGAAGTATCGCTGACGGCCAACTTTGGATTTAAGCAACCATCAGCAGCTCCATCGTGGGCCGATTATCCTACTTCCATGAAGATGTTCAATGAGGCAAAAGCGAATGACAAGGGTTGGGATGGACTCATCAGAGAATCAACCATTAGTGCCTGGGAGAATGCCATTTCCGGGGGTAATTACGGACCATACAATGAAATATTTCCACAGGTTGACTGGTGGGCAGAAACTGTAAGTGACGTGGGATATCAGCAAAATTATAATATCAATGTATCGGGAGGAACAGAGAAGATGAAGTATTTTACATCCGTTGGATATCTTGATGATGGAGATATTTACAAATCTTTCAAAAATGATAAATTCGATCCATCATTTAATTATAAAAGATATAACTGGCGATCAAATTTCGACTTTCAACTCACTAATACTACCTTATTATCACTAAATATTGCTGGAAAGATGGGATATCGTAATCAACCGGCTTTCCGTGCGGTTACCGGCGCTCCCGATGACGATAGCTGGTTTTTTAAATTCTATTACGAAAACTCATACAACTCTTTTCCTATTAAATATAGTGATGGAGAATGGGGAGCCGGATCAACAGGAGAAGGGAATCTGATGCTTTTTCTTTCTGAAACGGGATCGAAAATGAACAAATCTTATCAGGGATTCTATGATATCAAACTGGAGCAGGATCTGAAATTCATCACAGAGGGGTTGTCAATGAAAGGTTCATTATCCTATACTTCCTCATCTGCATGGGAATCAACCATTATGCGGGGGATGGTAATGGGCATGGATGAACTCAACGCGATTAACACTAATATCCGCTACTATCGTGAATATGATTATTCAAACCCTATTCTGTTGCCTGATGGTACTGTAACCTATAACAGAATAACCAATCAGCGTTTTCAAAATGAAATCAGCGTCGGGAATTATCCGGTGGGTGGTAGCTATGATGTTTTTTCAGGATATAGCCGTAAGTTATATTATGAACTGGCATTGAATTATAAACGCAATTTTGGAGACCATAAAGTGTCGGGCTTAGTACTTTTTAATCGTAAAAACGAAGAATATACCCAGGGATCCGGATTAGATTATCCGGTATTGGAAGAAGACTGGGTAAGTCGTGCTACTTATGCATATAAGGACAAGTACTTGTTTGAAATGAATGGAGCCTACACAGGTTCTGAGAAGTTCGCTCCCGGGAAACGATTTGGGTTTTTCTCTTCCTATTCTTTAGGTTGGCGTGCCAGTGAAGAAGCCTGGGTGAAGAGTCTGGCAGGAAAGAATCTGTCGAACCTGAAATTCCGGTATTCTTATGGAACTGTGGGTAACGATAAAGGTGCGCCCCGGTTTAACTATATCCAGTCTTTTGAAAACTATCCCACTTATGCAGGACTGGCAACGTTCGGCTTATATCAGAATTACGTGTGGAGTCCACTTTATAAAGAAGGAAAATTAGCTGATGTAAATGCAACCTGGGAAAAATCAATCAAACAGAATCTTGGTATCGAAATCGGATTGTGGAATAAATTGAATATCAGCGTTGATTTGTTTGATGAACAAAGAAGTCAGATTTTAATGACGCGTAACACAATACCTTCATGGCTGAGCAGTGGCGTTTCACTCCCGGCAGTAAATCTGGGAGAGGTTAAAAATCATGGTTTTGAGATTGATGCCAACTGGAACGATAAAATCGGGAAATTCAATTATTATATAAAACTGAATTTTGCCGTGAGTGAAAACAGGATTGTCTACAGAGATGACCCCTATGCCTTACCTGATTATATGAAACAAGCCGGTAAACCGATCGGATATCAGGAAAAATATATTGCCACAGGTAATTTTCAGTCGCTCGACGATATTTATAACTCAGCACAGTCACAAATTCCGGGAGGTTTGCACAATACCCTTATTCCGGGTGATTTATACTACATTGATTATAATGGCGATGGAATAATTTCTCCTAACGACAGATCTCCTCATGCTTATGTAAACTATCCTATGACAACAGGAGGTCTTACCATTGGAGGCGATTGGAACGGTATTGGATTTAATGCTTTGTTCTACACTGCAATGGACGTTTATAAAGAACAGATTGCCAATTATCTTTGGGATTTTCCAACCGGAAATATCAAGGCACAGCCCAATACTTTGGATCGCTGGACATCTGATAAACCTATCCAAAGCGGCCCTGTACGTCCATCAGTACATGTAAATAATACTTATAACTCCTTAGGGAGCTCATATACATATGTAAGTCATGCCTATCTGCGACTCAAAAACTTAGAGATAAATTATGCGATTCCGTCAAAATGGCTCAAGTTTGTCAATGTAGCAAGATGTCAGGTGTATGTGAACGGAAATAATATATTCACGATATCTTCTGTCGATTCACGCAGAGATCCTGAAACAGGCGGACAGAATGTATATCCTATAATAAAGAGATACAATGTAGGTTTCCGCTTAGGATTTTAATAAGGTAGAAAATTTTTAATAAGAAGAAAGATGAAATACAAAATAAAATTTATATTGTTCCTTTTAACGCTCGTCCTTATAACCCCCGGATGTGAGTCGTATCTGGATAAATCTATTGACGATGGTGCTTCCGAACAAATTATATACAAGAACTTTACCACGATGTTAGGTTTCATGGATAGAATTTATGGAGATTCTATCTTAGTGAATATTCACGCTATCAACAGATATAGAAACGCCCGTTCTCATCCGGGTTCTATTTCAGACGAACTGGCTCAATTGGCCAATGATGCTCCGGAACATTTTGTCACTGCGGGCAACTGGCTCGAAACCTCCAGAGACAGATATGAAGTTGGGAGTAAAGGGATTACTTCTATTTCCCGTGCCTATAGCGGACTTCGCATTGTGAACAGGGTGATCAACGATATTGATAAAGTACAGGTGCTGTCACCTCTGGAAAGAAGTTATCTGTTAGGTCAGGCTTATTTTTTAAGAGCACATTTCTATTTTGAACTGATAAAACGCTACGGAGGGATGCCAATATTTGATAAGTTGCTAAGTCCATCCGATAATCTCGATATTCCCCGCGAAACTTATCTGGTTTCATCTGATTGGATGATAACAGATTTGGATAATGCAATAAAATATCTACCATCACAGTGGCCTGATGAGCACATCGGTCGTCCAAACAAATTATCGGCGCTGGCATTGAAATCCATGGCGATGTTATATGCCGCAAGCCCATTGATGCAAAACGGACTGGATAAAATTGAAAATAACGGGTACAACGCTGAACGTGCCCGACAGGCTGCAATTGCCGCTCAGGCAACAATCGACTCAATCAATATTCACCCTTATCATAAATTGATGGCTACCGAAGAATATCGCAGTATCTTTTTAATGCCCGGAGCCAATCACTTTGCTCAGCCGGAATATTTATGGTACTTAAGATCGGCAGCAATCAATCAATCAGCTTCAATGCGTTCTTTCTGGATAACACAGCCATACGAAAACAAAACCGGCTCTGAAGGAACACCTTACAGTGCACCTACTCAAAATATGGTTGATTTGTTTGAAAAGAAGGGAAGTGACGGATTATATTATCCGATAACAGACCCGAACTCAGGTTATAATCCGCAGGATCCATACAAAGATCGTGATCCGCGCTTTTCGAATAATATTCTTTATCCGGGAGAAGCATGGGGAACAGATTTATCGGGTAAACAAGTGTATGTTCCAACCTATCAGGGTGGTTATTCCCCGGATTTTATTTCAACGAATTTGTTTACTAACGCCCGCCAGCAAACGGGATACCTGTTTAAAAAGTATTGGTGGCCCGAAGCCAACAACACCTGGCAAAACGACTTTGCAAAATATCGCATTATTACCGTATTTATTCGGGTTGCTCAGGTATATCTCGATTTTGCCGAGGCATCATTTGAAGCCACAGGGAGTGCTACTACTGTTATTCCCGGATGCAGCATGAGTGCTCTTTCTGCCCTGAATGTTATTAGAAACAGAGCCGGAATTGGCGACTTGCCTGCATCTATTGCCAACGACCCAGCTAAATTCCGTCAGGCATATCGCAGAGAAAGAGCGATAGAGCTGATGTGTGAGAATCATCGCTGGTGGGATATCCGCCGCTGGATGATTTTTGACGAGGTATTTGTTGGTCAACACCCGATTAAGGGTGTAAAAGCAATACCTAAGAATCATCCATATACGCCTATTCAATTAAAATCATCAGCTGGAATATTTTACAAATTAACTGAGTTTGATTATGAAGTTGTTGATGTTGTAACTGAAGTGCGGAATTACAGTTTAAGAAATTATTGGTATCCGTTGCCAATGGATGATGTTGCGGCACTGCATAATTTAAAACAAAATCCGGGTTGGTAATAATCACTTGTTAAACACAAAAGAAAGTAAAATGAAAAACAATAAGTATAATTTCATATTCATTTATTTGTTGTTCAGCTGGTTGATAATTTCTACCAGCTATGCACAAACAAATAAAAAAGTAAGGCAGTCGAAACAAACATTTGTTGAGCTTAATTCAAAAGTAGTCGATGAGGAAGGTAATCCTGTAAAAGATGCGTCGATAATTACCGGAGAAAGTGCCGTTATTATGTTTACCGACGCTAAAGGCAAATTTAAAACTAAAGTCCCTTCCAATGCAACCATCATTATAGAAGCATTTGGTTATACTGCTCAACAATATCAACTTGCTCAAAAAGTATTACCGAAAGAAGTAATGCTTAAAAAAGAAGCTATATTTTCTTCTGAGGAATTTATGTTGAATCGTGCTGACGGAAGCCGTGTTTCTCAACGTAATCTTGTAGGAGCTGTCGGAACCATCAAAGGAAAGGATTTAATGTCCTATCCAGATTTGGTTGTCACCAATTCCCTTCAGGGAAAAGCAGCAGGTTTAGTTATAAGAAACAATGTAAGCGGATTAGGGAATAACACCCCTTCAGTGTTTTTAAGAGGACAGCATACGAATGGCAATAGTCAGGCTTTGATTATGGTCGATGGCATTGAGCGTCCGTTGGAAGATTTACTTCCCGAGGAAATTGAGAAAATCGAACTATTGAAAGATGCCACTTCAAAAGTGTTGTATGGTCCGAGGGCTGCCAACGGAGTGTTAATGGTAACTACCCGTCGGGGAGAAAACAACCGCCGTTCCTTAAGAATTACTGCTGAAGCCGGAATGAATCAGATTACCCGTCTTCCTCAATATCTGAACTCACATGACTATGCAGGTTTATACAATGAAGCGCGGACTAACGATGGATTAGTTCCATTTTATAGCCAACAACAGTTGGATGGTTATCAAAACTCTCAGGGAGCAAGCGATTTGCTTTATCCCAATGTGGATAATTATAAGGAGTTTATAAAACCTCAGACAAGCTATAAAAAGGCAGTCTTAGAAATGAACGGAGGAAATAATACCGTGAAGTATGCTGTTATTGCAGGTTTTACCGGAACCGATGGAATAGAAAACTCCGCCACAGCAACCCTACTTAACAGGTTCAATCTAAGGGCTAATCTTGATGTAAAGGTAACTGATTATTTGAGTCTTGTGGCAGGAGTTTCAGGTCGATTGGAAATCAGAAGTTGGGGAGCAATGGACGGCAGTCAGCTTTTTACAGCACTTTCTACTCATCGACCCAATGAATATCCGTTTACAATTTCGCCTGAAGATATTGGAATACCTGCAGATTCCTCAGGTCTTCCACATTTCGGAGCAGGTAGCAGGCAGGCATCCAACTTGTATGCCAATATGATGTATGGAGGAAAAACGGCGGAACGTTATGCGAATAATCAGTCGAACCTCGGGTTGAACTTTAAACTGGACCGCATTACAAAAGGGTTAACTGCGGGGGCATATATTACCTTTGATAACTACGACTATTACAAAGAAAGTCAGATACCGGTTAATGCCACTTATGATGTTAGTACGTATAATAATGCCAATGGGATTTTGGATACCTTGTATACTCAGATGTTGAAGTATGCTCCGGCAACACGAAAATCACGTATCAATGCTGAAACAAGCAGGTCACTGGGATTGCGTGCCAATATTGGATACGAAAATCATTTCGGAATTCACAGTGTCAGTTCAATGCTCGGATATAACTACGCCAAATATGAAGTGAAAGGAACTGCACAGGATGTAATCAATGCCACTTATACTGCCCATTTCAATTATGATTATGATAATAAATATATTGTCGAATTTAATTCTGCTCTTATGGGAAGTAATCGATTTGCTGCCGGTAATAAGTTTTTTCTCTCACCTACCATCGGTGCAGCATGGATTATTTCAAACGAAGATTTTCTTCCACAGTCGGGAAATATTAACTTTCTGAAGTTAAAAGCCAGCTATGGTGTGTTAGGGTATGACCGTAATACCGATTACCTGATGTATCAACGGGCATGGGCTGATAATGGCACTGTTTCTTTTGGTGAAGCCAATAACGGGAACAAACCCAGAGTAACAAGCATGGTTCGTGCTGCCTCGCCGGATCTTAAATGGGAACAATCGGCGGAGTTAAATATTGGAGTAGAAGGTTTATTTATGAACAACAGGCTCAGATCTGAACTGAATTACTTCAACGAAAACAGAACAAATATCATCGGTTTCCAGAGTGAAAGTTATGGTGATTATCTGGGCAGTTATGTTTATAATACCAATATGGGAAGTGTAACAAATCAGGGAATAGAAGGCTATGTGAGCTGGAACGATAAAATCGGAGATTTTAGTTATACGTTGGGTGGAAATTTTATTTGGTCGAAAAATAAACTGACAACATGGAATGATGTTGTGCCAACTGAAGAGGCTTATCGTTCTTCCATCGGGAGACCTACTGATGCAATGTTTGGATTAGTGTCTCAGGGACTTTTCGGGAAAGATGTCGCTTTGTCCGGTCATCCATTTCAAACATTCGGGCCTTATCAGGAAGGTGATTTGGCATATGATGATCTGAATTCAGACAATGTAATTGATGGCCGCGATCAGCGCTTGCTCGGGAATTCATTTCCCAGAACAAGTTTCGGTATCGATTTGACATTGAATTACCGGGGTTGGGGAATGTATGTGCTGGGAGCAGGTGAAACAGGTATAAATAAATGGGCAAATAATAATTATTACTGGAACAGGGCTGAGGATAAATATTCCGTTACCGCATTAAACAGGTATCATCCTGCGAATAACCCGAATGGTACCTATCCACGTTTGACAACAACTACTGGTGAAAATAATTTCAGAAACTCTACCATGTGGTTGCTGAACGCTGATTTCTTTCGTGTAAAAAATATTGAATTCAGCTATACTCATACTGACCGATCGGTTACTGCTGTTGCAAAACAGATTAAAATATTTGCTCGTGGAACTAATTTATTTGTTATTTCATCCATCAAAGACCTTGATCCTGAGCTTTTGAATGGAGGAATCATAAATTATCCATTAATGAGAGCTTTTACCGGAGGCGTTTCGTTTACATTTTAAATACTGATAAAAATAATTTATAGAATGAAAACTAAATATATAATCTGCGTTTTTCTCTGTGCAATACTCTTCAGTAGTTGCGAAGATGTATTAGAAACAAAAACAACTTACGAATGGGAAGATACGGATGTGTGGAGAATTCCTGATATGGCGCAGGGTGTTTTGATGAATGCCTATGTTGCCATCCCGATTCGTCCCGACAATTACGGTAATAATTTTCTGGATTGCGCTACCGATAACGCCCTTACAACATCCTATGAGTCGAATGTATACAAAGCAGGTATGGGTGGAATTACTGCTTTTGCCAATCCTTTAGGAAACTGGTCGAATGCTTATAGTCAATTACAGCATATCAATATCTTTTTAGAAAAGGGGCTTACCGACAATGTTTTGTACAACCGCTCTGATTTATTGACTGACTCTATTATAAAAAGCAGGTTGAAAGGAGAAGCACATTTTCTGCGGGCATGGTGGCATCATGAGTTGTTAAAAATCTATGGTGGAAAAGCAGTTAACGGGAAAGCCCTGGGTATTCCTTTGGCAAAAAAATACTACACACAGGAAGAAACAGGCGTATTTGAAAATTTCGAACGGGCAGGTTATGATGAATCGGTAGCATTCATCATCAGCGATTTGGATACTGCCATGAATTTATTGCCCAATGCTTATACCGGTACTGATGTCAATCTGGGTACCACCCATATTGGAAGAGCAAACAGAATGGCGGCAGCAGTGCTCAAAGCGCGGGTTTATCTTTATGCAGCGAGTCCTGCTTATCAGGACGATGATATCATACAATTAAATGGTATGGGTGACTTCACTGTTCTTGACGAAACGGAATATCAACGGAAATGGGAATTGGCTGCGCTTAAAATGGATACGATTATCCAAATGACAAATTTTGGTGTTTTTACAGCGATGACTTCAGCCAACCTTGTGGATGCAACAAATGCCACTCCGTCAGATTTTGTGTTTAGAAAATTCTTTAATACGAATGCGCTTGAAATGCAGCATTTCCCTCCTTTCTATTACGGAAATGCAAACACAATTCCGTCACAGAATTTGGTGAAGGCTTTTGGAACCAAATCAGGATTTCCACAGAATGATCCCCGTTCCGGTTGGGCGACAAGTGCTCCGTATAGTAATCTTGATAATCGATTTCTGATGAACATCTACCATCATGGTCGTGTGTTCGGAGCTGCCGGAGGGGCGATTGACGTGATGAAAGGGGGTAAGGATTCTCCGGAATATGACCAGAGAGCATCCCGCTCGGGTTACTATTTAGCTAAATTTGTGTCGACAAAAAATACGATGCTTAACCCAACGCTTACCACAAATTCAATACATTATACTCCTCTTTTACGAAGATCCGAGGTGTTCCTCGATTTTGCTGAGGCGTCGAACGAAGCATGGGGGCCAAAAGTTAAAGGTCCGGGTTGTAAATATTCGGCCTATGATATTATTAAGGATATACGTTCAAAATCAGGTGGAATAACCAGCACAACTTATCTTGATGAAATGGCTCTTACAAAGGATGATTTCAGAAAACTGATACAGAATGAACGTAGAATTGAGTTCACATTTGAAAATCATCGTTATTTTGATTTGCGTCGTTGTTTATTGCCTTTGAATGAGGATGTTTACGGTATTGAGGTAACGGTTGAAAATGACGTGCCTGTTTATACTGAGCGTAAATTGGAAGCAAGAAGTTATGAGGTAAAGCACTATTATTCACCACTTCCATATGAAGAGCTAATAAAAAATATATACCTTATTAATAATAAAGGATGGGAATAAATCAGGATTAGATTATTGAAACATAATTATTTATAAAATAACATTATATGAAAATCACAAAATATATTTTGCTTTATGTCATGGCGTTTTCTGTAACTGCTTGCTACGATGAATTTGCCAATGATTTCGATTATTCCACTGTGTATTTTGCTTCGAAGCAACCTTTACGTACTGTTGTTGCAGATACTGATATGAAAATTAAGGTTGGAGTGGCTATTGGAGGAAAGCGAACCGTTGACATGGGCGACTGGGCAAGTTTTGCCATCGATTCTACTTTGTTGACAGGTACAACATTAGCCCTGATGCCTGAAAATTATTATACTTTGACGGACACAAGTAAAATGATTATCAGAAATTCCAATTTGGCCATCGCCGATGTAGACATTACCTTTAACGAAGCATTTTATAACGACCCAAAAGCTGTAAGTCAGTATTATGCCATTCCATTTAAAATTACCGGCCACAATCTGGATAGTATTGGTAAGGATCAAACAGGTAAATTGAGGGATTATACCATAGTAGCGGTGAAAGCTATCAGTAAGTTT
>Ga0172379_10010515_pt1 | contig 11179 bp, 12 predicted proteins | sample GrowelOW334metaG_FD_119756 | JGI IMG/M metagenome (GOLD analysis project Ga0172379, IMG submission 119756) | Groundwater microbial communities from an aquifer near a municipal landfill in Southern Ontario, Canada - Groundwater well OW334 metaG | ecosystem: Environmental > Aquatic > Deep... | reverse complement strand
GTGCCGCGGGGGTGAATCGAACACCCAACGCCTACCTCTTCCAAGGTCTGCTTGGACTATCTCATCTTCCTCAAATTAAGGAAGTCGGGCGCTTGTGTAGGATTATTGTTGGGACTCACCTACTAGTCTCTACACCTTCTTCGTAACTTAAACCCTACGAAGCTTGGCTCGGGATTGTTTCTTTTTAAAAGAAGTTTTCCCCGAATTCACCCGATTATTCAATTCGCATTACTACGAAAGGCCCCAAAGAGTTTAGGGTAGCGCTCTACCATTGAGCTACCGCGGCAAACGGTGAGTGAAATGGATATTTTAAATATCCATTTCCGAATCGTGAAGTCGCGGTATGAGTGCAAAGCACGAATACCGTGGCAACACAGGTAAATACTAAGGTTAAACTAGCTTTGCGTCAAAATCTTTTTAACCTCTCCCACCACCTCCCCCATCGGAACTTCTTTTTGTTTTCTTTCTTTTAAATTTTTAACCTGGACCACACCTTTTGCCGCCTCCTCTCCCCCACAAATAATTGCCACTCGTGCTCCCGCCTTAAGCGCGTAATTTATTTGTCCACCTAAATTCCTTTCTTCTCCCGCATACAATTCCGCTCGCAAACCAGCGGAACGCAACGCTCCAGTTATTTCTGCACAAGCTAATTCCGATTTAGCATCAAAGTTTAAAACCACCACCGAATTAGTAGAAAACTCTTCTAATTTTCCAATCTTAGTTAGTGCTGCAAATAATCTATCCGCACCTAAGGACATTCCCACCGCTGGTAAATCTAAGGGACCAAATTTAGAAGTTAATCCATCATAACGACCACCCGATAACACACTCCCAAATTCCGGCGCCTCATCTAAAGTTGTTTCAAATACAATACCCGTGTAATAACCCAAACCCCGCGCAATAGATAAATCAAAACGCCAAGCAGAATCTGGAACCCCAAAAGCCGAAAGTAAATCTATAGTTTTGGCCAACTCCCCAACTAAGTTATTAACCTCTCCTGGTAAATCTTCTAATCTTTTAGTTTTTATCCAACCCAATATTTTTTTGGCATCTCCACCCAATTCTTCTAATTCTTTGGCAACTTCTTTTTCTCCAACTTTTTCTAATTTATCAATTACCCGCAAAGCCAAAGGAATTCTTAATTCTCCAATTCCACCCAAACTCAAAAGTGCGTTTAAGAGTGGGCGACTATTTATTCGTAAAGTGAACTCCACATTTAATTCTTTTAACAAATCACAAGCCAAAGCTAAAATCTCGGCATCAGCTGTCGGACCAGATGCTCCCACAATATCCGCATCACATTGAGTGAATTCCCTAAACCGCCCAGCCTGAGGTTGTTCTGCGCGCCATACATTACCAATTTGATAGCGTCGAAATGGGTGTGGCAACTCACTATAATTAGCCGCTACAAACCGCGCTAAAGGCACCGTAAGGTCAAAGCGCAGGGCTAAAGGATCGGACACGTTCCGCTCTCCTATATAAAATATCTGTTTATCGAATTCCGAATCTCCACCGGTTAAAACTTCCGCCCGTTCTATCCGCGAAGTATCCAAAATTTGAAAATTAAATTTTCTAAAAACTTCTTCTGCAATATGAAACATACGAGCCCGCGCCGCGGCCTCTTTCGGCGAATAGTCTCGAAAACCACCCGGCAGTCTTGGTTCAATAGTTTTCATTGGTTCTTATATTAATTCTAACTTAATCTGTGCCCCCAGTAGGAATCGAACCTACATCAACTCCTTAGAAGAGAGTTGCTCTATCCATTGAGCTATAGAGGCTTGTTTAATTAATTTATACCGATTTTTTCAAGGAATCCAATTTTCCAACCATTCATTTTTCTAAATAAATCTTTGTCATAAACACAAATCACACAGGTCCCTTTATACAAAATATTTCTTCTTTGTCCAAGCGATGTTGGTTTTATAAAGGTTTTTTGAAATTGCCCGAGTGGTATATTTGTTGTTTTTGACCAATATTCTTCAATATTTTTTCTAGAAAGTAATTCGTGGATATGCAGAGCGATTCTAAATTTACTTTCCGGCACTCCACAAATTTCTCTAAACCACCTCATCATTAATTTAATCATTAACGGATCAGAATTACTAAATTTTATAACCTCACTAGTCTTTGCTCCCTCTGCCCAATAAAGCATTAACCCGGATAAAAATAATTCCTTATCAATTAAAGAATTTAATTCTTTTTTTGCCTCTTTTATTATTTCTTTAGTTTTTTCTATCCTCATTCTCTGTCGTGCCTTTGCACCAGCATAACGAGAAATCTCCCTACCCTTAAATAGTCTTTCTTTTTGACTTGGATTTAACTCTATGTCTTTTAACCAAATACTTAGGGTTGATTTTGAAACACGAATTTTTCTCAAAATTTCACTATATCCCACACCAGATTTTCTTAATTTTATAGCCTCTATTTTCTCTTCAAATTTCATCACATATAGTATAGCAGAAATATAATACTATATTAATAGTTCGATTATCTTTGTAAATTTTAAATAAAGCTGTAGAATTCAACAATTCGGGCTGTAGTATACCGGTAGTACGCCTGCTTTGGGAGCAGGTAGACCGGGTTCAATTCCCGGCAGCCCGACATTAAAATATAACCTATCATTTTTGGTAGGTTATATTTTTATTTTGGCCGAGAATTGAAGGGAACCCGAGCGCCAATGGTCCGAGCGAGGGTCCCAGGCTTCGGAGGAAAACTAAGCTCTGCTTGGTTTGGGGGAGAAGAATTCCCGGCAGCCCGACTAAAATAAAATTATCTATCATTAGGTGGATAATTTTTTATAAATCTAATAAACCAAAATTAATTTAAAAACATTGACAGAAACCACAAAAGTAGTATCTTAAAAAACAGCCTTATTTTACACCACTAACCCACTCCGGTCATATCCGGAACAACCATCATATTTTTAGGAGAATTGATGATGATAAACACAGCGGCCGCTGTACAAACACTCGTTGTACCCTCTGCAGAGGGTACAACAAAAGAAAAAGTATTTGTTCCTCTTTCAAAAACCAAATTGGAAATTTTTAGACAGCAACTTTTGAAAATTTCCGAAGATAAAATTGAGGTAGCAATTCACCTCAAAGAAACCCTGAAAGAAAGTAACAACCATGTATTCGGCAACCATCAAGAATGGGGCACCGACACTCAATCCACGAGTGTCATTGCTATCCAACAAGATCTTTGCGACAAGGACAGTAAAGAAATTGAAACTGCCTTGATCCGAATCCAAAGCGGAGTATATGGAAAATGCAAAACCTGTAAGGGTAACATCGAAGAGGGTCGATTGGAGGCTCTGCCGACAACCGAAATCTGCGGTGACTGTAGTGGGGCAAAAAGAAGAGTTTGAATACGGTAAAACCCCAATCAATTGATTGGGGTTTTTTTACTGTCTTTCTTTTTTTATTTTTCCAAAGACCGATCAAACTCCTTCATTCTCTCCTGAAACTCTGCATTTAAATCATTTATCCGTTTAGCCATTTCGTTTGCTGATTTAAGTTTGGCCTCTAAAGATATTCTATCTGGAGAAATTATTCCTTCTAAGACGGCGGCTAATTCTTCTAAAAACGAATTAACCTTGTCGGTATAATTTATAAACTGAGTAACCAAAGAAAGTTCCACCGCTACCGCCTGATAAGCCAAGCGTTGACTACCACTCTTTCTAACTCCCACCAAAGATTCTGCTAAGCCCTGTAATTCCACCGAAAGAACAATGGCCTGTTGATGTGCGGCCGCATTAGATACTTCTGCTTTTTCTAGAGTCTCTCTAGCTTTTATATAATTTCCAGCACGTTCCAAAGTATTAACTTCTTTTATAATTTCACTTGTCTCATTAGTTAAGCGAACTATCTCCTGACTAGCAGACGCCGCTTTATCCCGGGCTTCTGTAAAAGAAGATGGCAAACGGCCAGGATTAGAAAATAAATAAGCACCATACAAAACCCCCGCCCCCATTGCTACTAGGGCAAAAGTTATAAGTGCTCGCTTGGAAGTCATAAATTGACCCTCTTTCATTTGCCAGCTGAAATTACTATAAAAGCGGATATTTCGCAATATCCGCTTGTTTTTAAGACTATCTATGAGGCATAATTACGAGCAGTTTAAAGCGGGATTTGTATAGTGGTAGTACGACACCCTTCCAAGGTGTAGGCGCCAGTTCGATTCTGGTATCCCGCTCATTAAAAAGGTAATTTATTACCTTTTTGTCTCCCAGAATCGAACGCCGGAGCGATGTGTGAAAAGTATTTCACACCGCGAGGCGGTGCCCAACCCGAGGAGCGCGACGGCGTGACGAGAGGTGCGGGAGATTCTGGTATCCCGCTCCCAAAAAGAGACAATAGATGCACCCAAACCCTTTTGGAAACGGAATCCAAAAGGATTCTGGCGACTGAGCGAGAGCGAAGAAGTACCAAAGCCAGCAGGCGTGGTATATCCCGCTCATTATTAAGTTAGTTGTTAAAAATAAGGCCTATTTAAGGCGTTATTTTGTACGTTACTAGCAAAAAAGGTTATCATTAAAGAACGTTACAAGGTGTTACGAAACACACTTCAATAAACATCGTTATATATGTTGTTAGAGGAAGAATCGCTCATTAATAGGGCAAAAAAAGGAGAAGCTGAGGCTTTTGGTAAGCTCTATGATCAATACGCGGCTAAAATATACCGTTTCATATTGATTAAGACTGGCCGCAAAGCAGATGCTGAAGACTTAACCAGCCAAGTATTTCTCAAGGCTTGGGAATCCATACATGGATTTGAATTTCAAGGTTTTCCCTTCTCCAGCTGGCTTTATCGAATTGCTGGTAATTCAGTAATTGATTACTATCGCACTTTTCACTCTCATCAAGATGTAGAAGAAGTGGCGGAAGCTATTCAATCTTCTGAAGACCACGTTTCCGAATTGGACTTACGTGCAGATACTAAAAAAATTCAATCTGCTATAAGAAATTTGGACCCAGACCAGCAAACCGTAATTGTAATGCGCTTTATAGATGAACTATCTACCAAAGAAATTGCATCGGCCATTGGTAAAAGCGAGGGAGCCATCCGAGTCATCCAACACCGAGCCCTAAAAAATTTGCGACAACTTATAGACCACCATGAACAGCAATAAAAACTTAATTCAAGAACTAAAGAAGCTACAAACTATCCAACCCGATAGAGCTTTTTTGGCGCGTGGACGAAAAAGATTTGAACACCAGGCACTTCCCGCTTGGTCTCTTCCTCGTTGGGCCTTTGCCTCTTTCGTGGTTGTTGGTGCTTTAGCAATATTTACTATACTACCGGCCGCTCTACCCCTCTCTAACTCCTCCACTGCCTTAAGTGCAGACGCTATTCAAAAAGAATTTGATAATTTAAGTATTGGAGTGCAATTAAAAGAATTAGAATATAGTCAGGAAGATTCTATTGTGTCTGCTTTAAACGAAATTAGAGAAACTCGAGCCCAACACTTAAATGCCGACTTACTAAATCAAGAATCTTCTTTAGGAGATATACCAACTTCCAATAATAAAGAAATAGAAAAACTTTTAAACCAAGTAATAAATTAATGAAAAAAAATAATTCTATTTTTATAACTCTTGCTATTATTACCCTCTTCTATGCAGGTTCTGTAAATGCAGAAACTACTGGACCCGTAGAAAAAGCTTTAGAGGGGGTAAGGCAAACCATAGATGACTTAGTTTCTGCAAAAGACGACAAAACCCCTCAAGAATTATCCCTAAGAATCCAAACTTTTCGAAAAGTTTTAGAACTATCTATTGCTGAGGCAAAAGATCTTAAAATACGCCTATTTTCTGAAGAACCAGAAGAAAAAGAATTAATTTCTTTCCATGAAGATTTAGCTAAAAAGATTTCTGAAGCTTTAAAATTCTACGAGGAAAAAAACAAAAAGTTTTCTCTTTTAGAAAGGGACCTTAATTTAGAAGATATTCGTGTAATGGCGGAAGACTTTCAAAACAATCGAACTACTAATTTTTCTATCCCCACCCAAACCGCCCACGATTATTTAGCTTCTCGTCAACCCGCCAAAATATTAGAAGTTACTAAAAAGCGCTTTGATAAAATCGAAAATGACCTTAAAAAAATGGGACGTAACCGAACCACCGATATTTTAAATAACCTACTTAAAAAAGCTTCTAAGGATTTAAAAGAAGCGGAAAACAATGGACTTTTAGCTGAAGAAAAATTCAAAAAGGATTATTTATCACCCAAAGAAGAAAATTCAACCAGTACGTTAATTTCTGCTACCCCTTTAAAAATAGAAGAAATAAAAACTTCTGCCCCAACCAGCACTGCAACCTCTACAATTGTTGAGATGCCGGTTTTACCTACCCCTCCTTCCATTCGAGATCTGGTTCAAGAATCTTTAACCCACGTTAAAGAGGCCTACCAGGTCTTTATCGAAATGAGTGCCGTCGTGAGGAAGGCAAACCTTCGGTAATGATAACTAAAAACCCCTCCAAATCGGAGGGGTTTTTAGTTTTTACATATATTAAGCAACCGCTTCTTTCAGCATCTTACCGGCCTTAAATTTAGGCTTAATAGAGGCCTTAATCTGAATTCTTTCTCCCGTCTTCGGATTGATACCCATGCGCGCAGCGCGCTTGGCAACCCGAAAGGTTCCAAAGCCACTAATTGCGACTTCTTCACCCTTACTCATTGTTTTTACAATGGTTTCGAATACCGCTTCTACAGCTATCGTGGCTTGCTTCTTAGTTTCTAGGCCAGCTGCTTTCATTACGGATTCTACTAGTTGGGGTTTTTTCATTTGTTTTAAAAGGTTTTAGTCGACCTTTCCATTTACACGCGCATTATAACAAAGCACCTATCAAAAGGCCAAGGAAACTAGATTGATTGAACTATCAATTTTTAGACGTTAAAAAACCCAGTATTTTACTGAGTTTTTTAAATTATTTGAATTCCAACCTTTATTGTTTCAAAATTTGAAATTAATAATTCAAAAATTCTACTACCTGGCGTACCAGGTAGTGAAAACTCAATAACGTCGAGGGCGGTTGGATAGAATATAAATCAACTTTTTATTACCGGACTCTAATTGTTAATAATTACCTCTATTTTTTGTAAACAAATCGAGTTTCTACTACCTGGCGTACTCTATTGCTCTAACCTCTCTAATTACTACTACTTTTATTTCCCCTGGATATTGAAGGTCGGACTGAATTCTTCCAGAAATTTGTTTGGCTAATTGAAACGAACCAAAATCATCTATTTTTTCTGGTGTCACAAAAACCCGAACTTCCCTACCAGCAGAAACTGCAAAAGCTTGTTTTACTCCATCAAAAGATTTCACAATATTTTCAATATCTTCTAAACGCTTAATATATTTTTCCAAAGTATCACGACGTGCTCCTGGTCGGGCGGCAGAAATTGCATCTGCTGCAGTTACCACATAAGCCTCTGGAATTGCGTATGGATATTCATCGTGGTGAGCTTCCATAGCTTTAATCACCGCATCATCCACTCCATATTTTTTCAAAAGTTTACGACCCAAATCTACATGAGTCCCTTCCACTTCATGATCAATAGCCTTACCAAGATCGTGAACTAAAGCTCCCTTCTTTGCGACTGTTACATTTAAACCTAGCTCCGAAGCAATCATGCCCGCTAAATGTGCTACCTCTACCGAATGCTGTAAAACATTTTGCCCATAACTAGTTCGATAATTAAGCCGACCCAACAAATGAATTATTTCTTTCGGAAAATCCAAAATACCCACTTCAAAAGCTGCATCCTCTCCAACCTTCTGAATATGGTTGTCTAGTTCTGCCCGAGTTTGTTCTACCACTTCTTCTATGCGTGCTGGCTGAATTCGGCCATCGCGAATTAATTTTTCTAAAGATAACTTGGCTAATTCTCTGCGCAGCGGATCAAAAGAAGAAATAACAATTCCTTCTGGGGTTTCATCCACAATTACCTCTGTGCCAGTAGCTCGTTCAAAAGCTCGCACATTACGCCCCTCCCTACCAATTATCTTTCCCTTCAAATCTTCACTTGGTAGTGGCACCAAACTGGTAGTGGCATCTGCTATGCGATCTCGCGCATAACGCTGAATAACTGTAGTAACTATTTCTGCCGCCCTAGCCTCTACCGTCTGCTGTTTTTCTCTCTCTAGTTTTGCTAATAATCTAGCCAATTCTTCTCTACTTGCATCCTGAATTTCTAAAATCATCTTCTGTTTAGCTTCTGCAGAAGACAGACCAGATAAACGCTCTAAGTCTACAATTGCCTGAGCTCGTAATTTTTTTAATTCCTCTTCTCTTTCTAAAATCTTTTTACTTTCTTCCGTGTTTTTCTCCCGCTCCTTGGTCATGGAGTTTCGTTCTTCATTTAACTGATCTTCTTTTTTAGTTAAACGATCTTCTAATCTTCGTAATTCTTGCTTCCGCTCCTTCTCTTCATTCTGGGCCTCCGAAACTATTTGAGTCGCCTTATCTTTGGCAGTAATAATTATTGCCTTAGCTTCTATTTCTGCCGCTTCTTCTTTTACCTTAAGACTCTTCTCTAGAGAATCTTTCGATTTGCTTCCAAGAAAAAACTTTGCCGCATAACCTACCAAGCTTCCAACCAATAACGCCAGGGCCGCAATCCAAATTGGGTTCATAGTGAGTAATTAAGTTCTGAATTAAATTCGACACGTACCTACATTATGCGCTTGTGTTGTTAAAGGTGTCAAAACACAAAAAAACATCTAAAATAAAGATATGAAACGCTCCGTAGTGGTGGTAGTTTTGGCTGGTTGGGGCTTAAGTGAAAATCACGAAGGCAATCCTCTTAGTAGTTCCGCCCTTACTAACTTTTCTGGTTGGCTAAAAAATTCTGTAGCTGGTGCTCTCACCACTTCTGGCCCCGCTCTTGGTTTGGACTGGCAAAAAGCTATATCTATAGAAGAAGGTTTTGGAATTATCGGGGCGGGTCGCGGTTTAGAAAGTTTTTCTTTAGAAAATCCGGCCCAAAACACGCTTAGTGAAATACTTTCTAAAAATAGTTTAACCCAAATCCGAATTTCTGAGGATATTTATGAGCGTCCTATTAGTTTTTGCTTTGATGGCTTTCGAGAAATAAAAAATCCCAATGAATTTAGAATTTATTTACCAACTCAAAAAAATTCCGCCCTCAATGTTGCAACCTTACGCGATCGCGCAACTCTGGCTATTCGCGATTCCGACCATTCCTTTATTCTTATAAATCTTGGTGATGCTAATACTGCTGCAAAAAAAGGTGATTTTTCCCTAACCTCCGAAGGGGCCCTAGCTATTGATCGCAGTTTAGGGATTTTAGCCGAAGAAGCTAGAACTCATAATTGTGAATTTGTAGTAGTGGGCAGTCACGGCAACGTAGAGGTAGTTTTAAATCGTGAGTCCGGACTCCCCGACTTAAACGACAATGCCAATCCAGTTCCTTTTATTTTTCCGCTTCACCCCAATACCAAACCTAATAATTTTTCTGAACGCTTAGGTCTCTTATCGGATGTGGCTCCAACTATCTTAGGCTTACTAGGAATTAATAAGCCCTTAGAAATGACTGGGGAGAATTTGGCGCCTCGGCTTGGTATAATTAAATGATGAAGCTACTAGGCGAAATAATCATGCATTTGGTAGGTAATGCCATCGCGATCTTGATAGCGCGAGAATTTGTAGATGGCGTTTCTTTTGTTGGAGATTTAATCGGCATTGTCACCGCCGCCGGAGTTTTGACCGTAATTCAATTTATAGTTCGTCCAATTTTAAAACTTTTCTTTGGTCCCCTAATTCTTTTGTCCTTTGGTTTGTTTATTTTAGTTATTAACGCACTAACCCTATATTTTCTTGACTTCTTGAGCCCCGAACTTACAATCCAAGGGTACTGGTCACTCCTCCTAACAACTTTAATTGTAAGTTTAGTGAATCTAGCCTTGGGTAAGGCCGGACGCTGGGCTGGCCGGGAATAAACTTATGACTCTATCTATTGCTCAATTAGTATCCGCAGTAATCTTGATTGCTCTTATTATGCTTCAAGAAAGATCTAGTGGTCTTTCTGGAGTTTTTGGTGGTGGTTCTCAAGATTCTTCTTATCAGACTCGACGCGGCTTAGAGCGTAGTATTTTTTGGGCCACGATTGTGATGGCAATTATTTTTGCTGGTCTATCCGCTCTTCGTCTTGGTGCTTAGGTTTTTAAATTCATGAAGGTTGTAACTCAAGCAGTAGCCGGCGCCTTATCGCCGCGAGAAAAATTAATTCTTTTAAGTGGGGTTATTTTAGCTGTTCTAGCAGCTGTTGGTTTTATTACGGCTCGTATATATAGACAAGGAACTTGGATTCCTGTAGCTGGGGGGTCCTATTCTGAAGGCTTTGTTGGCCAACCAATCGATAGCAATCCGGTAACTGCCAAAAATTCACCAGATAGAGCAATGTCCGCTCTTTTATATTCTTCTTTAATGGATATTGCGGAAACCGTAGAAACCAAGGATTACAAAAATTTTCAAATTAAATTAAAAGACGATTTAGAGTGGGCGGATGGCGAACCCATTACCGCGGACGATGTAATCTTCACTCTAGAATCTATTAAAAATCCGGCTGCCGGTTCCCCGCTTTTTAATGCTTGGGAGGAGGTGGAAGTAGAACGCGTTAGTGCTTTACATATATCTATCAACTTACCGGAACCGTACGCTTGGTTCACTGAAATTTTAAAACGTACCAGACCAATCCCCGCCCACGTTTATAACTCGGTGGCTCCAGAAAATTTTCATCTTTCTGCTTATCGATTAGAACCAATTGGTAGCGGACCTTATCAGGTTAGTGAGGTGCGCCAACTCTTAAGCGGCTTTGTTCGAGAAATAAAATTAGTACCTAATAATAAATACGCCGGAGTAGAACCCCTTATCCCCGATTTTCGACTTCGCTTTTATACCGACCAAGAAAAATTAAATAATGCCTTAAAACGTCGGGAAGTTTTAGGATTTCTAAATTTAGAACCAATTCAAAATTTAGAAACTAGTCGTGGATTAAAAATTTCTCATATTCCTAGCTCCCGCACCGCAACAATTCTTTTAAATGGTGTAAATAATCCCAAATTAAATAATTCATCTATTCGTAAAGCTTTAAGTGCGGGTAGTAATCGGGCTAATTTAAAAGAAATTTTTGGTGAAGATATTGAATTATC
>Ga0172379_10010514_pt1 | contig 11181 bp, 11 predicted proteins | sample GrowelOW334metaG_FD_119756 | JGI IMG/M metagenome (GOLD analysis project Ga0172379, IMG submission 119756) | Groundwater microbial communities from an aquifer near a municipal landfill in Southern Ontario, Canada - Groundwater well OW334 metaG | ecosystem: Environmental > Aquatic > Deep... | reverse complement strand
GTGACACCTGCAGGCGCCCGGCGCCAGGTCGAATCATAGTCCAGTTGCGGCCAGATTTCTACGACGTCGTTGACCACGCCGGCTGCGGTGTCGCTGTCCCGCACGCCGAGCACGTCGAACCAACCGGTGAGCGCAGGCGAGCCCGCGGCGGTGCCGTCGATCAGGCGGATCACGGCGGGCGTGAAGCCCGGCGCGGGCATCAAGAAGGCGAAGTTGCCGGAGAGGCCCTGGATGTAGGTCGACGAGTACGCCACGGTCTGGTTCGTGGTCGCGGTCACCTGAAGCTCGGACCAGAAGACCGCGCCGATCCGGTTCGGCCCGGGGGCGACACGGAACGCGGGGATCGCCGTCCCGCTGTTGGCCGCCGCACCCGTGCCGGTGAGGGTCGCGGCGACCGACGCGTCGAGGCCCCGGAAGGGCGTGGGCGAGGTGTCCCCGTAGGTGAAGGGGGAGACGTGGACCAGGTCGCCCAGGGGGCTGTTGGTCCGCAGCCGCATCCGCACCTCGCGGCAGCAGGGCGCGGCGTAGAACGGGATCGGCTTGATGGCCCAGCCGTAGTAGGACGCCATCCGGGGCACGCGGTCGTCGCTCGTGCCCTGGTTGCGCGGGAATGCCTTGGATGTCGCCCGGCGGCAGTGGGCCAACAGGGAGCGGTCTTGCTCGGCCAGCCGCACCCCGAGGTGGGACGAGGAGGGGTAGCCGTTGGTCGCCGCGTAGACCGCCTGATCGAGGCCGCGCAGGTAGGGCGCCGCGGCACCGTCGAGCGGGACCAGCAGGCGGGGCGCTTCCATCGGGGCCTCCGGATGGCTATGATCTGATCAGGAGGTGGACCATGCGACACACGATCGGGACCGTCTCTCTGCTGCTGCTCGTCGCTCTGCTGGGCCTGTCCTGCGGGGAGGACCCCGAGCGCCACCGCTACGCCGAGCACTGGAGCGAGGTCGACAGCGAGGCCGACGGCGGCCAGGTCGCCGACGAGGGGGCGGCCTGGGATGGCTTCTGCGGCCGCTCGTCGCAGGAGCGGGAGTGCGACCTCGTCGGCTCCTGCCGAATGGCTGCCCGGCTCCGTGAGTGCTACCGGACCGAGCTCGTCGGCGAGGAGCACATCTGCCGCTTCGAGAACCCTCAGCACTCCGACGACGGGATGCCGTGCATCACCATCGCCGAGTGCCTCACCGGCTGGACCGCCACGGGGCGCGGCCCGGAGGAAGTCGCCGACCTCTGCGACCCCGACTTCGTGTTCGTCCAACCCGCTACCTGGGACTGATCCCGCTCAGGTACCCCCGTAGACGTAGGGGCCACTGGTCCCGTCCGGGAGCAGCCCGGTCAGCGCGTCGGCCTGGGCGACGTGGTAGGCCATCGTCGCGGTGTAGGCGGTGTTCGGCGTCCCGCCGCCGGACCAGTGGACGAACACGACGTGGTCCCAAGGCCAGGCCGCCGCGGGCACGACCGGGACTCCGGCCAGGGTGAAGGCCCCGTCCAGCGTCAGGGTGTTGACTCCCGTGGCCGTCACCCTCGGCGAGTTGTCGCAGAGGACCGCGCCGTCGAAGTCGACCAGCATGACCCGGTCCCCGACGCCGGCCGCCCCTCCAACGAACGCCTCGGCGTCGCTGTCGGGCACGGCGTCCGGGCCGCCGCTGGTCGACGTGAAGCGGTTGGCGCTCAGCGTCAAGACCACGGGGGCGCCCGCCGCATAGCCGACGATCTGGCCCGAGGGCGACCAGAGGCCGACGTTGAGGCTGGGCAGCAGCAGGAGCTCCAGCCGGATCGTCCCGCCGCCGTCTGGCGAGAGATTGACCAGCCGGCTCGTGACGATCGCCGGCTGCGCGGTCATGCCGCGGCCCCCGGTGAAGGGGTTGGGGATCGCCGAGCACGTCAGGCGGATGCCCTTGGTCACCGTCACGGAGAACGAATCCAGGAGGACGGTGCAAGTTACCCGCGGCAGGGGCGACACGAACCAGCGCGCTCGGGCCATTGCCATCGCCCGGATCGTGGCCTCGGCCGAGGGGTCGGGAGCCAGGCCCCGGATCTCGTAGGTCAGGTCGCTGTCGTCGGCGGCACCGCGGCCCTGCGTCTGGACGTGCTCGTAGCGGATCACTCGCCGGGGCTGATCCGTGACGAAATCATAGTCGAAGGCCCAGACCTGCTGGCCGACCGCGTCGCTCAGGCTGCCCTGCAGGTGGACGTCGTAGCCGGTCGCGTTGCCGTTCTCGTCGGTCAGGGCCACGAGGTCGCTCTCGTCGATCGTCGGCCACGTCTCGCCCGGGTACGCCTCAGCGATGTCGCCGAGGGCCAGGAGCCCCGCCTCGTTCTGGTAGAGGAACCAGCCGAAGGGTCCCAGCAGCTGCTCCAGGTACGCCCGCAGGGGGATCGGTTTGCCATCCCACCCGATCGCCAGCCAAGGCATCCTGATCGACGAGGTGCGCCCCATGCGATCCTCGAAGCTGTCGAGGTCGAGCAGCGCCGCGGCCACACCAGCGCCCCACTGCTCAGGCAAGACGTCGTAGTCGGTGTTCGTCGCGCCGCCCGAGACGACTGCTCCCGTGCTGGTGATCAGCGCCAGAGCAATCGCGATCGGGTGACAGAACTCGAGGTCGGTCGGGTCCGTGAAGCGGTGGGCGAAGGCCGAGCCGATCGCATCCGGGTCGGTCAGCAACACCTCGCGGAACAGCTGCCGGTCGTCTTGATCACCAGGTCCCTGGATGGGCGTGCCGAGCAGCCCGTAAGCCTGGGCCTTGACCGCGGCGAAGGGGTGGCCGTAGACCGCGCCGGACCAGGTGACCGCGACCTGGATCAGCTGGTCTCCCAGGCGGGCGTGGAAGTAGCGAGCCCCGGGGGCGTCCTCTGGGTAGCTTGGCGGCTGCGGCGTGCCGCCGTCGTCGGCCAGCTCCAGCAGCAGGTCCAGCTCGTCCTGGGCGACCATCGCCGCCTGGACCGCTTCGACCTCCCGGCCACCCCAGCGCACGACGCCGGAGTACTGCTTGCGGCCGATGCAGCGGTCGATCCGCCCGATGGCCGACTTGGCGATGAAGGTGATGGCCAGCCCGTCGGCGCCGCTGCACTCCCAATCCTCGACGGAGCCCCGCCAGACCAACTGCGCCTGGGCGTAGGGCAGCAGGTCGCCAGACACCTCCGAGACGAGGTTGAGGTACAGCCGCACGTCCCGCCCCCGCCAGTACTGCGGGCGGTCGTAGAGGATGCCTTCGCCCCGGGGCGACTGCCAGTGGCTCTGCGCCTCGCTGTTGTACTGGCCCCGGAGGACGTCGATCGAGGGGGGCGCCGCGTTGATCTGGGTCACGATGACCGTCTCGGCGTCCAGCCAGAGCGCATCGCCGACGGTGAGGCCGGCGGTGCTGTCGACAAGGACGTTGGTCTCGACCGCGTCCAGGTCTTCGGCGATGGCCCACATGGTCCCGGGGGTGCGGATCCCGAGCAGGTCGGAGATCAGGTAGCTGCCCCACCCGTGCGCCACCGCCGCGCCGAGGGGAGCCCGGGGCGGCAGGTCCAGCAGGGTGAACTCGAGGGCGCCGAGGTTGGTCGTCACGGCCCGCAGGTCGATCGACTCCTCGAGGGACCCGGTGACGGGCCGGAGGCAGTCGTGGTAGGGGTCGCAGTCGGCCGCGGCGTAGCCCAGCGCCAGGGGGTGCTCCGTGCAGAGCCGGTACGCGTGCTGATAGCCCGCGGCCGTGGCCCCGACCTTGCGGCCGATGCCGCCGATCTCGACGTGCAGGTGTCCCCGCAGGCCCCGCAGCGCCAGCTCTGTCGCGAAGGTGGCCACGGACTAGCTGGCCACGTAGAGCTGCATGGGCAGCGTCAGCCGGTAGCGGCGCACGACCGTCTCGTGCAGCTGGAAGACGCTGTCGAGCGGCGAGTTGCACCACCTCGGATCCCTGATGACGTACTTAGAGTGGGTCGCGGGAACCAGGACCGAGGGGGTGAACTCGAAGGCGACGCCACTGGCCAGCCGCAGGAAGATCCGCTGGAAGGACTCCTGCGCCCGGACCTCCTCGGCCTGAAACACCTTGCGGGCCGGGACCAGGTCGACCCCGATCGTGCGGAAGGTGCGGGAGCCGTAGGACAGCCCGACGTTGCGACCGCTCAGGCTCCAGGCGCTGGCGACCGAGTGGACGGGGCAGCTCTCCGTGTCCTCGGTGTAGGCCTGCTCGACCCAGTAGCCGCTGTCGACCTGGAAGGTGCCCACGACCGAGTTGCCCGCGCCGGCGCTGGCGTGGTCGGCGTCGGTCATGCCGAGCAGCGCGGGAGAGAGCAGGTGTACGCCGGCCCCGAAGATCAGCACCCACGCCCCAGTGGCCGAGATCGTCAGCACGCCGGCCGACTCGGTCACGGTGTAGGTCAGCGCTCCGGCCACCTCCAGCGCGGCCTTGATCGCCAGGCAGAGATCCGCCGCGGTGCCGTCCCCGAGCCAGTAGTAGGTCCCAGCGACGACCGTCACGTTGAGCGCGCCGCCGCCCCCTTCGGTGATCTGGAAGGTGTTGTTCGTGGCGTCCAGCGTGATCGGCAGGCTGAGGCGCGGCGTGGTTCCGGCGGGCATGGGCTACCTCCTCACCGTGGGGTTGCGGGGGCGCCGCCGCCGGTCCGGTCCTGAGCGCGCATGGCCTGGCCCACGAGCCGGGCCGTCTGGGCCTTCTGGAGTAGGCCACTGCCGGCGACGGTGACGTAGTAGTTCGTCACCTGCTGCAGCTCTTCCTTGTTGACGACCTTGACCGGGAGGGGGTCCTGGGTCGTGTACTCGCGCTGGCGACGCGAGGAGCCGCCCCCGGTCAGCGCGCCGAACAGCTGGCCCGCGAGGCCGATGCCCGCGCTGATCGCCTGCCCCTGCCAGCCCGGGATCAGGGAGCCAGCCGCCGAAGCCGCGACGCCGAAGCCGGTCTGGGCGAGGCCGCGCATCATCTCGGAGGCGCTGGCGCCCGCGCCGGCCAGGTCCAGGAAGGTCGAGGCCAGGCTGTTGGCCGAGGCCACCATGATCTGGTTGACCTGCTCCTGCGCCGCCTGGGCTGACTCGATCTGGGCCGCATAGGCGCCCGACTGCTTGGAGGCCGCGCCCCAGACGCCGGACTGGTAGGCCTTGCCGGCGGCGAGGTTGCCCCGGGCCGAGGCCATGGCGGCGTCTCGGTCGGCTCCGAGGTCGAGCGCAGGAAAGGTCCACTCGGCGCCAGACGGAGCGGCGGGCTGGTTGCGCGAGGCGGAGGATCGGCCGCTACGGGCGGGGCGCCCCATGTCCATCGCGGGCATGGTGATCTCCCGCTCCCCGCCGCCGCCGGTGGCCATCATCGTCTCGAGGTCCAGCAGCATCTTCTCGACCCGGAGCTGGCCTTCTTCGATGCTCAGCACCGATCGCTCCGAGGCCTTGACCCCGGTCCAGATCCCCTGCAGCCCGGCCCACATTTCCTTGGGGCCGGTGGCCAGCCCGGAGAAGAAGCCGCCGACGCCGCCCTCTTGTGCCCCCGAGATCCCGCCGGCCAGGGCGCCGAGGCCCGTGCTCATGGTGATCCCGGTGCCCTTCACGGCCTGCAGGTAGGGGCGGATCGTGTTGCTCAAGACCACGATCGATTCGGCCAGCCCCGCCACCATCTGGGTCGCGATGATGGCCACCCGCGCCAGTGGCGACAGGGCCGAGCGCACGAGGTCGTCGATCGTCCGTTGGTTCTCGGTGATCCAGCGGGTGAGGTCAGAGAAGCCGCTGATCAGCACCGCGACGGCCCGATTCCAGGAGTTGCTGGCGGCGATCGCGTCGCCGAGCGCCCGGAAGCTGTCGTTCGCCGCGCCGCCGACTGCGGTGAGCTGGCCGCCGAGGGCCTCGCTGGCGCTGGCCGCCTTGATGAAGACGCCAGTCACGGCCGCGGCGCCGGCCGCCATGACGCCGAACGCCGAAGAGATCGTGTCGGCCTTGGGCTTCAGGTCGGTGAGGTTGTCGCCGAAGGACTTGGCCTTCAGCGATGCCGCGTCCGCGTGGTCGCCGAACTTCTTGACGCTGGCGGCGGCGCTGGTCACGGAAGGGGTGGCGTCGTCCTTCCCCTCGATGGTCAGCTTGACCTTTGCGTCCGTCGCCATGCCGCTACCTCGTCACCGTCTGGGGGCTCGTCTGCTCACGCTTGCGCTGCTCGGCCTGGATCCGGCCGACCTCGTCCTCGAGAACTTCCATCGACCGCAGGTAGCGGCTCGGCTGCTCCCCGACCGTGCCTGGGTACCAGAGCCGGCCCACGTGGTACTGCGACCACTGCCGGAGCAGCTCCCAGTGCCGTTCCCGCAGCAGGTTGACCGGGCAGTCGAACAGCTCGTGGCGCTCACCCGAGGGGAGCACGACGCAGTTCCACGCGTGGTCGGGTTGGGGGCAGCCATGCCGGGAGCAGCCCCGGTAGCCCTGCCGCTCAGGCGAGCACGTCGCGCAGCTCCACTCGCCAGGGACCTTCGGGTCCGGGCAGAGGATCAGCGCCGCGGTCCGGAGGGTGATCTCTCCTCCTCCGCATCGACGTCGTCTTCGGACTCGGCGGCCTTGATCAACTCCCCAGCCCAGCGGCTCGGGAGGTTGGCCCGCAGCCACTCGATCCGGGCGTCGAGGTCCAGGTCCTTGGCCATCTCGACGACCTGGCCGTCACGGACCAGCCCGCGCACCCCGCGCACCACGCGGCCCAGGTAGGCGAACACGAACCGCTCGCCGTCGTAGTGGCTCGGGGTGTCGCCGTCGGCGGGGGTCGTGGCCTCGGCACGGGCCGCGGCCATCGTGTCGGCGGTGGGCAGGGCGAGGATGAAGACGACCCGCTCCTCGGGGGGAAGACGACGGGTGGCCTTGATGGTGTGTTCGGTGCGGGCGGTGTCCACTGGGCGCCTCCTTGATGCGAGTTGCTCGAGACGGATCCGGGGAGAGCAGGAGCGGGGGCCACGGAGCGCGCCTCGGCGGGCGCGTCTGCTCCGGGCGCCACCGCTCATGGGGGTCAGTCGCAGGTGATCGTGAGCGAGTCCTCGGCCGCCGCCGCCGCCGAGCCGAGCAGCCGGGCGACGACGTGGAAGCCGGGCATCCCCTTCAGGGTGATGGGCGCCACGCTCTGGCAGAACAGCCGGGCGAAGGAGACGACGAAGCGGTTGCTGTCGCTGTCCCCGACAGTGATCGACGAGGCCACGCTGATCTCCCGGGCGGTGAACCTGTCGAGCCACTCCGTGTCCGGGTTGAGCGCGCCGGTGACCGGCTGCTCCGCGTCGAAGACCACCTCGATCCCGGGGTCGTCGAGGGAGCCAGCGCCGGTGTTCTGGATGCGGAGGACACCGAGACTGGTCGTGTCGCAGCTCATGCTTCCGACGACCTCGGTACCCATCCGGAAGTTGAGGGCGACGTTGTGGACGTGCCCGAACTGGGCGATCGTCGGGGCGTCGGCGTAGGGGGCGAAGTTGCAGTCCATCACGATCGGCGGGTGGCTCGGCTCGGAGGTGTAGGCGGGATTGGTCAACGGGGTGTCGGTCGCGGCACCGAAGCGCCCGGTGCCATTGAACGACACGACGGCGGGGGCTCCCGGCGTGAACTGGATCGACGCGTCGCCGCGGACGCCGGTGAGCGGGTAGAGGATCCCGTCCCGGTAGACCCTGAACGCGGCGGACCCGCAGGCGTCATAGCTCGGGATGTAGGTGTGGGTCTCGACACCGGCCGGGGCGGCGTAGGACGATGTCATCCCTGCCGCCGTCAGGATGGCATCGATCTGCGGAAAGACGGCCGCCGAGTAGACCGAGTTGCTGCCCCGCAGGTACTCGGTCGTCGAGATCCGGTAGAGCCGCTGCCCGATCGTTGAGACCCGGCTGGGCTGGAGGTACAGGCTGCGGACGTGCCGCCCGTACATGGTCGCCTCGTCGGTCACGCTGACCGAGAGCACGTCCTTCGCATCGGTGGCCAGGGTCACTCCGGGATCGGTCCCGTAGGTGGTCTCCCGACGGCTGCACAGCACTTCACGTCGCATCAGTGGCATGGGTCAATCTCCCGCGTCAGGGGGCCAGGAAGGGGCAGCCACGGGGCCGAGAGGTCAGGGCGTGGAGGCCACCCGCTCGATCGCCTCGAAGGTGATCTCGGCGCAGTGGCAGAGCACCTCGTCCGGCCCGTCCGGCAGCGGCAGGGGCCGGTCGCCGAAGGTCATCGTGTGGCCTTCGCAGTTCATCACGGCCGCGCCGAGGGTGTAGTCGTTGAAGACGGCCTGGGCGACCGCCTCGGCCAGCGTCTGAAACATCGTCTCGCTGATGATGTCCCGGGTCGTGCTCTGCTGCTTGTCCCACTTGGGGCAGTAGCCGACCACGGCCAGCTGCCAGCGCCGGAGGGCCAGCCCGGCCACGCTCGCGGGCGCCGTGCTCTGCCCCAGCGAGGTCACATACCAGAGGGTCTCCGGCTGCTTGGCGCCCAGGAAGGCGGCGTTGTAGCCCGACCAGAAGGACTGGGCCGCGCTGTCGAGGTCCCGCAGGCCCTTGTTGACCATCCGGGCCGCGCCGCCGGCAGCCACGACCGCGGTCGTGACCGTGGCGTGCAGGTTGGTGTAGATCGTCGCGATCGGCATCGGCTACCCCCGACCCCGGAGGCTGCGCGGCGTGCCCGTGCGCCAGGGGGAGGCCCCGCCGGCCTGCCGCTTCAGGAAGCTGCTGGTCAGGTAGTCGGCCATCGTCTCGGCCAGCTCCTTGAGGTCCGCTGGCTCGACCGACAGGAACGGCCGGGCGGGGATCGTGGTCTTGTGCCCCTTGCCTGCCTGGCCGCCCAGCTGGTGGATGCGGGCGTAGACGAGGTTCGAGCCGATCTGACAGCCGGTGCGCCAGGCCGCGGTGGAGCAGCCCCGCTTCAGCCGGCCAGTGACCTGGAGGATCCGGTGGCCGGAGAGCAGCGCCGAGAACTGGTTGCGGAACTGGCCCGCCCGCTTGCCCGTGGTGTAGGTGAGCCCCTTCTCTCGCAGCACCTTGGACTGCTTCCGTCCGCGGGAGACGAGGGTGCTCCAGGCCAGCGGCTTCCACGGCTCGCCGGGCTGGCCCTGCGCCGCGAAGTTGTCCTCCTTGCGGAGCTGGAGGATCTCGGCGCCCACCTCCCAGACCGGCGTCTGGTCCTTCGCCCGCTTCTTCAGTTCGGCGAAGGCCGCGTTGACCGCGTCCAGCCCCTCGACGTGCAGCTCGATCGCTCCCACGTCAGAGCCCGCTCAGGTTGGTGCGGCCGAAGACCCGGGTCGCGCTGGTCATCGTCACGGTGAGTCCGGAGCGCTCGGTCGGCCGCGGGTCCACGCCGATCCCGATCTCTCCGCTGGCGATCCGGCCCAGCATCTCGAGGGCCAGGGCGTAGTCGTCGACGATCGTCTCCGGCGGGGAGGCCCGGCGGTAGTAGGCTTTCGCCCGGGCGATCCGCAGGCAGAGGTGCTTGATCGTCGCGGGCGTCGTCGTCAGCGGCACGGCGTACCGGGCCGAGATGATCCCGTCGATCTCGGCACTGGCGCCGACGAGCAGCAGGGTGGCCAGCCCGACGGTCTCGGTCCCGTCGGAGTCGTCGTCGAGGAGCGCCAGCCGCTGCATCGGGGTCAGGACCTCGACGAGATCCGCTTCGACTGCGTAGGCCATGGCGGCTCCTCGTCAGTGGCTCCCCAGGGCAGCGAAAGCTACGCCCCGGGGAGGGGTTTTCTTCGGCCCCGGAGAGGGGCAGGCGGCTCCGCAGCCGGGTCAGGACTGCGGAGCCAGAGCAGGATCAGGGCAGATCCGAGGAGGATCAGGGATCAGGGGTTGTAGCCCGTGACGAACTGCCACATGGCGTAGCCCATCGCGTAGCGGGCACGGCCGAAGTAACGGAACTCATCGTCGTAGACGACGCAGTCGTCGTTGGGCTGATCCTGGGCGGCGAACTCGACGGCGACCCGCTCCTGGAAGATGAACGGCTTGACGCTGTTGCTCAGGTCGGCCAGCATCCAGGAGGCGTTGTCCAGGTTGGGGAGCATCACGGGCTTGACGAGCCCGTAGTTGGGGTTGCGACCCGCGTAGGTCGCCTCGAAGATCGTCTCGACTTCGAGGATGTTGCGGACGGTGGCCCAGAGGGAGGGCCCGAAGAAGAGGTGGGTGGGCACGGTGCCCAGCGGCTTGCCCCAGTAGTCGGTCCGCTGGAGGTGCTGGGCGTAGGCGGCCTCGAACACGGTCCGCGACAGGGCCGAGTTGTAGAGCGAGGACTGAACGCCCGTGGACGTCGGGTGGTTGGCCGAGAAGAAGGCCAGCCCGTCGTAGGCGAGGTCGGTCTCGCCGGCCTTGATCAGGGCGGCCAGGAGCTCATCCGGGTGATTGGCGAAGCCCTTGCCCATGTCCGCGAAGCGGGCCTTGATGAGGCCCCAGTTATCATCCTCATAATCGGTGCGGGCCACGCGGACGGCGTCGGTCCACTTCTTGTCGACGAGGGTGACCGAGTTGGCCCGGAGCTCGTTCATCAGCCGGGGCCCGAGCCACTCGGAGACGCCCTGGAGTTCGTCGAGGAGGTGGTAGGTCTTCTGCGACCCCGTGCAGGTGGTCATCATGCAGGCTTCGGCGTACTTCGGGGTCGCCTTCTTGATCGACTCCCGGAACAGCGCCTCGTTCTCCTGCTGTGCGACAGCGAGGTTGGCTCCATTGATCAACATTGCGGTATCTCCAGGGCCGGGGGCCCATCACTGAGCCCCCGGCGAGTCGTTCTGTGTCGGATTTGGTGCCACTTGTCACGGCGGCGAGGTCAGGACGGAAGGTTACAGGCCCACCGCCGTGGCCACCTGGCACCAGGTCCGGGCGGCCGTGGCCACACAGACGTAGAGGACGCCCGGGGTGGTGTCGTCGTAGATGCCGATCGCCCCGTCGGCCGCCGCTCCGAAGGCCGCGGCCATCTCGGCCTGGGTCGGGGCGCCGCCGGTGGCCGACGCCGCGTGGGGGATCTTGCAGACGGTCCCATCGACGTGCAGGGCGGTGCAGATCAGGCCGCCGTTGCTGTCGATGCTGGCCACCTCGGCGGGGGCCGAGTCCTGGATCGAGAGCTTCTTCGCCCCAGCCGCGTCGCCGAGCACGATCACGACGTCGTCGTCGGTGCTCTTGACCGTGAGGTCGCCGGTCGTGGTCTTGACCGTGGCGGCGGTCGCCAGGGTGATGCCGTTGGCCGAGCCGTCGAGGGTGAGCAGGCCATCGGAGTTGATCGAGGCGACCTGCGCCGCG
>Ga0172379_10010512_pt1 | contig 11182 bp, 9 predicted proteins | sample GrowelOW334metaG_FD_119756 | JGI IMG/M metagenome (GOLD analysis project Ga0172379, IMG submission 119756) | Groundwater microbial communities from an aquifer near a municipal landfill in Southern Ontario, Canada - Groundwater well OW334 metaG | ecosystem: Environmental > Aquatic > Deep... | reverse complement strand
TCCTTTCGATTTCATCCTTACCGCACTTGAGTTGCCTGACGGCAAAGGCCAGAAAATAGGAGGACGTTTCCCGTCGGTCAATTTGCTGGTGCTCGGTAATCCGCAGGATCGTGCAGCGATCGACGAAGCTCTCGTACATGGGGCCGTAGACTACTTCATCCGGAAAGAAGGATGGGCATCCGAAGTCGGTCCCGCGTTGCATAAACTCAAGCGCCTGAGTTACCGGCTTTCAACCGAACTCAATCACGCTGCAAAGCGCTATGAGGATTTGGTCGAGGCGATTCCGGACGTAGTATATGAACTTGATCCGGATGGTCATTTCACTTTCCTTAACCAAGCTGTAGCCACGTTGGGGTATAAACCTTCCGACCTCGTAGGCAAACATTTCAGCACCCTCCTTTTCGAAGAGGACGTCCCCCACGTCAGCCGGGAACAAATTCTGCCCCTCTACTTGCGGAACAAGACCGGCGCTCGTAACGCCCCAAAACTATTCGATGAACGTCGTGGTTTGGACCGTAAAACCGAAAACCTGGAGATCCGCATCAAACGCAGGGATGGCACCCCAATACGGGAGGGTGGAGTTATCGCGTCCGTCATCTCCTACGGGGAAATCGCATCCGCAGGGGCATACCGATCGGTGGATGGTTTGAAGGATAAGGCATTCGTGGGCACGGTTGGCATAATCCGGGATATCAGCCTGCGCCGGAAGTCCGAAGATATGTTACGGAAAATGTACCAAGCGGTGGACCAGAGTCCCACCGCTGTAGCGATACTCAACCGGGATTTGCTGATCGAATACGTGAACCCCGCTTTCTTCAGTATGACAGGTTCAAATCCAGACCGGTCGATAGGCTGCAAAATCAGCGAATATATAGGCGAAGGGTCGGATAGGGCACGCTACGATGACCTGGTTTCATCTGTCCGGGCTGGCATCGACTGGAGAGGCGAAATACGCTGCCCTCGCATAGGCGCAGATCCATTCTGGAGTTCCACACTTTTATCGGCCATCCGCTCCCCTTCCGGGTTGATCACCCATTATCTCTGCCTAATGGAGGATGTCACCCGCAAGCGTACCCTCGATGACCTCCTGAAACAGGCGAAAACAGATGCAGAGGACGCCAGCCGCATGAAAAGTGAGTTTCTGGCCAATATAAGCATGCAGCTTCGCACCCCACTGGCCGGTGTGGTCTCCCAGGCGGAAATACTTCTTTCCGAATCTTCACCATCCGGGCAATCGGATCGCTTGCATTCCATCCACTCCTCTTCCCGCATCCTTATGTCCATGCTCAACGATCTTCTGGATCTTTCCAAGATCGAGGCAAGGGCATTGGAGCTGAATCCAGAGGATTTCAGGCTAGCGGATCTAACATCGACCATACTCGAGGACCATCGTATCGTCGCTGAGGACAAGGGGTTGAAATTCGAGCTGTTCATCGAGGACGGAGGATTTCCCGTTATATGCGCCGATAAGGGCAGGATCGCTCAAATCATTTCTAATCTTGTGTCCAATGCCGTCAAATACACACCGGAAGGCAGGGTGGACGTGCGCCTTTCGATCCGTGCGCGGGATAATATTCCAGCCCTCTTCGTTTCAGTCCGCGATACCGGGATAGGTATTTCCGGAAACGACCAGCAAAAACTGTTCAAGCATTTCAGTCAGGTGGATGCATCCGTTTCCCAACGTTTTGGGGGAACCGGATTAGGCTTGGCCATTTCCAAAGAATTGGCGCTCAAGCTTGGAGGGGATATCTGGGTCGAAAGTTCTCCTGGCGTAGGGAGCACCTTCACTTTCTTTGTTCCAGTGTCAGCCCCGGACAATGGTTTAGAAAGTACTGAAATCACCATCAAGGCCCCCCGTCCATTCAACATCCTGATAGCCGAGGACAATCCGGTAAATCAGGATCGTCTGCGTTTTCTTCTGGAAAAAGCCGGTCACCATGTCGAGATCGCTTCGGATGGGTACGCGGCAATTGCCATTCTGGAAAAGGGCGATTTCGATATCGTGTTGATGGATTTACAGATGCCTGGCTTGGATGGAATCGCGGCGACCGCAGCCATCAGATCCTATTCCGGCGGTGCCTACGATCCGAGCATTCCCGTTATCGCCCTACCTTCGGTTGGTCATGAGAAAATAGATGGGGGTTACGAAAGGGCAGGATTCGATGGACACGCTGTCAAACCGGTGAACGCACAATTACTCGTGTCCTTAATCGATGAGACTATACGAACCAAGGTTCGTTTTGATCTGGGTCGCCTGAAATTGCAATATGCGGCATCTGTGGACGAGTTCAGGCGCTTGCTGATGATAGCCAGCCAGGATTTACCCAAGCGGGTGACCCATTTCGGCGAACGGAATGCAGCTGAGGATTTGGATGGTGCCAAGAACGAACTGAACGGCATCGTCAATATACTTTCAAGTCTTGGAGCCCTTCGGGCGCTCAAATTGGTCAAACGATATAGGGATAGCGCCAAAACAGGCGATCCCGCGATGCGGACCCTGATCGCAGAGGACATCAAACAAGAGTGTACCGTTATACGCAAATTGGTTAAAAAGGCTTTGGATGAGCTATAAAAGTCCTGATTGCTGTCTCCGATTCGTTACACAACGCTGAAAAGCTATGGCTTTATATTTCTGGAGGTTTCTGTGCTCAATTCCTTGGATAAAACTGGCAATATGTTCAGACTTTCTCTTGGTCTGTCGTTTTTCATCCTTCTCGCGGGGACGGCGAGTTGCGCCCCCAAAGATGCTGCCTTGGGGGATGGCCTTTTTGCCCGCATAAAAACCACTCGCGGGGATATTGTCGTCCGTCTTGAATTCCAGAAAACCCCCATGACGGTATGCAATTTCGTCGGCCTTGCGGAAGGAACTCTGGATGCTGCAGGGGGTAAACCGTTTTACAACGGGTTGGCGTTTCATCGGGTTATTGCCGATTTCATGATCCAGGGAGGCGATCCAGCCGGAAATGGATCCGGAGGCCCAGGTTATCGGTTCCCCGATGAATTCAACCCATCGCTCAGGCACGATGGTCCAGGGGTACTTTCCATGGCCAACGCGGGCCCCGGGACAAACGGCAGTCAATTCTTCATAACCCATAAGGCTACGCCGCATTTGGACGGAAAGCATACCGTTTTTGGAAAAGTGATCGAAGGTCAAAGTGTGGTCAATGCGATTGTCCAAGGCGACAGGATGGAAACAATAACGATAATCAGGAACGGCAGTGAAGCACGCGCCTTCAAAACCGGACAAGGCGATTTCGATATCCTGGTCAAAAACGCGAAGAGTGCCGAGCTTGCGCGCGTCCAAGTCCGACGGGAATCCGACCTGGCGACCATCAAAAGCAAATGGCCGAATATCGCGATGACAACGTCGGGGATCCGTTTTCTCCTTCAGAAACCGGGGACAGGAAGCAAACCCGTAAAAGGCAACACCGTTTCAGTAAAATACAAGGCCATGTTCCTTGATGGTCAGACTTTTGATTCTTCCGATCTCCAGGGCACTCCCCTCGAATTCACACTGGGTGCGGGGAAGGTATTTCCAAGCTGGGAAGAAGTAATCGGCGACATGAGGCAGGCTGAAAAACGCCTGGTCGTATTCAGTCCGGAACAGATGTTTGGAGAGACGGCGGGAGCAGGTGGTAAAATTCCCCCCAACTCATTTCTGGTATTCGAATTCGAACTGGTGAAAATCAGGTAGTCGCAGGTCGCTTGCTCGGCTGAATGCGATCAAGCAGACGGCGAGCGTGATTTGCCAGGGTATGGGGGGAATCGTCTTCCAGAAACTCGATGAGTGCCCACCTATCCAGATTGGAACCTCGCTCTTTTTCCACCAGTATATCGAGCATGGCCAAGCACGGGCTTTCATGTTGGACCGGGTCGGTTTCCCCCAATAGCCGCCCCGCCCTGAAGTGGACAAGCGAGACTAGTGGAGCCATCTTTTCCACGGAAGCACGGACTGAGACTGTTGCAAACGAATTCAAGGGTGTCCAACAGGCCTTGAAGAAAGGATGGGCGGTTTCGATCACCAGGGATTCCAAACTCGCATAATCGGGGATCAGACTGGAATCGTGTGGTTCAAGGCAAAGGGTAATGCCAAATTTTCCAACGATATCGGCCAGAGCCCTGGCTTGGTCCACCAATTTACCAGATGTTGCTGGTTGAGGGCTTGCGTCCACTCCAACAGTACCGTGATGGGCAGTTTTCTTCCTTATGGCATTTCGTCTGGCCGGATCGGTGGTAGCCCAGATGCGGATAACCGGAGCCTGCAAGCGCCGGGCGCTTTGAAGGACCGCATCGAACGAAGCGGCCTGGTCTACGTTCATGCCCAGGCGGTAGAATGATCCATACGCGCTTACTGTCAAGCCGGCACGCAGGGTCGCCATCATCAATGTTTCAGCCCTCTGGATGTCGCCATGTGGAGCATGGGTATCGGCGGACCACTCGATCCCAGCCAAACCTGCTGCACAGGTCGAGGCAATGATGGTTTCAGCCGGTGTGTTACGGTAGCAGACTGAGGAAATTCCGACCCTGATCATAGACCTATCGACCGCTTGATTCGGGTCCGGCAGGTTCTGCCGTGTTCTCCGGGCTTTCCCGTAACCGCCAGCGACCGTCCGCGCGCTCAAACTTATCCGCGGTCAGATCGAGTACCCGACCATCCTCTCCGTAGAGTTTCAATCTTCCGGAAAGCGGATTTATCTCCGTCACCTTGAAGGTTACTCCGTCATGATGGATGCGGCAGCCTTCTGGCGGCATGGATCGCCGTTCTTCCTGGTAGAAAGTGTGCTCATAGGAAAGACAGCAGAGCAAGCGTCCACAAGGACCGGATATTTTCATGGAATTGAGGGACAGATTCTGGTCTTTGGCCATCTTGATCGAAACCGGCTTCAGTTTGTCCGAAACCGCATGACAACAATAACCACGACCGCACACTCCCAGACCACCCACCACGCGGGATTCATCCCGAACCCCTATCTGTCGCAACTCGATACGGGTCTTGAAAATACCCACCAGATCCTTCACCAGTTCACGAAAATCAACCCTGGTCTCGGCGGTGAAAAAGAAAAGGATTTTGGGTTCATCCAGCAGATAGTGGACCGAAACCAGCTTCATATCCAGGCGATGCAAAGAAATTTTCTCGCGGCAAACCTTGAAGGCCTCCGCTTCCCGTTTGGTATCCACATCGGACCGCTCACGATCAGCCTCGGTGGCGACCCGCTCGATCTTGGCGATATCCGCCGGATTCATGTACCCCGGGTTCCGGACTATGCCGATCGTTTCCGCAAGATCCCGTCCATACCGGGTGGGAACGACAACGCGGTCCCTCGGCTTTATTTCCGGACCTTCAAAAAAGGCCAGGAAGGTTTCGTGGGAATACCCAAGCCGTAATCTGTACAAAGGCGAGGGCAGGGGTCCGGCACCGGCATGGCTTCCCGAGGGAAGCGCGAGTCCAGGTATCTGATCGCTGGAAATACCATCGGCATCGAAGATGCTTTCTTCTTCGGAGGGCTGGTATTCCTCCTCGTACTGATCATCCATGGGCATACCCCTATCGCATCAGGTCGACAAGCAAGCCGTTTATTTCATCAACCCGTGCCAGAATATCGAGTTGGGACTGTTGCCCCGCCAGAATACCAGCCGCCAGTTGTTCCAACTTGCGATCGACCACTTGTATCAATGTGAATTTCTTGCGTTTGAGTATGTTCGCGCCGCTCACATGCTCTTCGACAGTATAGCCGTTTTCCACAATATAGTGAAGAAAGGATCGCACCGCTGATTTGTATCGCTTTATGGCATCCGGACTTGCCCGCACCTTTATCTCTTCTCCTGAAGTATGAACCTCGTCGAGGAGCAGCCGCAGGTTTTCTTCCGCTGAAGTATTTGGGTCTAGCCTGGCTAAAGCCGGATCCTGCTGGGCACTTTCGGTCCCCAGACTTTCCAGGACATTTGAAAACGTGCTGGTTTTTGGGCGGCCCTTTATCTTCCTGCCTTCACGTTTGACACTCGCTCCGGCGTTGGCATAGACGGATGGGGTGAAAAAGGGCGCATTTCCTTCGGGAAAATCGACCTTGGCCATTATTGAACCTTGACTTCTTCAGCTACACGCGGAACTGCTCCACCTACGGCTTCGACTATCCCGCGTTCCTCAAGATATTCTTTCAGCCGCGCTTCAAAATCACCAGCCTCACCGCACACTATCACCCGGCCATTGATGAAAACCCCGTCATCCGCCTGGATACGCTTGGTGATGATATCCCCAAGGACGAGCCCCGTCGAAAGGATGAGTACCCGTTCGCTGGCGTAGACATTTCCTTTCACCACTCCACCGATAACGACACTCGTTCCCCGCAGGTCGCTCTCCATCCTGGCCTTTTCACCCAGTACGATACGGCCTTTCGCACTCACGTCACCCTTTACAGCTCCATCCACCCGGACGAAGCCAGCAACCGTGATGGAGCCCAGGACGCTCGAACCCGGCCCGACTATGGAATTGATTGAGAGATCCTGATTTTTGTTGTTTGCCATCGATTGGTTCCGTGCTAACGGGTTTTGGAGGCGAGACTGGCGCGGATATTCAGATACTTCATCGGATCCACTACGTCCGAACCTATGTGTACTTCATAATGCAGATGCGGACCGGTTGACAAACCGGTGTTACCGATATAGCCAATCACCTGCCCCTGTTCAACTTTCTGCCCTTTCTGGACACGGAACGATTGTAGATGCGCATACCGGGTATAGAAACCATGCTTGTGTTTGATGATGATATAATTGCCGAACCCACCGATATCGTAATCCACTGTCACTACTTGGCCATCCGCAGTGGCAAGGATCGGATCGCCTTGCCTGTAGGTGGAAATATCCACACCCTTGTGTATGTACCACTGTCCGGTGAATGGATTTTCGTTCTGACCAAAAAACATGGAGATATGTCCAATGCCGCCCTTTACGGGCCACAGGTTGGGAATATCCGTCAGGAGCGAACTCTGGGCGCTCAGAAGATCTCCCAATTCCCTTACGGGATCGACAGCGCTGGACAGGTATCCTGCCAGCCGGCGAACCTCGGACACTTCCTTGAGGCTGCCTTCCGCGGTTTCCTTAAGATCAAAAAAGGAAGACAGGTCACCCCGATCGGCTTTGGATGGACTATTATTACCGGAAATGTCCAACCCCAATTTACCCAGAGTTGAACCAAGGCTGGATTCGAAGCCCCTCGCCGCCTTGAGCATTCGGGCAGTTTCGTCACGAAGTTGATCAAGATTTGCCTGTGTGTTTTTCAGTTTACCATCTTTTTCCATAAGCGCACCGGCGGTATCCGCGTAGCTTGCGCCATACCATGCAAGGGAGCCGACAACAGTACCCAGCACTAGAAACAGGAAGAGCATTGAAAACAGGCTGACATGGAGGTTGTAGACACGCTTTTCCGAATGGGGAACCAGCATAACCGTATAACGGCGTTTCCCCACGGTGATTATTGCTGAAAGGAAGGAGCCAAAGGCATTCCCAGCCGATACGACCGTTCTTTTAGCGCGTCGAACCAAGCTGTTTTCCAGTTTTTTGTATCGATGGACCGAAGACACGGTCGACGCTCCTTGATTTTGGACAGGCAAGACTAATTCAAGCAATTATACCAAGGACAGCACGATACTGTCAAATGATTAAAGCATTCCTTACCAGATTTACGGTATATAAAGGGTTTAGCTCAAGCTAATTCGTTGACGCCGGAACATTCGTATGCTATATTCTAATACAATCCAGTTTGGACTCCCCCGATCACGAATCTCTTCGGACTACACCATGCAGTATTTTGATACTCACGCCCACATAGGGCTCATCTACGATGACCCTATCGAGCAGCTCATTGTTACGCAGGAAGCCCGGCAAGCCGGAGTTTCCAGGATCGTGTCGATTTGCAATAGTCTCCACGATTTCTCACAGGTTTACGAGAATTTGAAGTCCGCGACCAATGTCTACCATGCCGTGGGAGTGTCCCCTTCCGAGGTACAACATCCAGGCAAGAACTGGATACAGACCATCGAACAGGGAGCGAAGCTTCCCCACGTGGTCGCCATCGGCGAGATCGGCCTGGATTATTTCCGCAAATTCGGCGATCGCAAGTCGCAGATAGAACTATTCATAACCCAGCTTGAACTTGCGGCAAAACTCGACTTGCCGGTGATCATCCACAACCGGGACGCAGGCCACGATATTCTTGATATCCTGAGCGAGCGGCTACCTCCGAAAGGCGGGGTCCTGCACTGCTACTCGGAGGATGCGGCCTACGCGGAGCGGGCGCTCAACCTGAATCTGTATTTCTCCTTCGCGGGAAACCTTACCTACCGGAACGCCCGGAACCTGCACGACACCATCGGGGTGGTTCCCCTGGAACGCATCCTGATCGAATCGGAAAGTCCCTTCATGGTGCCAGCCGATTACCGGGGAAAGCGTAATATGCCCGCCTATCTGCCATCTACGGGACGTTTCCTTGCAGAAATGCTGGAAATGAGCGAAGAAGACATGGCCAGCCAGCTATGGGATAATTCCAATAGATTCTTTGATCTACCGCTCTGAAAAGTCCGGGACCAAGCGGTTCTCCCCAAGTGGGGAGGGCCAAAGGTTCCGCATCTCCACGCAACAACCGCTGGATCAAGGATGCCGTGTTGTCCCTATTGAAACCTGTCCGGTTCGGAAACATCGTATTGCCTGGAAACCTTTTCCTGGCTCCCGTGGCGGGTTATTCCGATCGGGCCTTCCGCTCCGTCTGCGTTGAGTTGGGTGCCAATTTCACCTGCACCGAGCTGGTGTCCTCCGAGGCGCTTACCCGCAATTCCGCCAAGACCGCCCACCTGATGCGCCGCGCAGACAATGAGAAAGCCTACGCCATCCAGCTTTTCGGGGCAGATCCCATCACCATGGGCAAAGCCACGGAAATGCTCGTTGATTTCAAGCCCGAGGTGGTGGACGTGAATTGTGGATGCCCCGTCGCCAAGGTAGTGAAAACGGGGGCTGGTTCTGGCTTGCTGCGAGACCCGTCCCGACTCGCCAGGGTGGTGGAAGCAGTCGTTTCAGCGTCCAGGAAGGTGTTGGGTGGAGTTCCTGTTACCGTCAAGATACGATCGGGCTGGGATGAGGGTTCTCTCAATTACCGTGAAACCGCCAGGGTTGCAGTGGAAGCGGGGGCAGCCCTGGTTGCCCTCCATGCCCGAACCCGGGCTCAGGCTTATTCGGGCAAGGCCAATTGGGACCATATAGCCGATCTGAGCTCTGCATTATCAGTTCCGGTGGTAGGATCGGGGGATCTTTTTTCCGCCCAGGCTGCAGCAGAAATGCTCACCCACACCGGATGTGCGGCGGTCATGTTCGCCCGGGGTGCCATGGGCAATCCATTCATCTTTGCAGAAACCAGGGAATATCTGGAAAAGGGTTCCTTCAGTCCCGTTCCGATCTCACTACGTATGAATACGGCGTTCAGGCAACTCGGGCTTTTGGCCCTGGATGCGGGGGAGGAAATCGCCTGCAAGGAGATGCGAAAGCAATTCTGTGCGTACCTGAAGGGAGTTCCCGGTGCAGCCTCGGTGCGGAATTCCCTCGTGCATGCATCAACAATCGATGAATATCGTTCGATACTTGAAGTGAGTGGATTATTTGAATTTGCGATAAACACCGCTCCGCATTATGATCCTTCTACCGGGATGGCACATGAATAATAAAACGGTGGATACCGCTTCATGCATAGGCCTCGAAAAACAGGTATTCGACCTGAAGCAGGTGCTTGAAATATCAAAAAGCCTCAATTCGACCCTTGATTATACCATTTTGATCTCTTCCATCCTCGATACCTGCATGGGCCAGATGATGGTGATCAAGGCAGGCCTTTTCGCCAAAAAGGGCTTGGACTCCAGGAATTTCAGTCTTCACCGGAATTTTCAGGGTTTCGATCTGGACCACAATCTGGATTATGTCATTCCGGACCATCATCCGTTGATCCAATTATTCCTGCAAAATTACGCTTCCTACACGCCGGATGAATTGCGTAGGATCCCCGGCACCATCGATGGTCTTGATGGTCTTATGAAACTGGAGCCATCCCTGATAGTACCCCTCAAGGCAAAGGGATCGATAAATGGAATAATCGTGTTGGGCGAAAGGATTGGTGAGGATCCCTTCAGCGACTACGAGCGCGAATTGGTGATGAATATCGCCATTTTTGCCTCCATAGCCATACACAACGCATTCCTGTTTGAAATGACCACCACGGACATGATGACCAAGCTCAAGATGAAGCATTATTTCCTTACCGTATTGGAAGAGCGTCTGAGCAACCTGCAGAAATCGTCGGGGTCGATCTGCATCGTCATGCTGGATATAGATTTCTTCAAACGAGTGAATGACACTTGGGGTCATGGCTGCGGCGATCTGGTCCTGAAAAATGTTGCGGCAACCATCCAGGAAACCATTCGGAGCAACGATGTCGCCGCCCGGTACGGTGGCGAGGAATTTGTACTGTACCTGCCGGATTCGGATTTACCGGTTTCCTCGCATATAGCGGAACGAATAAGGCTTGCGATTGAGAAGACCGCAACGCTTTTTGAAGGTGTGTCGGTCTGTGTTACCATCTCCATAGGTATCGCACTCTACGACAGGACACGCGACGCTTCCGCCAAGGACTTGATCGAACGGGCGGATAAAGCCCTGTACCGATCCAAGCAGGAAGGCAGAAACCGCGTCAGCGTGGCGGATTGAAGGTACGCATGCCAAGAATATTTTCCAGCGGTGAACACCCATTCAAACTGAGAACCTCTCCGGCAGTATCGCTACTCAATACCTTGGTACGAGAAGGCATCCCAATACGTCATGATTGCGGGGGAAAAGCCTTATGCGGGACCTGCAGGGTCAGGGTTGTTTCCGGTGGTACCGGTCTCAGCCCCATCAACGAGAGGGAACGGTTGCGCTTGGAAGCCATAGGGGCAGGACCCGAAGAACGACTGTCCTGCCAAAGCTACGCCATCCGCGATGTGGAACTGGAACTCCCCCAATGAGGCTGTCGGACTGATAATTGCATTTGCAGTACAAATAACTGTTCGTCCCAGATGTTGACCGCCACAGCCCGTGGGTCGTATCTTGAAGGCATGAATTACCTCCGCAAGTCTTTTCGCTATTCGTATTTCAATGCCACGTTCATTCT
>Ga0172379_10010511_pt1 | contig 11183 bp, 9 predicted proteins | sample GrowelOW334metaG_FD_119756 | JGI IMG/M metagenome (GOLD analysis project Ga0172379, IMG submission 119756) | Groundwater microbial communities from an aquifer near a municipal landfill in Southern Ontario, Canada - Groundwater well OW334 metaG | ecosystem: Environmental > Aquatic > Deep... | reverse complement strand
GTTTTAACTTCGCACGGCCAGTCTACTTTTTGCGCAAAAGCACGGACCTCTCTGCATTTCATTGCATCTTCCGGACGATCTGTCCGTGGACCGTCGGCTGCGATAAAAAGTTTTTCCGGGCGCGCTTTTCGTACGGCTTCAAATACCCGTGCGGTCGTGTCAGAGCGGTTGAAAAGTATCATTAATATGGGTACGTGAAAACTTTTTTCCATGAAAATCATCTCGCGTATATATCTCCCCAGAGTATTGCTTCTTTTTTTTCTGAAAGAGCTCGTATTTTTGACCAAAGTTCGTTTGGGTTCAGCCACTCACTCTCGGTAAAGAAAGTATTTTCTTCTTCTGTAAAATTAAACTCGGTAAAACCGATTTGAGTCAGTTTTTCGACACATTTTTTAGCTAGAACCGGATCATTTGAGTGAAACTCAAAATTGAGCATAGGAATCTTGCTTTTAAGTCCTGAAAAAACCTGAGGCTCAAATCCTTCGACGTCTATTTTACAGAAAACAGGCATTCCATATTTTTGAATAAGATATTCAATTGTTCTAATTTTTACTTTTTCGGTTTTGTCGAATGCATGATATTTTGTTCCCGCTTGCCAGTCTTCATGAAAACTCGAAAAACCGGGATATTTTGATGAAATATGAAGGGTTTCTTCTCCCTCGGCCTCCCCCAATCCGCATTGCTCCACTGTAACTTTCTTGTCATTTGAGAACTTTACTCGAAGATATGCGGCGTAGTCCGGTTGAGGCTCAACTGAAACAACGCGGGCTCCGGCTTCTCTAAAAAACTCCGTTTTCATTCCGATGTTTGCACCAACATCAAAAACTAGCGCGCCGTCTTTTTTTATTATTTTTTTATAAAAAGCGACTGAATTTCGGTGGTGTATTTTTTTCTTTACATCTTCTAGTAATGAAAATTTTGGCACAGCTTTTTTGACGGCCATTTTGGCGTATCTGAAAAAGGTTTTTGCGTTGGGATAATACTTTTTAGGGTTCTGAATTATTTTTTTTATCGCCTGTATCATATATTTATTTTTGAGAGATAAGGTGAAGAGTGTTGATAATTGTTGATGCAAAATTTTCTGAGCTGAACAATTCTCGCTGTTCGCTTTTGAGATATTTTTCTCCGGCAGCGATATATTTATTATATTCTACTTCTGTCATTTTTTGTAAGAATTGAGCAAGCTCTTGATCGTTTTTAAATTTTCTTCGATCAATAAATGCGGAAGGGTCTACATATGTTTCGATGTTCTCCGCGCCCCAATAAATCGGAACAGTTTTTGCATAGAGGGCATCGAATATTTTTTCCGTTATATATCCTTTTGCCCCTGAAAGATTTTCGTAACACAAGGCGAATTTATAGCGGGAAAACGTTTCAATTTTATTATCCGCATGACCTCGGTATGTCTTATACTTTTTTACCAAAAAAGGAAGTATTTTTTCTATTTTTGTGACCGGGGTATTCCACCGATTTCCAAAAAGATCAAAATCATCGGGAAAATGTAAATCAAAATATTCAATCGTTTTTCTCCTTGCCCCGTAAAGCTCATTTTTGTCCGAAGAACGCTTGTTTATTGTAATGTTTACGAGTAATTTCTTTTCGATAAATTGGTATTTTTTGGATGGTTCAGGTTGTTTGGGTGTAGGGAGATAAAATTTAAAAAATTTTTTATTGTCCACAAGGTCATCGTCCCAGGTAAATATATATGGGAATTTGTCCCAAAGAGTTTTTTTGTAGTTAAAAGGATTTACTGCTACCCCCTCATAGAGAAAAATTGCCAGCTTGTTGTTCATTTTTTTCTCGATGGCTTCATTGTAGAGCTTTCGTTTCGGCCAGAAAGGAGTTGTATCCAAGCCAAGAAGTTGTTTAGTGTGGCCGGTCATCCCGCCAATCTTATGTTCTACTCCATCGACTGAAACAGAGTCAAGAAAAAAAATCCATTCACAGTTAAGGAGAGGTTTCTCGTCGGCTGTCTCAAGTTCATATCCGAGGTTCCGGAGCTTTTCACGGAGGCTGCTCCATGGCTCGTTTATGTTGTTGATGTCTTGAGCAAACACGCGACCATTTCCTATGTGCGGACTTGATACTTGGAGGAAGATTTTTTTCATAAACGCCTCTTTATTCTTTCCCGATAACTTCAAATTGTGGGCAGGGGACAATAAATTTACCTCCTTGCTCCAAGAATGGCTTTTCCCTTTCTTTGAATTCGCTTATAAAATGCCAGGGAAGCACCAGGAGGTAGTCCGGTTTTGCTTTTCTCATCTCTTCTTCTGAAAAGATGGGAATATTTGTTCCGACGGTCTTGAGTCCGTATTTGGCGGGGGATCGCTCAGCTATCCCATCAATTAGTGTATTGTCGAGACCGAACCACTGAAGAAGTGTATTTCCTTTGGTTGATGCACCATATCCCCAAATAGTTTTACCTCTTTTCTTTTCTTTTTTGATAAAGGAAAGAGTTTTTTCCTTGAGCTCTTCTATTTTTTTATAAAATTCTTTATATATTTTAGGTTGAGTGAGCTTAAGCGTTTTCTCATAGGAGAGAATGGAATTGACGCGATATTTTGCAACGTCTCTATAGGGGGCAGTTGCGAAGGTTGTTTCATCAGCATCATTTCTTCGGACAAATATTCGGAAACTCCCTCCGTTCACATCGTTTACATGGCAATCAACGATATCCATTTTGTGCGCATCAAGAAGATTTTTGAGAGCCGTTAAACTGTAGTATTCTACATGCTCATGGCAGATATTATCGAAAGCCAATTGTTGAAGCATGAGGGGAAGGTAACTCATTTGAACGACCCATAATCCGTTTTTGTCGAGAATGTTTCGAACGTCGGCAACAAAATTGTGCGGATGTTCAAGATCATAGAACATCGCGATTGAAGTAATTATTTTTGCTTTTTGCTTTCCGAATCGCGTTTTTTTGTAGGAGGCTTTTGTAAAATAATCATTTACGATAATATCTGCAAATTTTTGAGATTCTTCTTTGTAATCATTTGGGTCAAAGCCGATTCGGGAAAGATCTTTATCGAGAAATTTAAGCAGGGTGCCATCATTACATCCGATGTCGACAAAAACATCTCCTTTTTTTGTTTTAACCAACTTTTGCGTGAGTGATGCAATTTCTTCCAACTCTTTTGTCATTGTCGCATTCGTCCCGGATTTATACCAGTATTTTCGGTACATAATGTCGGCCGGAGTTGTGTGTGCGAGTTGAACTAAACCTGATTTTTTTGCCAGACAAAGTTTTAATTCAACCGTGTCAAAATGAGAACTTTCGTTTTTGGGTAAAAAATCAGACACATAGAGTTTTCCAAGTGAAAAAAGTGGTACCAGCGGTTCACCGGATATTCGACATTTTTTTTGTTCCGGGATACTGGTTGATTTGACTGCCATAAGAATTAATTTTGTTATATTTCCTATAATCACTTCAGCGCATATTAGAAAATATTAACCCGAATTCAGTAAAATTACCAGCCCGTCTTTGGCCTTGTTTTACAAACAAAAAAGTATTAAAATTCTATAAAAAACTTTTTCTTTTTAAAATTTTTTTGAAATAATTTAAATATTTTTTTGGTTGTAAGTATTTCTTTTGCTGGCTGAGAAAAACCGGAAAATATTCAAGAATGAACGATTTCCTTTTGAATTTTATGGGGATATTTTTCCCGTCAGGTGTTATGAAAGAATGCTTCTTTACTCCAAAAATAAGTTGCCATCGATAACGATTGAGTTTGTTTCGGTAATTGTCGAGCATCCGCTTGTATTCCCCGGAGACAGAAAGAGAAAGTCCACGTTTGTTGTCGTGTCCGACGTGTGAAAAATTCGCGAGAATTGGTAATTGGTAGGACAAAAAACCTTTTCGGTTAAAGCGATAACCGAATTCAACCCATTCGAGAATATGGTTATTGCATTCTTCTACGGATGGGAAACAATCAAGAAGAACAGTTTTTCTTACGCAGAGATTGTTCTCTGTTTGATAAATCCCCGTTCGAATCCAGTAATCAAACATTTCGGATCTGCTTGGGGCTTCGGAGAATTGGAATTCTCCGAGACCGCAATCCACCATTCTGCTTTTGTTGTCTATTCCACACACGTGGCCGGAAACAAGAGAGATATCTGGGTTTTTATCTAAAATCTTTACGCATCGTTCCACCCAATCTCTGGCGGCGTAGCTATCCGAAATGCAACACTGAAGAATATATTCTCCCTTTGCTATGCGCAAACCTTTCCAAAACGCATCAGTGTAACCAGCATCTTTTTCAGACACCAATATAACATCATTATATTTTTTTATTATTTCCTGCGACCCGTCGGTTGACGCCCCGTCTATGACGATATGTTCAATTAAGGGGTAGGTCTGATTTTTGATCGAAAGCATTGTCTCGTCGATCATCTCGGCCAAATTCATGGAGGTTGTTATTATGGAAACCCTCGGATGCTTCGGGTCTTTTTTTAGTCCATCTGATAGGTCTTTACAGATAATATCAGGAACCTTTCCCAATTCTTCTCGTATCTCCTTGCTATCTTTTTCCAGCACCGCTAACTCTTGGAAAATAATTTCTTCAAGAGCTGTGCACAGTCGGGGAAGATCGCGAAATGAAGGGAGGATAATCTCTTGGAGTTTCTCAATAGAAATCGGGTGAAAACGAATATTGTCGACATCATCATTTTTAAATGTCCCAATCTTCGGAAATGTTTTTAGTAATTTTACGGCCTCTTCCGGGAAAGGAAAAAGTTTTTGTGCTCGTAAAAGAATGCCATACAGAGAAATTGTACGCATAAACATAACCTGATGTTTCCCGGCGCTGTATTTTTCTGAAACTTCAGTCATGACCCGACTATGGAAAAGCAGATGCTCTTTGAGAGAACCAATTTTGTCGCCGGAAGGAAGAACTCGACTGACAAGTTCATCGCTTATGAGGTAGAGAGAAAGTCTTGAGAGGGGAGAGGCTTGTTGTTCCATTGTTACTTAATTGGTGACCACACAATGATGGAATAGCCTTCTATATAAAAGCTTCCTATGTTGGATCGTTTTGCTTCGTGAATTTTTATTTTGCCCTCTTTTTCTAATATTCTCAGGTGATTGAGAAAGCCGTCGAGGTAGTGCCTTTTTTTGAAATATTTTATGGAGAGATTGTCTATGAGCCGATTCTCGTCGAGAAGTTCGGCAATCGGTTCTACATGAAGGCAGATATCCGGTTTATTCTTTATGAGATAGGAAACATATTTTTTGTAATTTCCTCCTACTTGCTCGAGTGCTGCCACCGTATATATAGCGGAATTTTTTGAAATTTTAATTTTCTGATCAGGCTTAAAGAAATCAAAATTGAACCCGGAAATATTTTTTACTACGCCCGAGTCGGCCATTTTTTTGATGATTTTTTGGGACACTTTTGTCCAATCGAGACCGATAAGGTTCGCGTCCGGATTTACTTCGCGCACCCGAAGAAGATTGTGCCCTGTCCCACACCCGAACTCATAGATATTTTTGACATTGCGAAGATACTTGTCGAAGGTATAATCTAAAATAACGTAGAGCATATTTCGCTCGTAGTCTTGAGATTCGGCGTTTATAAATTCTCCGGAAAGACGGTTAATCCGATATTTCCCAAAATAATGCGGACTTACCGCTTCTTTCTCTTTTGTATGATCGAGCTCTGCAAGATTTTCTCCCCAACCTTTTTCCCACTGTTTTAGTCTGTGGGAACCGGAATAGACCAAAAACGGATTGAGAAGGGTATCTATTATTTTAATGTACGCCGATTCTTTTTCGGCTTCGGTTGTTTTTGAGTAGGAAAGCTTATAACCGGGAATTTTGTTTTTTGTATATTCGCTCAATTTTTCTCCGAACAACTTTTCAAAATCTTTATAGCCAAGTGAAATTTTTTCCATGTTCTTCGTTTTTTAAATTAGTCAGAAATAATCTTTATTGCCGTTTTAATCTCCCCGCCATACCCCGAAGGGTCTTAAAAAAGAGGTACCGCAGAAATTTCCAATTCGTGCGATTCACCGCAAGTATGTACACTTTAAACCCAAAATTGTTTGAGCACAATGCATTTAAAAAATGTAAAACACAGGCTCTTCGCCTTGGCAATAGGGAAAGGTCAGAATTCTTGAGCGAAATTTCCGGAAAATTACCCCGGTCATCCCCGAGAGCTCTTTTAATGACCGTATCCCAAAATTGAAAAGCGGAATATCGTTCCAAAACCTTTCTTTTTCCATTTTCCGCTATAATTTGTCGTTCTTTGTCGTGTGTCAGATAGTATTTGATCTTTTTAGCAAGGTCCTTGTTTGTGGTATAGGGAACATAATCTACGAAGGGAACAAATAGCTTTGGTGTTTCAAAATTCTCTTGTTCGAGGATCATCGAACCGCAAGCCATTGCTTCAAAAGGGCGTGCGTTGATAACATGAGAATATGCTTCTCTTGAGAAACTAAGCGTAATCTTTGACCTCTGATATCGGTCGGCATAATCTTTTGCCGTTAGGTGTTCTTGTCTTTCTCCGCCTCCCGTTGTAACGACAATCCCGTGTTCCTTGAGGTGCTGAACCTTCCGAATACGTTCTTTTTTTGGAGAGCCGAAATATCCAATATCTATATCACGAGTTTTTTTAGGGTCATTAAAAATCACCGGATCTTTTGGGACCCACATATATAAATATTTATCAGGACGATTTATGCGTCTAACCGACGCTTCGGAAGCGGTCGCGACGTGGAGAGACACAAAAGGAATAAGTGAGATTGAAATTTTAGCTTGAGCGCTTGCTTCAATGTCGCCCCAAATAGCAACAATCGGTATATTGAGTTCGTTTTTTATTTTTTCAAAAGTTTGTAATTCAGGGACGTTCGTTGCTGTTCCCGGTTCTCGGTAAATAACAGTGGCGATGAGATGCGGTTTGAAAAGTTCGATTTTCTCGAACAGGGCAGGGTCACCCTTCTTTTTATTGATACGATAATATTCGTCAAAATGGAAAACATCTGTTTTTGCAAGTTTTGTGCCCTCAAGAGACGTTAGAAGGTTACTTTCCCACTCAGATAAACCATTATTTTTTTCACCGAACCACCATTTGTCGGCAACATAAAGAATCCTTTTCTCCGGCATCATATTATTTTTGAGAAGATACTTCTGTCCAGGAGTTAGGAAAATTTACACAGCCTTGCCCATAATTAAGGGCGCGGTGCCCAGCAACGCTTAGTACCGTAAAACCGCCGACATCATCGCGGGCGTCAATATTTTCTGTTCCCGGGTGATGAATGCTGATGCGCAAAGAGTAATTGTCAGGCATAAGTATTCCTCCGTCAAATTTTACGCGAAAAGAATATTTTCCCGGGAGAAAAGTTTTTGCCTCATAATCAGCGTCAGATAAACTCGAGAAAATTATAGAATTGCTTCGGGAGTCTTTTATGCAGATGCTTATATCTACATTTTTTGTTTCTTTGAATACCTCAAGTTCAAGATTGATATAAAAATTACTTTCTTGTTGTATTTGCGTCGTCGTTTGGCTCCGGTCATTCTCAATAGAGAGTTTTGTAAAAGACATATTGCAATCTTTTTTGACAGGAAGTTCCGTTTCGCTTTTATATGATAAAGAGAGCCTGTGGAGATACTCGCTGATAATCTTTTTTGTTGGACCGATATCCACAATCTTTCCTTTTTCAAGCAAAACAACGGACGTACAAAGTTGTTCAATTGCTCCCATATTGTGGCTGACAAAGAGAATCGTTCTCCCGTCTTTTCTTGTGACTTCATCCATCTTCCCAAGGCATTTTTTTTGAAATTCAGCATCCCCGACAGCAAGAACCTCGTCAATAATGAGAATGTCGGGTTCCATATGGGCCGCTACTGAAAAAGCGAGTCTTACATACATTCCGCTGGAGTAATATTTTACGGGAGTATCGATGAATTGTTGAACACCTGCAAATTCGACAATACGGTCAAATTTTTCGGCGACTTCCGCTCGGCCCATGCCTAAGATTGCGCCATTCAGAAAAATATTTTCTCGCCCCGTAAGCTCAGGATGAAAACCGGTGCCGACCTCAAGCAAACTTCCAACTTTTCCGCGAATAACAATCTCTCCTGTTGTCGGCGGGGTAATCTGCGAAAGGATTTTGAGAAGAGTAGATTTGCCTGAACCATTTGGTCCTATGATGCCGATTACTTCGCCTTTTTTTATTTGGATGTCTAGACCTTTGAGTGCCCAGAATTCTTCTTTCGCAATCATTCCGGTAGCCTGTTTAACCTTAGTTTTTAAGAAGGCGAATGGAGAACGAAGTGCATTAGCGATTACGTCGCGCAGTGTAACATACCGCCCTTGCTGGTGGGTGATGTTGTAGCGTTTTCCTACATTCTTAATTTCTATGATAGGTTGATTGTGCATGAGAATTTATATTATGTCGGCGAAATAGCGTTCTACTTTTTTGAAAACGATAATACCAAAAGCAAGAAGCACAAAAGTGGCAATGAAAGAAATAGCAATAAGAAGCCAGTTGATAGGAGCTGTTCCAAGAAGCGCGGCTCGGGCATTTTGAATAACTCCGGTCATCGGGTTGATAGCGAGCACCCATGACCATTTTCCCGCGATACTCGCAGGATAAATAACAGGAGTAAGAAACATCAATAGCTGTATAAAGTAAGGGAGGACAAATTTTACATCGCGATATTTAACGTTAATGGAAGCGAGGAAAAGCCCAAGTCCGACAGCCGCCATAAAAGTTATTACAAGAAGGAGAGGAACAAGAAGAACCCCAATTATATTTGGGTGATACCCGTAGTAAATCATCAATACGACAAGAACTGCGGCTGCTACTGTGAAATCTACGAGTTTTGTCGCCACCGCGGTGATTGGAAGAAGGAGACGGGGAAAATATACCTTGGTGATAATCGACTGGTTTGAGGTAAGGCAGCTGCTCGTATCGGAAAGGGCACTCGAAAAAAATTGCCAGAATAAAAGCCCCGTATAAACAAATATCGGGTAGGGAACATTGTCGGACGGCATTTTTGCAAGGGTACCGAAGAAAATTGTAAAAACGACCATTGTCATGAATGGCTGGAAAATCGCCCATGCTGCGCCAATGGCTGTTTGCTTGTAGCGTACTTTAAGGTCGCGCCAAGTGAAAAAATACAGCAGTTCTTTGTACTGCCATATCTCGCGGAGATCTCTCCATGCGAATATTTTTTTCGGGCGGATAATGGTAGTTTGCATAATTCTATTTTTTGAATATAAATTTTCTCTGGATAATAAAGTTCATTATATACAGTATAGACTCTGAGAGTATCTTCGCCAAATATATCGGAAGGGTAAACGTAACTGAGGTGAACGAGATGAGGAGAGAGGCAAAATATCCTGAAACAATTACAAGGGTTAAATATTTTGGAAACGTCTTTTTGACGTGGTTTTTGTCGTTAAAAACAAGCCGGTGATTCAATCCGTAGTTTACAAACAGAGAGACCCCGCGTGCTGTATAGATTGAAAAAAGAACATTCCCAATCAACGGATAAACAGCGATAAAAACGATAAAGTCTACGCTTACCGAAGCGAGGGAAGCGAGGGTGTATCTTAAAAGAACAAAGTATATCTTGAAGGAATCTACGAGGGGGTTGAAGTGCGAAGATTCATTATTGTTTTCATAGACCGTTTCGATAGGAACCTCCTCTATTTTTAAACTCAACCTCGAGCTTAAAAGTAACATCTCAGTCTCATATTCATAGTGATTGTAGGGTATATCCAAAAAAGGCCGAAGCAGTGATCGTGGAATGCCCCGAAGCCCGGATTGCGTATCCGAAAGCTTGATTCCATAGATAAAACGGAAAAGAAGCGCCGTGACTATATTTCCAAGCTTGCTTCGGAAAGGGATTTCTCCCTTAAAAGTGCGAGACCCGATAATAAGTTTTCCCGGGGACTTTTCAAGCGCTTCGGCGACGCGGATAATATCCTCAATTTTATGTTGCCCGTCTGCATCAGCTGTTACAACACCCGTACATTTAGGGTGCTGTTGTTCCGCCCATCGAAAACCAGTCTTAAGAGCCGAACCTTTCCCTCTATTCGTGTCGTGCTGTAGTACCTCGACTTTTTCTATTGTTTTTAGTTCAGAAAAAATAAATCTATAATCTTTTCCGCTACCGTCGTCAATTATCAATATTTTTCGTACAGGGAAAGAAGAAAGCTTTTTGACAAACGAAATAAGCTCAGGTTTTGGTTTGTATGCGGGGATAAGAACTATCGTGTTCATGTGTTCTTTTTAACTAAAATGTATCCTCTCAGTTTGAAAATAAGAGTGTATTCCCTGGCGGCAATCTTCGCTTCAATATCATCCATAATTTTTTTGTCGGTATAATACATCGCGAAAATATAAGTGACATCGGGGCGTTTTATTTCTTCAAAATAATTTTTGAAATCATCGTTATGGGAATATCCTCCATTCGGGCTATACATGCGGTCTTTGGTTGCGGGAAGGAAAAAAAGAAATGGAGAATTAGAGTAGATTTTTCCGGCATCGGGCGTGTTTTCAAAATAATCGGAAATACGAAGGCTTAATTCGGAATCATACAATTGGCGGTATTCGGCTTTGTGTCCTTCAATTATTTTTTGAGAAGTGATTCCTCCTGTTATAACCAAAAAAGCGATAGCAATAGCGAAAACTAAAAATATATTTATATGAGAAAGAATTGACTCAACCCATGTTCTTTTTTTTGTAATAATCCATTCAATCCCAACGCACGCCCCAATGCTTAAGAGGGGGAGAATGAGTGAAAGATTCCTCGTGTCATATCCGGCGAAGAACATCCATATAAAAAAGAAAGGAACAATAATCCACCCGATGATGTGTCTGTATTTTTTATATCCCCACGCAAAAGGTAAAAGCAAGAAAAAGAGAGGAAAGATTCCATACGTCTTTTTCCCAAGGAAAATAAAAGTTTCGAAAACTGTTTTTAACGGATTTCCCGGTCCGCTTGTTCCATAGAGCTGGTCCATGATCTGGGGAATCACGGAAACATCTTGATGATTGGAAAAAGCCAGAGCTTTATAGAGATAAAAAGGAGAAACGAGAAGAATAAAGAGGCCGATATATAGACCAAGGTTCCTCCATATTTTTGCTCGAAGTTCTGGGTCGTCTTTTATTGCCATTAGCCAGGAGAGAAGAGGGAAGACCGCGACGAGATAAAGGCCTCCTTGTTTCGTCAT
>Ga0172379_10010510_pt1 | contig 11183 bp, 13 predicted proteins | sample GrowelOW334metaG_FD_119756 | JGI IMG/M metagenome (GOLD analysis project Ga0172379, IMG submission 119756) | Groundwater microbial communities from an aquifer near a municipal landfill in Southern Ontario, Canada - Groundwater well OW334 metaG | ecosystem: Environmental > Aquatic > Deep... | reverse complement strand
CCTGTCCCGCGAAGCGGGTTGGCGCGATTTGTGCGTAAGCGAGCGAAGCGAGTAGCACAAATCGTGACAAAAGGCGCCGTCTGGTTGAAGTGATTGTTAGATGCAATTTCCTATTCTATAATTGTCTTCATTATTTCTATCCGTTTAACATTTAAATCATTTGCATACGGTCTGAAAATGATTTGCTTACTATTTTCATAATCAATTTCAACTTTATAATCAATATTCAACTTTTCTTTCATATAGTACCAAGTAAATGCCTCTGCAAAATCTTCAACAATATTCTGAGTACCATAAATTGATGCAAATGGTGTATCCTTTAGTTTTTGATACTCAATAATTGCTTCTGACATGTTCAATTTTTCACCTGATACATATAACTTTATTATTTTTCTATTTTCAAAGTCGTAATCAATTATAGGATGATGCGCATCTTTCCAAACATCAGCAGAGAAAGTGTACCTTTTAACTTTTTTTTCAACAAAACCACCACTAATTTCATTATAAAAATCATAAATATGTGATGTTTCGTGAAGCATCGTATGTAGTACCGCCTTATCATTACTAGTACAAACAGATCTCATTTTTATTTTATCGGATTTATAGTAAGGTGATGAATCTCGATATGTCATCCACTCTGACAATGTCTCACTTAATATTTTTGGGTTTAATACAACAATAACAAATGGAATATTATCCATGTACACAATTTCCGTCATACCTCCACCCATGAAACTATTAACAAAAAAAACACCAATTAATTTCTTGCTTAATAGTTCCTTATACTTTGATGGTAAAAGTTGATAATATTTTTCGAGTACACGCCTATCCTCTTGAGAAGGTGAGTATTTAGAATATGAACTAACATTGTCTATCTTATTCAAATAATCAATCAAAAAATCAGGTGTTGTGTTGATCCTGTTATCAATTGATTGAGATAGATCAAATGTATAATTCTTAGCATTTAATGCAAAATGTATATCTTGAATATTTTTCTTAGGTAAGATTGCACATGAGCTTAGTAATGAAACTAATAATACAATTGAAAGTGTTTTTTTCATATATTCTCCTTTTTCCCGCGCGGAGCGACCATCTAACATTTGCTTAACCGGCAAGCCTGTCCCGCGAAGCGGGTTGGCGCGGAGTTTGCGCAAGCGAGCGTAGCGAGTAGCAAACTCCGTGACAAAAGGCGCTGTCCGGTTGAAGCGATTGTTAGATTAAAATAATTCTGATTGTATATCTTTAGTTGATAAATTATTCATATGCATATCAAGAATTGATTCAACATTTTTATCTAAAACGAGGATGTCTTTCATTATAACAAAGAATCGCTTATTTTTTGTTTGCATTTCTTTAATATTTGCTAATGTGCCTTTGCTTTCACCATCCCATATCATTAGTCCATAATCTGCATCGTTTGCCATTTCGATATCTTTAAGTGTATACAAATCACGACCTTTTTCATTGCTTTTACTTAATACTTGTTTTGTTTTCCAATTACCATAATTGTTCCTAATCTCGTCACCAGCATAATATACTGTTACATTTTCATATAATTTTTTATGAAGATATTTCTGAACTAAAAGATCAACCCCTTTGGCATCACCAATAATGACATCAAATTTCTTATTGATAATGCTCTCTATTTTCTCAATTGCACATAAGGGTATTTCTTTTATTTTAATTGAGCCAGAAATAAATACTTTCATTAGTCTGCATTCCTTGTCTTTGTTAGGGTAAAGATATAAATATTTTTATACCCATTCTCATTAAATACGCTTGTTATAGCTGAGAGCGTAGATCCACTATCAAAAACATCATCAAAAATAAGTATTTTTTTAGTTTTAACTAAACTGTCTTGAACGCTAATACCTCTCCTAATTTTATCATACTTTTGTTCAGTGGGGGTACTTTTCAACTCTTCCTTATTTGTTGATGCAAGAATATCAAAGTTTATTTCTTTCTTATATATTTCAGCAAGCTTCTCAGCACAGACTTTCACTGGCTGTATTTGTCGATATTTATTTGATGGCGGAACAGGAACGATAATGTCTATTTTAGAAATGAACGACCTAAGTTCTTTACTTTCAACCAATAGCTTTTTGATAGTTTCTAATACTGGTAGATGTTGTCCATATTTCAACTCATATAGACACTGGCCCATTGGCGACCTTGTTGTATCAAAGGTTGGATGATCGAATTGGTTATTTCCGGTAAAAATGCTTGAAATGGTATGAATGTCAAAAGCGTATCCTTCCTTCCAAGGTCCATCCAACTTTATCATTTTTTCTCCTTATTTCTCGCCCGGAGGGTCAATCTAACATTTGCTTAACCGGCGAGCCCGTTCCGCGTAGCGGATTGGCGCGGTTTGTGCATGAACGAGCGCAGCGAGATGCACAAACCGTGACAAAGGGCGATGTCCGGTTGAAGCAGTTGTTAGGTATTTTTTTTTGTATCAATACGCTGTAATTCAACATCTGTAATAATTTTGTTTCTGTACACTAAATCTTCTCTTATATTAAATCCTTGCTTTTCCCAGAATTTATTACCAAGTTTGTTGTTTTTAAAGACCACAAAGGCTACTTTATTTATTCCTTCCTTTTTTAATGCCACTATTGCTTTAGTAACTAACGCAGTACCAATACCTTTTTTTCTATAAGCACAATCAACTGCTGTATGATATATAAATCCTCTTCTTCCATCATGTCCACTTAATATAACACCGACTACTTTATTGTTTTCTTTTGCAATAAAGCATGTTTTGGGGTTTCTTTTTAAATACTTTCCTATACCTTTTTCAGAATCATCCACTGTGTTCAAGCCCATACCCGGCGTATTAATCCATAACGAGTATACATCCTTGTAATTTGACCTTCTCATCTTTACTATCTGCATTTCATGTTCCTGTGATGTTGACTATCATTTGCTAATCTATTCTTTATGGAATTCGACCGTTTTATTTTTTAGTGATATTTTACCAACCGAAAATCCATATTGAACTAATTCTTTCTTGTAATTCAGAAAAGAATGATCAATTTCAATTCCATTAATTGCCTTTATTTCATCAAATGAAAGAATTAATGATAGTCTGTTTTCTTTGGCAATATATTCCCATAATGTATCATACTTACTCATAGCATTCAACCTTTAGTAAATTTTATTTCCTCGCCCGCCGAAGGCGTGTACCTAACATACACTTAACCAGCAAGCCTGTCCCGCGAAGCGGGTTGGCGCGGTTTGTGCGTGAACGAGCGTAGCGAGTAGCACAAACCGTGACAAAAGGCGCTGTCTGGTTGAAGTGATTGTTAGACCATTTTTTTTACTCAATTCGCAGAAGTGCTAACGACATTACCGATAAAGCATCAGAAATAATCATTCCTAATCTTTTTTGAATTGGATATCGTTTCTTATGATCATGAAACATCTTCATATTTTCTAATATTTTAATTTTAGTATTCCATTTTTCAATATCATAAATATTTATTATTCCCCATTTGAGATAAGCACTTTTTTCCATTCCACCATCGTCAATAACTTTTTTATTTGCGATTTCAACTCCTTTCGGAGAGCTATAATCAAAAACAATTTCACATTTTTTAAATTCACTACCAATTTTTTCAAATAACTGTTTAACGTTTTCTTCTTCAAAATAGTAAATTACGCCGGCAATCATTATAAACACATTTTTTTTATCTTCAATTCTTTCATACCAAGAATTATCAAAGACTGAAAAAGGTAAAAATAAACGATTCGCAGTTTCACTTAAGTATTTTCTTCTTAAAGTAATAACTTCAGGAAAATCTAATTCATACCAAATTGCTTTATTATTATTTACTCGTTCATATGTCGTATCTAATCCACATCCAATATTTATAATAGTTCCATTTGGATACCTTTCTAGAAAGTTACGTATTTTACTATCAAAATATATGCTTCTTGCGATCCATGAGGCTCTACTTAAAGGATTTACTTTCTGTTCTATTTTGGAAAAGTCATAATTAATACTATCAATTATTTGTACGGCTGTTGTATCAATTAGCAAGGGATTCAGTTTCTGAGTTTCGTACGCTCTTCCCCAAAGCGGCAGAAGAAGCGTTTCTTTAACACCATCCAAGTTAATTTTCTCTGATGACATATTTCCTCCTTATGCGCTTAAAAATACTGACTATTTTTTTAAATTGACAAAGATTTTTCGTTTTAATTCGCCGTAGGCGATTTTCGCCCGCCGAAGGCGGTGGGTCTAACATTTGCTTAACCGGCGAGCCCGTTCCGCGAAGCGGATTGGCGCGGTTTGTGCATGAACGAGCGCAGCGAGATGCACAAACCGTGACAAAGGGCGATGTCCGGTTGAAGCAGTTGTTAGAAGTTTTTCTTAAAACTTTCAGGTAGCATCAATAAAAATGGAGTGCATTTTGAATAATCCAATTCATAATAATTAACACCCAAATTAATATTATCATAATATTGTTGTTGATTGTCTTTATAATATTTTTCAGAGAGTAAGTGCCAATAATTTTTTCCTAACATTGAAGTTAAAAACCATTTTTCTAAAAGTCTTGCAGTTCTTCCATTTCCATCTACAAAGGGATGTATGTGAACAAACCTAAGATGTATAAGTGAAGCATAATAAAGAATTTCTTCTATTAATGGTTTCGTCTTCAATATTTCAAATATTTGCTTAAACAATTGATTCATATGCTCTACAACATACTGATACTCAACAGCCAAGTAAACTAATCCAGATTCACTGAAAACACCAATTGATTCTAATCGGTATTTTCCACGATTTGATTTTATTAGGATATTTTTAGACAAAATCATGTGAGCTTTTAGAAGATTAGGTTCATTCAATGGATTTTCTCGTGCAAAATTATAGGCTTTTATTAAATCATCAATTTCTGAAATCTCTTTGTTTTTATATTTCAGGTCTTTTTTAATTTTTAAGTTCATATACGAGTTTAGATCTAGTGTATTTCCTTCAATATTTGATGAAAAAACAGCTGAAGCTTGAATTCTATATCCAAGATCAAATTCCTTGCTCTCTAAATCAAATGATTTAACTAGATCAGCAATATTTGCTGATAATTGAGTCTTATATTCAGAATAGAACGATTTTTCAGTCAAAATCATATTAGAATTATCTCATAAAAATCTAGATTTTTCAACTGCATGAAATAAATCAAGACTTCCTTTTCCCCGCCCGGAGGGTCCTTCTAACATACACTTAACCAGCAAGCCTGTCCCGCGTAGCGGGTTGGCGCGGTTTGTGCGTGAACGAGCGAAGCGAGCAGCACAAACCGTGACAAAAGGCGCTGTCTGGTTGAAGTGATTGTTCAGCGATTATCTATTTAGAATATCCGTTCCAATGTCTGAAACCCTAAACTTTGACCATATTCTACTTCAACTCTTGGATAAAACTCATTCATACTAAATATCAATTCAAGACATTCAGACACTAATTCATTTCCAATTAATCCTTTCCGTAAAATGATGCTACTATTTAAAGTAGTTAACTCTCCTACACTTATTTTTTCAACTATTTTTTGCAAACTCATTTTATTATTCTGTGCTTCTTTAACTAATACAAATTGTAAGGCTCCATATGTCCTTCTGTCTTTTTTATACTTTTCGAGCATCTTATCAATACTATCTAAATGAAAAACAATCTTTACATTATAAGCATCAAGTAAATAATCAAACCATTTAAATATATCAATCAAATATCTTTCTTCTTTTTTATATTGGAAATACTTTAAAGCAAAAACATTTGCATAATATTCTTTTTCTGCTTCTGTCTGATTACTTTCACCTTTCTGACTATAGATATCTTGGATAACATGTCCTATCTCATGAATCAATAAAAACTTTTCAAAATAGAGTCTACTAAAATTTCTTGCACCAGCAACATCAGTTTTTAGTAATTGAATAAATTCATTCTTACTATCTTGTGAACTTTTATTCCAGGAACTCGCAGTAATACAAAATTCTTTTTTAAGGTTCTCAGTATCCATAATATCTCCTTGAAGTATGTTTTTACTTTTTGTTTAGACTGAGAATAATTTTCACTTCCTCCTTTTTTAGCCCGAAGGGTCCGCTGAACATACGCTTAACCGGCGAGCCCGTTCCGCGTAGCGGATTGGCGCGGTTTGTGCATAAACGAGCGTAGCGAGATGCACAAACCGTGACAAAGGGCGATGTCCGGTTGAAGCGATTGTTATACGTTTTCTAGGGGCAAGATTGATTTAAAAAATTATTGAATACTGTATAAAATGCACACGCTGTACTAATTAGTGTTAATAATAGATTTATTAATGTGTATCTGTTCATTTTTAAATCATTGATATATTCTTTATTACTCAATATACAATTGACTAATTCTTTCTTTGACTCTGCTGATTTAATTATATAATCTTCACCTATAAGTGTAAAATATTCATCAATTGAAATATTTAGATTATTACATATCTTTACTAATTTAGTGTTTTTTGTTTTGTTAAGCATTTTTGAGGTATAATTCATTACCTATCTCCATATAACCATACTAATATTTCGTCAGTCTCCAAATTACTCGGTAATAAGAGATTGCGCATATCAGCACTTATGAGATGTGTTTTATCAGCAATATCCTGGCTTTTTTCTTTGATCAAAGTTCTATCGTTTTGTATGTTTCTTTTATTCATAAAATAGTTAAAAGCATCTTCTTCTTTGAAAATAGAATAATTACATTCATTTGAATAATCGGTACAAGAGATATTGCTATCAATTTCATCTTGCCAATATGATATCTTTGTCATCGTGGAGTCATTCATATTAATCTTATCATTTGCTTGATATTTCTTTTCTTCATGAAAATAACTATATATTTGTGGATACCTTTCAAGGTCGCCAATATACCTATCACACAGAAAGATTAGCTCTTCAATAAATTTTTCAAAGTTATGAAGGTCGCCAATATTCTTCAAAGTCTTTGTTAATAGAAGGGCAACAAGTGAATGTTCAGATTGCTTAAATTGCGTCTTGGCTTTCATTGATATTTTCCAACTATGCAATGTAAAAAGGCCATGCGAAGTCATAATTACAAATTTATCGTCAGTCTTTAATAGTTGTTCGTTCACAAATACATTATCCATTAAGTTAAATAAATCACTCTCAGCTGATATATCACTAAAGGTATCATTCACGCCAGATCGCATTTCATTTTTCTTCGAGACTAAATAACTCTTACCTTTATCGAAATCAATATATTTCCCAACTATTCTGTCGTATTCTATCCTATCAATGTTGCTTGTTTTTATGATTGAATCATATGTTATTATTTTTTTGTTATTTAATAATCTTATTAAATGATCAACATATTTATAATTAGTTAAACTTTCTGTTATCCTTTTAATTGATGAATATTTCTTTATAATTTTTTTTGAATAATCTTTGTAATTATAATTATCGTCGGTTGGTAATATTTCTGCATTATCATCGATCATCTTTTCTTTCAGAATATGAAACATTTCGAGGGCGCTAGGTGGAGGAATACATAATTTTATGTTACTATGTTCACCCAAATTATCTTCAACAGTTCTCCAAAGATTATGTACAGGAAGGTAATGAGAATCATGAAATGTAATCCCTGGCGGGAAGAGCCAATCTAAAAGGTCATAACAATCAAGTGAAATAATTGGCATCTTACCTTCTTTTAATAATGGAAGGTAAGATACTTTGATATTAATTATTACCTCTTTAAGACGTGAAATTTCCCAATATTCATTCCTTAATTCATTGAACGTCACAACTTCTTTAATTGGCAACATAATGAATCTCCATTGTTTATTGGATTGAAAGCCCGAAGGGTCCGTATAACATTTGCTTAACCGGCAAGCCCGTTCCGCGAAGCGGATTGGCGCAGTTTGTGCATGTACGAGCGTAGCGAGATGCACAAACTGTGACAAAGGGCGCTGTCCGGTTGAAGCAGTTGTTAGAACAAATCTCTTCATACAATTACTTGCATATACTCAATCGGAATTAAGAAATCAGAATTTAGTTTTGATATGTAACAAGCTGCATCATTGTCAAGAGAAGGTTCACCAACAACTACTAATTTAGTAGCATTGTTTTTATCTGGGAAATACGAATATTCAAATAACTGTCCAAGTGCTTGTCTTATACATGATTTCACTGAGTCCCCAACTTTTACTTCATAAAAATAGATTTTTTTATTTTCATTTACCACCATATCCACTCTATTGCCTTGATAAGGATGCTCAACGGCAACATTATCTTTTCCATATTTAGAAATTAATATCTTTTCAAGTTCAATTTGTATTAAGGTATGTCTTATCTCAACATTAGTATTTCGTGCAATAATATTGAGCGATTTATTTATGGTAAGATTATATTTTGTCGCTTTGAAACTAAAACCTATATTACTTGTGTTTCTCAATTTCGTTAAAGGTAAATAATTATCATTCTCAACAGAGATGTATATATCAAACAATTCATCAAATGTCTCTAAGATTTCATCAATCGGAGGATTTTGTTTTATTCTTCCAATAAAGATGAAACTATTTTCTTCAATAACATCTTCAGTTATTTCCTTTACATCACCGATTTGGCTTCTTCCGGATTTATTCCAAAACCACATTCTAAAATCTACAAAAAGTGATGGAGAAGATGAAATAATTGAATTCAACTTTAATATTTTTGGATATAATATGCTTGGATCTGGAAGTGTTTGACTTGGGTCCAATGAGAATGCAAATCCATACCGCAATCCTTCTCGTTCATTTCCGATGTTAAACTGTAACTCAGTACGCCCACCAACATGAAAAGCCCAATCATCTTTGATAGTTGAACTATTGAATATGTCAGAAGTAGGTATTCTGGAAAGTCCTTTTAATCTTTTTCGTGTTTCTTGTAAATGTCCAATACGATACTTAGTAGCTCTAATATTAATAACTGTACAAATCTGTTCAATTGTCATTGTAATTCCCTTTTATGTATTTTTTCGCGCCGTAAGGCGTCGTTCTAACATACACTTAACCAGCAAGCCTGTCCCGCGAAGCGGGTTGGCGCGGTTTGTGCTTAAGCGAGCAAAGCGAGTAGCACAAACCGTGACAAAAGGCGCTGTCTGGTTGAAGTGATTGTTAGATTCTTTCAAATAAAAGATCCGCAATTTTCTTTGGCAGTGGTTTATGTATACCAATACCACATATATTCTCATCAGATAATAAGTCCAAGCAAGATGAATGATGCGCAAATGTTAATATTTTGGGCGGGTTACATCCATCCGGATAGAATTTTTTATCTTTAACGAATCTATATGACCTTTCATCTTCACTACAGTATAATTTTGCTTTTGAGAGAACTAGCAAAGCTAGCAAATGTGGATCATCAAAGTCTGGATTATTTTCAGATGAATTAATTTCTTCTGTTAACTGTTGTATTGCGGCATCATCTATTTTATGGACTTTATTCAATTTGCTAAATTCAGTAAAAAGAGGCAAATACGATTTAAGAGAAATAGCTATCTCTTTTGTAAAAAAATACCCACCAATGACAATCTTTGGTTTTCCATATAAAAACCATTCTAATAAACACTTATACTCTGCATGCCTTGAGTTCCTGCTTGAAAATACAACTGGGATTAGATTGGCATCTATTAGCATACACATTTAAATTTCCATTACCTTAAATGATTCATTAATAAAGAAACTTCTAAATTCATCTATTTCATTTTCATTATACTTGCCATCAGTATTAATACTTATTGCATTAACTATATTGTTTTTACCATTATTTTTAAAAAACAAGATTTGTGAATCAATTTTTGTAGTTTCAACTTTTAATTGATATCTAAATCTATCAATAACATAATCACTATGCGTCTCAACAACAAACTTTCTTTTTTTAAACTTCAATGCAATTTTGTAAAGAAATGCGCCAAAAGAAGCTTGGGCTTTGGGGTGTAGATGGACTTCTGGTTGTTGAATCGTTATCATTTGAGAACTTTGGTTTAATAAAAGCTCAGTAATAATCGGCAAGATCTGGGATACTCCATATCCAACTGATGAAATCTTATATTTTGTTTTATTTTTTTCTATCGCAAGTTCAAACGGGCTTATCTTCTTGTCTCCATAAGTTGTTGCACTAATTGAATCAAAAAGCCCACTTTCCTGACCATATTCATTTAACATTTTTAAAATTTCACTTTCATCTTTCTTTGCGGAGATAATTTCTTTCAAAATAAAAGGTGCATGGCTCCCTTCAGGACTAAACGCTTGTTTTCCACCAGAGTAGAGCGGTAAAGGTTTTGCCCTTATTGGAGCTAAATATGAGAGATTAATGCTATAAAATGAACTATAGTTTCTAATTTTCTCAAATTTTTTATGCACTTCTTTATCGTTAGCATCAATCACCTGTCGATATGCGCTAAATGGAATACGTTGTCCGCGTAAATTCCCAAGTTTTATTGATTGCATTTTTAGTTTTCTAAAATCTTTTGAATCAATATAAGATAATATTTCTTCAAGTGGTTTTTCTTTTTCTTTTAATGTGTTAACTTTAATTGTTAAATAGTTTACAGCATCAGTACCTCGTTCAATTACTATCATATCTCCTTGAAATGTGTATACTATTTCTCTAAAAATAATTGGAAATCCATCATCATCTTTAAAACACAACACATGGATTGACTTGTCACCGTCGTAATCAATCAACCCTAAAGAAAAATAGTCCCGCGTAGGATTTGCTGAATAAAGGTCTTCAAATGACTTATATTCAATTTGTTCAGAAGTTATCTCACCAGATAACCAAAATCTGAAATCAGATAAAATTGTTAATGCGCTTATTAATGAAGTTTTTCCTGTACTGTTTTCACCAACAAAAAAATTGACTGTCTTCAATGTAATATACTGATTTTTAAAACCCCGGTAATTATCTAAAAAGTAAGTCATGGCTCCTCCCTAAAGGTCCAATAAGGATCATCCTTTACACTTTTATAAGGTCGCGATGTAAAGGATGACCCATTAGTTTTGTAAAGTCTAATGGATGATCATACCTAAATGAATCTAACATTTGGTTAACCTGCGAGGCGTGAAACTGGCGCGGTTTGTGCGTCAAGGAGCGCAGCGACGCGCACAAACCGTGACAGTAGCCGAGTCAGGTTGAACCAGTTGTTAGTTTTCTTCCTT
>Ga0172379_10010509_pt1 | contig 11183 bp, 10 predicted proteins | sample GrowelOW334metaG_FD_119756 | JGI IMG/M metagenome (GOLD analysis project Ga0172379, IMG submission 119756) | Groundwater microbial communities from an aquifer near a municipal landfill in Southern Ontario, Canada - Groundwater well OW334 metaG | ecosystem: Environmental > Aquatic > Deep... | reverse complement strand
GACTTCCCTTGTCTTTGGATCCAGGAGTTCAAGCGCTGAATCCATGTCCTCGTTGACAAGGGCCTTTGAGAAGGCCGCATATCTTGTTTCAATATCCTTTTTGACCGCGCTCTCGCTCATCCTGGCCCTGTTTGCAGGATTCACGGGAACTCCTCCTATGCCTTCCGGAACCTTCACCTCGGCGTTTTCAGCAGCAGTCGTCGCTTCTCCGCTCTTTATCTTCTGTATGAGATTTTTCACGGCCATTGCCCCGTCCAGGTCGCCTTTTTTAGTCCGGGCCACGAGTACCTTCTCAAGCTTCCTTACAGCTTCGTCATTTGTCCTGGCGATAGACGCATCCCTTTCCTGAAGTATGCTTTCAACCTCCTTGTCGGCGGCTGAAAGGATGAAGCAGCATGAAATACAGATCGAGATAATGCCTGCGTTTAATATCTTTTTCATTATCAAGTACGTCCCCGTTATAATTTTGCAGAATGATCGTCCTCCCCTGCTATTGCCAGCTCCTGCTCATCATAAAACAATACACATTGGATTGCCCAAAGATTACGTTTAAAAAAAAATATTCAAATATTTTTGTTTATTTCTTTGAAAATTAAAACTCATCATATAATTTGCCGTGCCTAAATTTTTAAATCCATTTTAATATTTTAACCAGTGGAGCAATTGAGTAAAATGAGTATGAAAAGAGTGCTTTCAGGGGGGGCGGCGTTTTTATCGGCCACGATGTGTTCAACCACTAATCTGTTTGCAGGAGAGGCTGACATCAAGATTCCGGATTTAAGCCGGATCACCTTCAACATTCTTGGAAGCGATGTTTCAGGACTGTCGCTGATGTATGCGGGGCTGGCAGTATGCGTGATTGGCCTGGTTTTCGGATGGGTCCAGTACAAGCAGACAAAGGATCTCCCCGTCCACAAGTCCATGTCCGACGTATCCCAGACAATATGGGAAACCTGCAAGACATATCTTTTCCAGCAGGGTAAATTCCTTGCAATCCTGTGGGTGCTGATCGGTCTCTGCATGATATACTACTTCGGGTTCCTCAACAAGATGTCGGTATTCAACGTAGCCGTAATCCTTGCATGTTCCATTCTCGGAATCCTTGGTTCATACGGCGTTGCGTGGTTCGGCATAAGAATCAATACAAGGGCAAACTCCCGTTCGGCCTTCGCGGCCCTCCGCGGAACCCCATGGCTCGCCCTCGCAATTCCGCTTAAATCCGGAATGAGCGTCGGCCTCCTCCTTGTCAGCGTTGAACTCTTCTTCATGATCTGCATACTCAGCTTTTTACCAGAACACCTTGTCGGCGCATGCTTCATCGGATTCGCAATCGGTGAATCCCTTGGCGCAAGCGTTCTCAGGATCTGCGGTGGAATATTCACGAAGATCGCGGACATCGGCTCCGACCTGATGAAGATTGTCTTCAAGCTTCCCGAAGACGATCCGAAGAATCCCGGCGTCATAGCTGACTGCACTGGTGACAATGCCGGTGACAGCGTCGGACCAACAGCCGACGGATTTGAAACATACGGAGTTACTGGCGTAGCCCTTATCGCGTTCCTCGCCCTCGCCCTTGCCGGAAGCCCGGATCTCTGTGGAAAACTCATCATCTGGATATTTGTCATGAGAATCCTCATGATCCTCACATCCATAGTGTCCTATTTCGCCAATGATTTTCTTTGCACGGCAAAATACAAGGATGCCAAGGAGTTCGACGCCGAACATCCGATGACGCAGCTTGTCTGGATAACGTCGATCATTTCAATTGTCGTAACCTACGTTGCCAGCTATCTGCTGCTACCTCCCCAGATCAACAAGGATCTCTGGTGGGTGCTTTCCACGATAATCAGCTGCGGAACTCTTGCGGGCGCGCTTATTCCGGAATTCACCAAGGTATTCACAAGCACCAATGCAAAGCATGTCAAGGAGGTTGTAAATTCCTCAAAGCATGGTGGAGCTTCGCTCAATATCCTTTCCGGACTTGTGGCAGGTAACTTCTCGGCGTTCTGGGAAGGTCTTCTTATTTTAGTGCTGATGTTTGTCAGCTACCTTATATCGGGAAACTCCGACCTCATGGAAATCTTCCCGAAGGGGCTTGAGTTTGCAGCACCCATCTTTGCATTCGGTCTCGTGGCTTTCGGCTTCCTTGGCATGGGGCCCGTGACAATCGCGGTCGACAGCTTTGGTCCTGTTTCGGACAACGCACAGTCGGTCTACGAACTTAGCCGCATAGAATCCGTTCCAAACATAAAAGAGGAAATCAAGAAGGATTTCGGATTCGAACCAAACTTTGAGACAGCCAAGCACAATCTCGAAAAGAACGACGGTGCGGGGAATACCTTCAAGGCTACGGCAAAGCCGGTGCTTATCGGTACTGCCGTCGTCGGTGCGACAACAATGATCTTCGGAATAATCCTGCTTCTAAACAAGACAGGCGACACGGCAGGCAGGGTTATAGAGAAACTGAGCCTTGTACAGCCTGAGATCATTCTTGGAATCCTCATGGGGGGCGCTGTAATCTACTGGTTCACAGGCGCATCAATACAGGCTGTTGTGACAGGCGCATACAGGGCAGTTGTCTATATCAAGGAAAATATCAAGTTTGACGCGGAACACGCTTCGATCCAGGACAGCAAGGAAGTTGTCAAAATCTGTACCGTCTACGCTCAAAAAGGAATGTGGAACATATTCATCGCAATATTCTGTTTCGCGCTCGCCCTTCCATTCTTCAATCCTATATTTTTCGTCGGATATCTTATCGGTATAGCCTTCTTCGGCCTCTATCAGGCGATATTCATGGCGAATGCCGGTGGCGCATGGGATAACGCCAAGAAGATCGTAGAAGTCGACCTCCGTCAGAAGAACACTCCTCTCCACGAGGCGAGTGTTGTCGGCGACACCGTCGGCGACCCCTTCAAGGACACTTCCTCAGTGGCTATGAACCCCGTCATCAAGTTCACGACCCTCTTCGGCCTCCTCGCCGTCGAGATAGCAGTGACGATGCATGACAAAGGGCTCAAGATGATGATCGCGGCCGTATTCTTCGCGATCGCTCTCGTCTTCGTCTATCGCTCCTTCTATTTCATGCGGATTCCTGAGGAATAAGGGAAAACCAGCATTCGCTTGAAAAACCAGGGCCCGGACGCTATAATCATGGTGTCCGGGCCTTTTATTTGAAATGGCATGCATTATGCTTTTCCACCCTAGGTCGTTGGATTTTAAATCATTAAATTACTAGATCGGCAAATCACCATGTGTTTAGCAGTACCAATGAGAATTATTTCAATAAATCCTGACAAAACCGCAGGCTCTGCGGATTTTGACGGCGTCAAACGCGATGTCAACCTTACACTCATCGAAAATCCGTGCATAGGCGATTACGTGATCATCCATGCAGGGTTCGCCATAGAGAAATTCAACGTGGAGGAGGCTGAAAAACAGCTCGAGATATTCCGGGAACTTGCAGCTACAATGGAAGGGCAAAAATGAAATACATAGACGGTTTCAGAAATTCGGAGACTGAGGTCGCTATAAGCCGTCAGATAAATGAACTCGGTTCAAGACTGGGGCGCAAGCTCACCATAATGGAAGTCTGCGGCACCCATACTATGTCAATCGCTAAATTCGCGATCAGGGATCTCCTTCCTGAAAACATTCGCCTTGTAAGCGGCCCCGGCTGCCCTGTCTGCGTAACCCCCCAGGGATATATCGACACCGCGCTGGAACTCGCCATGAGCGGTAGGATAATCGTGACTTTTGCAGATATGATGAACGTTCCCGGGACAAAATCAAGTCTGTCAAGCATCCGTTCTTCCGGAGCCAGGATTGAATCCTGCTATTCACCGGAAATAGCAGTTGAAATAGCGGAAAAGAACCCCGACGCCGAAGTCGTTTTCCTTGGAGTGGGATTCGAGACCACCATAGCTCCGGCAATCAGCGTCATCCCATGCGCGTCCGTTAAAAGAACCAGCAACATCAGCATCCTTTCATCCTTCAAGCTTATTCCTCCTGCCATGGAGGCCCTGGCTGCCGACAGGGAGCTTGGTATCGACGCATTCCTCTGCCCTGCACATGTGAGCGCAATCATAGGCGCTGACGCATATAAGCCGTTCGTATCTAAATATCACAGGCCATGCGTAATTGCAGGATTCGAATCCCTTGACATTCTTTCAGGAATCCGGTCGATAGTGATGCAGGCGCTCGCAGGAGAGGCAAGAGTTGAAAACAATTATTCAAGAGTCGTCCGCGACGAGGGGAATCCAAAGGCATGGTCGGTCATAAGTAAATACCTTGAACCCTCAGACGCTTACTGGCGCGGAATTGGAATCATTCCGGGAAGCGGAATGTCCTTGAAAAAAGACTTCGCCGAATTCGATGCGGAAAAACGTTTCGGCTTGACGATTGTGAATGAAAAGGAGAAGAAGGGGTGTCGCTGCGGCGACGTGCTCAAGGGAAAGATAGTCCCATCCGAGTGCCCTCTTTTCGCTGCAAAGTGCAATCCTTCCAGCCCCGTAGGCCCCTGCATGGTGAGCAGCGAAGGAACCTGCGCCGCATATTATAAATATTCGAAATAAAAATTTAAAATAATATTTATTTTCCGCTATTGATATATTATCTCAATGCTCTAACTTATGCCCTTCCAATTTTTCTTATTGTTAATTTTATAACAGGATGACAATATATGGCCTTCATTGCCTTCTTGATACTGTTCCCCCTCCTTCCGGCGGCAATGATGCTGCTGGTTGAATCCCCGGCGGTAAGGAAAGGGATAATAATAATCTCCGCGATAGCCATAGCCGTCATTTCCGTCGACCTCGCATTCTCAGCTCCCAAGGACGCCCCGCATTATGTAAATTCCGCATTCCATTCCCTTGACAACATCCTTCTTGCAGGAGAGCTGATCCTCGCGTGCACCCTCCTCTATCTCTGCAGGAAGCTTCCTTTCAGGAAATACTGGATACCTCTGATGGTTGTCCTTCAGACAGGCATGGTTCTCTGGATTGAACTCTCCGGCAAGCTCCATGATGTCAAAACCCAGCATGTCTTTTTCTACGACAACCTCTCGCTGATAATGGCTGTAATTATCGGCGTCATCGGAACTCTCATATGCGTCTACGCAGTCGGATATATGAACCAGTACCACCATCACCACCATGACATCCCCGACAGGCAGAAGCTTTTCTTCTTCACCATGTTCCTTTTCCTCTCCGCAATGTTTGGAATAGTCTTTGCAGACAATCTCATGTGGCTCTATTTCTTCTGGGAAATAACTACTCTCTGCTCGTTTATCATGATCGGATATTCTGGAACCGAAGAGGCAGTGACAAACGCTTTCAGGGCATTGTGGATGAATCTCCTTGGCGGACTTGCGTTCGCCATCGCAATTGTCTACTGCGTCACCGTCCTTAAAATAATAGAGCTCGATGACCTCTTGAATTCAGGGAAATCAGCCGCGATACTGCTGCCGGTCGTGCTTATTGCATTTGCCGGCCTTACCAAATCCGCGCAGTTCCCGTTCTCCGCCTGGCTTCTCGGTGCGATGGTCGCGCCTACGCCCGTATCCGCACTGCTCCATTCCAGCACAATGGTCAAGGCCGGAGTATATATAATCATCAAACTCGCACCTGCAATGCTAATCACGATTCCAGGCACGATGCTCACACCCGGAATCCTTATCGCCCTTATCGGCGCCGTCAGTTTCCTCGCATGTTCATGCCTGGCGATTTCACAGAGCAATGCCAAACGCGTCCTTGCATATTCAACCATAGCAAACCTGGGCCTGATCGTGCTCTGCGCAGGCGTCGGTTCATATCTCGCCCTCTGGGCCGCAATACTGCTTCTCATATTCCATGCCGTTGCCAAGGCCCTCCTCTTCCTCACGGTCGGAACCATCGAACAACAGATCGGAAGCAGGGATATAGAGGACATGCACGGACTAATCTCAAAAATGCCGAGGATTACAATAATAATGCTCATAGGGATCACTGGAATGTTCCTGGCCCCGTTCGGAATGCTCATCAGCAAATGGGCCGCGCTTGAGGCACTGGCCGTAAGCGATCCCTTCCTCCCGCTTGCAGTAATCTTCGGAAGCTCAGCTACTCTTTTCTTCTGGGGTAAATGGATGGGCAAGCTCATCGCGATAACGAATGTCAAGTCTGATGCCGAAAGCAGAATATGCCATGAGGAATGGTTTGTTCTTTCCACCCTTGCGGGCATGACCATCGCCATCTGCGCCCTCTTCCCGCTAGTCGGCTCCTACTTTATCGAGCCCCTCTATGGACACGATCCGATCCTCAGCAAGGAACATATAATAATGGTTGCAATACTTCTCGGACTTGTACTCCTGGTCCCCATCGCATTCTTCTTCAACTGGAAAAAGCTCAGGAACGCAGAACCATATCTCTGCGGCGCTGGAATAAAGGACAACTATTCACAGTTCACCGGCTCGCTGGGAACAAAGGAATGGAAACTCAGCAATTATTATCTCGAGAAATATTTCGGAGAGGCCAGGCTCTTCAAACTGAGCGTGGTCATATCAACAATTCTTATAATAATCACATTCACTATTGTCTGTTATGGGGCAAGATAACAATATGAAACTTTTACTGGCAGCTCTGGCTTTTGTAATACTCACCCCTGTAGTGTGCGGACTCCTTGCAGGTTTTGACCGGATCTTAACCGCAAAAATGCAGGGGCGCTACGGACCGCCGCTCCTCCAGCCGTTCTTCGACGTCCTCAAGCTGTTCGAAAAAGAGAACCTGATGGTGAACCAGTTCTACCACAGCTTCTATCTCATCTGCTATCTGATATTCATGGTCGCTAGCGGAATACTTTTCTTCACAGGACAGGATCTCCTGCTGGTGATTTTTGCATTCACGCTCGCGGACATATTCCTCGTCCTTGCGGCATATTCTACTAACTCACCCTACAGCTTCATCGGAGCCGAGCGTGAACTCCTCCTTATGATGTCTGCCGAACCGATGCTCCTCATTGCCGCAGTCGGGCTTTTCATGGCCACAAAGAGCTTCAAGGTCGGAGCTATCGCCGACGTGGCCGACTTCAGCACGATCAGCCATCTTCCAGGTGTATTCATCGGTCTGCTTTTCATCCTGACCATCAAGCTCCGCAAATCCCCCTTCGACCTTTCAACATCGCACCATGCGCATCAGGAATTAATTAAAGGCGTGACCACTGAATTCGCCGGCCCGTCACTCGCCCTTGTAGAAATAGCTCACTGGTATGAAACCGCAATCATGCTCGGAATAATCTATCTCTTCTTCGCTGCCAACCCGGTGATCGCCGTCAGCGTCATCATCGCCGCATATTTCATTGAAATCCTCATCGACAACACTTTCGCGCGATTCAAGTGGGAGCTGACCCTCACATCCTCATGGACAGTGTCACTTGTTTTCGGCGGACTCAACCTCATAGTTCTCTTTATTATTGAAAAGGTGAAAATATAATCCTATGTCATTCATAACCAAATCCCCATGGATAGTCCACTACGACGGGTCGAGCTGCAACGGGTGCGACATTGAAGTGCTTGCATGCCTTACTCCGATGTATGATGTTGAACGCTTCGGCATCATCAATACCGGAAATCCAAAACATGCCGACATCTTCCTCGTTACGGGATATGTGAACACGCAGAATGTCGATGTCATCAAGAATATCTACAGGAAAATGCCTGATCCTAAAGTCGTTGTCGCCATCGGCATATGCGCTTCGACAGGTAATTTCTTCAGGGAATGCTACAACGCATTAGGCGGCATAGACACCATCATCCCCGTCGATGTCTATGTCCCCGGATGCGCGGCCAGGCCTGAGGCAATCATCGACGGCGTAGTCAAGGCTCTTGGGATACTTGATCAGAAGAAAAACAAAACCTATATCCCTCCCGCTAAACCTGAAGGTATCATAAAATGATTGAAAAACAGGAAACAGTAGTAATAGCAAGCCAGGACGAACTCCTGAAGAAAGTCGCGGAAATGTCCTCGTCCGGCTTCCGCCTCGTACTCATAAGCTGCACAAAGCTCAACCATTTCCAAATAGACTATACTTTCGACAAGAACTACGAATTTAAGAACCTCAGGTTCTACGTACCGGTCGAAAAGCCCGAGATGAAGAGCATAAGCAGTGTTTTCATGAGCGCCTTTACCTATGAGAATGAAATACATGATCTCTTCGGAATCGAAGTCCATGGACTCAATATTAATTATGGCGGCAAATTCTACAGGATAAATATAAAGGCTCCGTTCAGCACCTTGAAGAAAACTGTCACTTCCGCCGCCGTAGAAGAAGGGAAAAAATAGAATGCCTAAAAGGACTATAATACCGTTCGGCCCGCAGCATCCGGTTCTTCCTGAGCCGATACACCTGGATCTCGCAATAAGAGATGAGAAAGTCGTCGAGGCTATCCCATCACTTGGATTCATCCACAGGGGGCTTGAGCTCCTTGTCGACAAGAAGGACTTCAACGACATGGCGTTCGTCGCCGAACGAATCTGTGGAATATGCAGTTTCATCCACGGACAGGGATACTGCCAGGGCATAGAGGAAATCATGAATGTCCAGATTCCTGACAGGGCGAAATATCTCCGGACAATATGGGCTGAACTTTCCAGGATTCACAGCCATATCCTCTGGCTCGGCCTGGCCGCCGACGCCGCCGGATTTGAAAGTCTTTTCATGCATAGCTGGCGCGTACGCGAGAAGATACTTGACATCTTCGAGGAAACTACAGGTGGACGCGTTATCTTCGGGGTCAACAAGGTAGGCGGAGTCAAAAAGAATATTGAAAACGATGTCCTTGAAAGGATTGTCCGCACACTCAAGGACATGGAAGCCGAATTCAAGCCACTGGCGAATGTCTTCATAGATGACTATTCCATAAAGCACAGGTTTTCAAACGTAGGCATGCTCTCAAAGGAAGATGCCTATAAGCTTGGCGCTGTCGGCCCCGTACTCAGGGGCAGCGGTGTCTCAATTGACATGAGGAAAATCGGATATGCCGCATATAAGGAACTTAACTTCGAACCGATTGTCGAAAACTCATGCGACTGCTACGCCAGGACCATTGTCCGAGTCCGTGAAGTATACCAGTCTGTCGACCTCATAAAACAGGCAGTCGACAAAATACCCGAAGGCCCGACAGATCAGAAGGTCACTGGATTTCCCAATGGCGAATTCTTCTCCAGGCTTGAACAGCCCAGAGGCGAAGTTGTCTATTACATGAGGGGGAATGGCACAAAGAACCTTGACAGATATCGTGTCCGCACCCCTACATTCGCAAACATAGCGCCTCTCGTGAAGATGCTTGAAGGCTGTGATCTCGCGGACGTTCCGGTTATAATCCTAACTATTGACCCATGCATAAGCTGTACGGAGAGATGATATATGGCTATTAATCCTTTTGTTAAAATGACTTCAACTGTTATAAAGCACCTTCTCGGTCCTACTGCATGCAAGATGTATCCGGTCGAAAAGCCTGTATTCTTCGCCAATACCCGTGGTCACATAGGCATAGAAACTAACAAATGCATCCTCTGCACCCTCTGTGCAAAAAAATGCCCGACATATGCAATCCAGGTCGACAAGCCCGGAAAAGCATGGAAGATTGAACGCACGAAATGCATCATGTGCCTCGCCTGTGTCGCATCTTGCCCGAAAAAGTGCCTTACATCCGAAAATCAATATTCAGCCCCGGTCACCGTGAAAGTCGTGGAGACTTTCAATATTGAGCCTCCCCCTCCTCCCAAAGCAACTGAAACCTGCCCTGGAAAAGAATAGCCAGGTCCCATCGGATTTCCTTTGTGTTAGGCCGTTAATAGTGTATCTTACCGGATCATGGATTCCCGATTCATAGATTTACGACTTCCGCTTTTCCGTTCACTGCGGACTTCCATCGCCTTTGGCGCAGACTCTAAAAACACCATTTCCTCCGTTCAAGGAGACAAGCTTCTCCTGTCAGGAAACCACGGGCCTCTTTCTGATCTGCAATCAGTCATGGAATTTGAAAAATCAGCGGGGGCTATCTTAAAGACCACTAGGCCAGACATCGCCGCAGTTGACCAGCATCCCGACTACTACTCGACCGTCTACGGCGGAAAGACTGCGGATGAAGCTGGAATTCCCCTGATGCGGATTCAACATCATCACGCACACGCAGCTTCATGCATGGCAGAACACGGGCTCACGGAGTCTCTTGCTCTCGTCTTCGACGGCACTGGATATGGAACTGATGGGAACCTATGGGGCGCAGAACTCCTTCACGTAGACAACGGAGGCTTTAAAAGGCTTGCGACTTTCGCAGCTGCTCCACTGCCAGGTGGGGACGCTTCAGTAAGAGAACCGGTACGCCAGCTTCTAGGCAGGATATTTCCATCACTCTCTTCCGACAAGGCGGAACTTTCTGATTTCTGTGAAAAATACAGCGTGGATCATGAAACTGCCCTGATGTGGATCAAGCAGACGGAGAAAAATATAAATTGCCCGAAATCCCATTCGGCTGGAAGACTTTTCGATTCCGTAGCGGCACTGCTAGGATGCGCACCGAAGATGGCTCTGGAGGCCGAAGCGGCAATCAATCTCCAGAAAGCCGCCGAGGGCTGCAAGGAGAAACCTGACGCTTCACTCATGTCTTTCCAAACCTTTGAAAAAGATGAGATGCTTTTTATTGACTGGTCCCCGATCTTCATTAATCATAACATGAGTTTTTCCACGAAAAATTTATCGCAGAAGAATTTCTTAGCGCTCTCATTCCATCACTCCATTGCGAATGCTGCAATGTCCATGGCTGAGTTCGGAACTGCGAAGTTCGCAACAAGGAATATCGTCCTGAGCGGAGGGGTTTTCATGAACAGACTGCTTCTGGGCATACTGAAATCCAAGCTGGAAGCTTCGAATCTGAAAGTATTCACGCATGAAAAAATCCCGGCAAATGACTGCGGAATCTCCGCTGGCCAGGCCGTAATCGCTGCGCTTGAACAGCCGAACAAGGAATAGCGGACATTCGAATATCGAAGAGTCTAAGCTTTAGATGTGTCTTGGATTCGATTGTTCACACCTCACGCGTAACCGTTGGGCTGGTCGTATCAGCCTTATTTAACGCAATCAAGTATGGCTCTTTCGCCGAAAGAGCCTCGAGCCACTTTCGGCGAAAGTGGCATACTTTAACAAAATAT
>Ga0172379_10010508_pt1 | contig 11184 bp, 11 predicted proteins | sample GrowelOW334metaG_FD_119756 | JGI IMG/M metagenome (GOLD analysis project Ga0172379, IMG submission 119756) | Groundwater microbial communities from an aquifer near a municipal landfill in Southern Ontario, Canada - Groundwater well OW334 metaG | ecosystem: Environmental > Aquatic > Deep... | reverse complement strand
GTGCTTTTGTTGACGACGACAGCATATTTTTTTAAGTTTTTGCCGATATCCTCGGCCGCCGCCAAAACATATTTGAGATCAGCTCTGCCATCTTCATCCGGTGGAGTGCCGACGGCAATAAAAATAATTTCAGCCTCGGCAATATTATCTTTGAGTGAGGTCGAAAAATTGATGCGGCCAGCCTTGATGTTTTTGACAATTAACTCTTCAATTCCCGGCTCATAAATCGGCGAGATGCCTTTTTTCAGCTTAGCGACTTTCTCTTCGATCAGGTCGATACAGATAACATCATTACCAAGCTCAGCCAGACAAACTCCTTGAACCAAACCAACATAACCAGTACCGATGATTAACACCTTCATTACGACTCCATAATTTAAAATTTAGAATTTACTAATTTAAAACGTATGTTTAATGTTTAATTTATATCTAATAACCTATATCTTTAAACCATTTTATTGTTTTCTTCAGTCCTTCTTCAAGATGAGTTTTTGGCTCCCAATCAAGCAGCTCTTTGGCCTTGGAAATGTCGGGCTTGCGCTGTTTCGGATCATCCTTTGGCATCGGCTTGAAAACAAGTTTTGATTTCGAATTAGTCAGCTTTATCACCTTCTCAGCCAATTCCAACATGGAAAATTCATGGGGATTGCCGACATTGATCGGACCTTCGAGATCAGAATGAATGATCTTGAGTTGTGCTTCAACTTGGTCGTCAATGTAACAAAACGAACGCGTCTGCTTACCATCGCCGTAGATTGTAATTTCTTCATTTCTCAGCGCCTGATGAATAAAGTTTGAAACAACACGTCCATCAGTCGGATCCATCTTCGGACCGTATGTGTTGAAAATTCTAACCATTCCTGTGTTGACACCAAAATCTTTTCTGAAATAGTAGATCAGTGCTTCGGCAAATCGCTTTGCTTCGTCGTAGCAGGACCGTTCGCCATACGAATTGACGTGACCCCAATACGATTCTGTCTGAGGATGTTGGAGTGGGTCACCGTAAACCTCGGAGGTAGATGTGTGAAAAAATCTGGCATGGTCGCGCTGGGCAATTTCGAGCATATTCTTCGTTCCGATACTACTAACTTCAAGTGTTTCGATCGGGTTCTGACGGTAGCCGACCGGTGACGCTGGACAGGCTAAGTTCAGAACATAATCAAATTTATCCTCTAGCTCAATCGGTATAATAATGTCATGTTTGATAAATGTGTAATTTGGATTACTTTTGAATTCTTCAATGTTCTTTTCAAATCCGGTAATTAGATTATCAAGAACGACAACTTTATTATCAGGATCAGCTAACAATTTCGCAGTTAAATTTGAACCGATAAAACCGGCGCCGCCGGAAAGTAAATATGTTTTCATTTCGTCTCTGTTGTTTTATTTTTTTGAGTATAGTAGTGAAGAATCCTGGCTCGATAAAAAATCGCCAAAGTGTCATAAAACATCTTCCAGATTGTTGGAAAAGTTGCCGCGCCGACAGTGGAGGAATTGAATTTCATTTCAACAGGTGCTTCAAAAATTCTGGTGTAACCAAGCTGGTGTGCGATGACCAGCATTTCCAAATCGAAAGCATAACGTTTGACCACAACTTGCGGCATGACATCCCTGGCTACCTTGCGCTTCAAGAATTTCAAACCGGTCTGAGTATCGGTGACGTTCAAACCGAAAAGAACTCTGATCATTTTCTGGTAGCACCAGGAATAAATCCTTCGAATCCGAGGATAATTAACTTTTGAAGCCGGGTGTCGCTTCGAACCGATAACAAAATCGGCATCAAATATTTCCATCAGTTTGACACATTTATCAAATTGCTTCGGATCGAAATCACCACCGGCATCGACAAAGGTGATGATCTCACCCTGAGCCTTCTGGACACCATATTTAAGGGCATAACCTTTTCCATGATTTTTAGCATACTCATAGACACAAACTTTGTTTGAATGGTGGCAGCGGGCTTGCGTTGCTGTTTTATCCGGCGAACCATCAACGACGACAATAACTTCATATTTGTAGCCCAAAATATCATGAGCCTTCAATATCTCATCGATCGTCCGGTAGATGTTTTTTTCCTCTTTGTAGGCGGGGATGATAATAGAAAGTTTTACGGCGTCACTATTCATATTTTCCCTTTAAATATTGTGCCAATTGCCTCCGCTTGTCGTAAAGATAATAACCAATCATCGCGGCAAAAATCAAGGCGTCAGAGATGGTAAAAACCTTAATCATCCTAGTAATCGAAGTATGATCAATCGCCGTCCAAGTAAGAATTAAGATTAGACCGGTCAACATAAAAACGAGGAAGACAAAGTTTTTAACTGCCAAATAGTAGTTGGCTAGCAAATTGATCAAAGTATAAAAAAGGATAAAAATACCGAGTTGGGGCAAAAGATATGACAATTTGGTAAAACTCGAACCATAAAGAATTTTTATAACCGTATCAGGAACAGCGGAATAAACAGCCAAAATTAAAACGGCACCGATAACAGTCAGACCGAGAGAAAATAACAGCATTTTAAAGTGTTTCTGACCGCGGCTTTTTTTCTCCAAAATCATCGGGAACATTACAGAAATAATCGGCGCAGTTAGATAAAGAATAATTTTCCCCACGGTCGAAACGGCGGCATAGAGACCGGCTTGATCTGTCGGAAAATAGTGTTTGACCAAGATAACGTCGAGATTGAGGATTATCGCCAGTAAAAGGGTGGTGATCAGTACCGGGGTTGTATACGCTGTGACCTCGCGCCGGTCGAAATGAAAGTCGGTCGTATCCTCCGCCTTGATGTTGTGCCACAATTTTGATAGCGGCCAATAAGTGGCAAGATAAGCCAGTGCAGTGGCGATAACGGCGGCAGCAATTGCGCCCGAAAGGGCAAGACCGATTTTGACAAAAATTACCGCCAGAGAGACCCGTAAAACCATCTCCAAAATACCTATCAACGAGAAAGCCACAAATCTCTGAGTTCCCTGTAATATTCCTTTATTGACTAAAATGGCGAAGCCAAAGATAAAACTGGTAAAAGCAATTATCACCGGAACGACATGTTCGATCGAAAAGAAATTGGCGATTGGACGAGCGAGAATAGTTCCAATCAAGAAAAAGAGAATCGACATCATAAAAACAAATTTTGAAAAAATCTGCGCTAATTTCTTGATCCCGGCAAAATTTTTCAGCCCATACATTTCTCCGCTGTAAAACATCGTCGTCGTCATGATGACGCCCCCGCCGACCGCAACAATAGTCAAAAGCGAAAGAATCGCCGCCATTTCCCCGTATTGGGCAGGACCGAGCATACGCCCCATCAACATATTAAATAAATACGAAAAAACGCTGGCGGTGGTACTGCCAACGAAAATTATCACAGTGTTTGAAAACAGCCGTTTTGTATCGTTCATAAAAGTATGATACCAAATCGGTTATCTCTTGCCAATCGATTACCAATGATGATAAATTGTGCTTGTACAAATAAAACTAATTTAAATAGGAGTTTTATGAAAGGTATTGTTCTGGCGGGTGGTAGCGGTACCAGGCTCTATCCGATGACGATGGCAATGAGCAAACAATTACTGCCAGTCTATGACAAACCGATGATCTATTATCCACTCTCTATTTTAATGTTGGCCGGGATAAAAGAAATCCTGATTATCTCAACACCACATGATTTGCCAAATTACAAAAAATTGCTAGGCGACGGCTCGGATTATGGTATCAGTCTTTCGTATGCCGAGCAACCTTCGCCCGATGGATTGGCTCAGGCTTTTTTGATCGGCGAAGAATTTATCGCTGGAGATGACGTCGCACTGATCTTGGGAGACAATCTGCTCTATGGTGGCGGCTTAACTAAATTATTGAAAAAATCCGTGGAAAAGAAAAACCGGGCAACCATTTTTGGTTATTACGTCGATGACCCGGAAAGATTTGGCATCGTCGACTTCGACAAAAACGGCAAAGTTCTGTCTGTCGAGGAGAAGCCAAAAAATCCAAAATCAAATTATTGCATTATCGGACTATATTTCTACGACAAACGCGCTGTGGAATTTGCTAAAAAAGTTAAACCGAGCGATCGTGGTGAGCTCGAAATAACCAGTTTAAATCAGCTTTATCTTGACGCCGGGGATCTCGATGTCGAGCTTCTCGGCCGTGGCTTCGCCTGGCTTGATACCGGCACAGTTGATTCTCTGGTTCAGGCCAATGAATTTATCCGAATAGTCGAGCAGAGACAAAATATCAAAATTGCCGCTCTCGAAGAGATTGCCTATAACTCACGCTGGATTTCAAAAGCGGAATTGCTAAAATCCGCCGAACGCTACGGCAAATCTCCTTATGGTCAATATTTGAAAAAAGTTGCAGAAGGCAAAGTTCGAGTGCTGAATTAGTACATTTTTAAATTAAGTGAATCTTATTGAATTTTGACAGTTTGCAAGCGCATGTTACTCCCGAGAGCGCTGTCAAAATTCAATAAGTGAACAATAATATGATTGATGGCGTCAAAATAAAAGAGCTTAAAGTCTTCAAAGACAAACCCGATCTCGATCAGGATATCGAACCGGGCATTTTCATGGAAGTTTTACGCGATGATGATGAGATGCTGAGTCATTTTGGACAAAGTAATTTTACAATTGCCGAAAAAGGCACTATCAAGGCGTTTCACTGGCACAAATATCAGGATGATCTTTGGTTTCTTGCCTCCGGACGAGCCGCAATTGTTCTCTACGATCAACGTGATGACTCACCGACAAAGGGTGAAACTGAAGTGATTTATGGCGGGACGGATGATTACAAATTAGTTTTAATCCCTGTCGGTGTCGTCCATGGCTACAAGGTTTTGTCTGACGATCCCTGCCTCCTCTTCTATCATGTGACGAAAGCTTACAATCGCGAAAATCCCGACGAGGAAAGAATTGATCCGTTTGATAAAGAGATTAATTTCGATTGGAATAGTTTTAAAGAAAAGGAATAAATGAAAATTCTCGTTACGGGGGGAGCCGGTTTTATCGGCTCGAATTTCATACTTTATATGATGGCGAAATATCCGGATTACGAAATCGTCAATCTAGATACGCTGACCTACGCTGGAAATCTTGAAAATCTCAAATCAGTTGAAAACAATCCCCATTATTCCTTTGTCCATGGTGATATTTGCAACACTGATGATGTCAAAAAGGCGATGACCGGGTGTTCCTCAGTTGTCCATTTTGCCGCCGAATCTCATGTTGACCGCTCGATTACCGGACCGGCAATTTTTGTCAAAACCAATGTCATCGGTACACAAGTTTTACTTGATGTCGCCAGAGAAATTGGAGTTGAGCGATTCCATCACGTCTCGACTGATGAGGTTTTTGGGACACTCTCGCTTGAAAATAAATCCGAACTTTTCACCGAAAATACTCCCTATTCGCCACGCTCGCCGTACTCTGCCTCCAAAGCCGGCTCAGACCATCTCGTCCGTGCCTACATTGAGACCTACAGCTTGAAAGCAACAATTTCAAATTGTACCAACAATTACGGTCCGTATCATTTTCCCGAAAAAGTTATTCCTCTCTTCATCACAAACGCGATGGCTGATAAGCCACTACCGATCTATGGAAGCGGCAAGGCGGTACGTGACTATCTCTATGTCACCGATCACTGCAGTGCCATTGATTTGATTTTGCACAAGGGAAAAATCGGTGAAACTTACTGCATCGGTGGTGACTCAGAAAGAAATGGCATCGAAGTTGCCGACGCTATTCTCAAAGCACTTGATAAGCCAAAATCTCTCAAAACCTTTGTCGAAGACCGGAAAGGTCACGATATGCGCTACGCTATGGATCATTCCAAAATTTCAAAAGAACTCGGCTGGGAGCCATCAGTGAGTTTTGATGAAGGAATCACCGCGACAGTGGAATGGTACAAGCAAAATGAAAGCTGGTGGAAACGAATTATTTCCAAAGAATATCTAGACTCAAATAGGGCAGAAGCAAATGAACAACAACCCAAATCCTAAAACCCAAATCCTAAAACCCACCAAGATCCTCGTCACCGGCGCCAAGGGTCAACTTGGAAAAAAGATAATTGAATTGATGAAAGCAGATTTTGAGCTCGTTTTGACCGACTCAGATAATATGGACATTACCGATGGTTCAAAAGTTAGAGAGTTCATAAAGTCAGAAAGACCGGATTTCATCATTCACGGTGCCGCTTATACGGCTGTCGACAAGGCCGAGGATAATGTCGATCTGTGCCGCAAAATAAACGCTGATGGCACGAAAAATATCGCCGTGGCCGCCAAAGAGTTTGACTCAACCCTGTTTTATATTTCAACCGACTACGTCTTTGACGGAAAAAAGAAAACGCCTTATACAGAAACTGACGCGACAAATCCTTTATCCATTTACGGTCAAACCAAGCTTGAAGGTGAAAAATTTATTCAGCAAATTTGTGACAAATACTACATTATCCGCTCAGCCTGGATTTTTGGTGAACTACCAGAAAATCATCCAGGGACTAATTTTGTTGAGACAATGCTGAAATTGGCGAAGGAGCGCGACAGTTTAAAAATAGTCAGCGACCAAATCGGCTCACCGACTTATACTGGTGATTTAGTCGAAATTATCCGACGGATAATCGGGGCTTGGGGCTTGGGGTTTCGGTCTTCGGATATTTCCCAAAACCTAAAACCTAAGTCCCAAGTCCCATTTGGACTCTACCATTTCTCAGGTGATGGTAAATGCTCATGGTTTGATTTTGCAGAGGAAATTTTCCGACAAAACAATATCAAGATCAAACTCGATCCGATTACCAGCGACCAATATCCGCAAAAAGCAAAACGACCGACTTACTCATACTTGGACAAAACAAAAATCGAGAATGCCCTCGACATTAAAGTTCGTCCTTGGCAAGAAATGCTGGCTGAATATCTGAAACGAAGAATTTTGTAACATCGAACTTACAACTGATTTGCTTACTTCTTGTATGCCCAGAGTTTGTTGCCGAAGAAATTTACGACAATTGCCGCGGCCGAGGCGAGGACGAGCGGCAAGAGATCTCGATTGAAAATTTGGAATGTCATCATCATAGACGATAGATTGAAGACATAAAGATTTACACCCCAGCCAATCAGACTGATGACAACGAACTTGATGAAAACGATCGACTTTGCATCGATATTTTTATATTCATTTCTGAATGTCCAGACTGTATTCCACAGAAACGAATTTAAAACAGCGACGACGAAGGAGATTGCTTTGGCGGTGGAATGCTGATCAAACAGAATCGTACTGACAAGAAGATAAAAAATAATCCAGTCGACCAACGTATTCGAGGCACCGACAAGAGCAAATTTGATAAATTGAATTAAACTTTCCGATTTTTCATTTCTCATTTTATTATTTTAACAGAACTAAAATTGTTTTAAAAATTTACAATTTGTTTTATACTGAAAATATACAAATATAAATATTGGAGGGAATTATGCTTGATGTTGACGTTGAAAAAATTTTACCGGTGACCGAGGTTCGAGATTCTCTAAACAAGATTATCGACGAAGTCGAGGGTAGCGACGAACTCTATGTCGTGACCAAAAACGGCAAACCCTCTGCGGTGGTCGTCGGTGTTCAACATTTAGAAAAATTGACCGGTGTCGATCACAAACAGCTGCTACCAGACGATGATCTTTCACCGACCAAAACAGATGATAAACCAATTGATAATTTTGCAAGCACGACAGAGGCTGCCGTTTCTAGCACTTCCACTGCCTCACCGTCTAGTCCGATCACTCCTCTTTCCGGCGACCTGAGCAAAGACGACACTTACACTCCTACGCCAATCGACACTGCTGTAAATGAGGACGTATCGTCGTCACAAACGCCCCCACCAACTCCATCAAATAACGGCGCTCTTGCCTCCCCGCTTGGATCGTCACCCCTAGCGCAGACTGACACCGCCGCTCCCGCACCAAATCCGATCGCTCCCCCGATGCCATCATCGGCTCCAATCGCACCTGTCGACCAGTCTCCGGCTCCAGTGGCAACACCGGCCCCGGCTCCGACACCGACCACTGATGCAGCTGCCGAAATAGATGACGCTGATGATATTTTTGGACCGGATGAAGACGAGGCTGAAACTGCACCAGTTACACCAGCGCCCGCTTCTTCGTCAGCTACTGGTACAGCGGCTCCTCTGTCAACTCCGGCTCCGACCTCGACCATCCCTCCGACGCCACCAACGACAAATAATACTGGAACAACTGGTCAGGTGTAATAATTTAAGGTCATATAATCAAAAATGCTCGCAAAAAATTGCGGGCTTTTTTGATATAAATACAAGTAATTACAGGACTTACGCAAAAGCTTCGTAGACCACGCTTTAGCGTGCTGGGACAATGTTTAATTAGATTTTGAATTTATCACCAACAAACTAAAGTTTGCGCTACGATGCGTAAGTCTTGTGATTACTTTCGACTTAATCTGATATGACGCCAGATATAAAGACCGATAAATAAAATAATCAAAACAGCAATTAGCAGATCGAAATTGTGCAATGTTTCTCTGATCGACGACCAGTTGCCACCCATTTTGACCCCGAGCCAAGCAAACAAGGCCGACCAGATAAATGCTCCGCCAAAAGTAAAATAGGAAAATTTCTTGAAATTCATTTCCGCAATACCGGCCGGGAAAGAGATATATGTTCGGACGATCGGCAGGAGCCGGCCGATAAAGACTGCCCATTCGCCATGTTTCTTGAACCAGCGATCAGCCAGATCAAGATCATGATGAGAAATGAGAATATATTTGCCGTATTTTTCGATCAACGGCCGACCACCACGATAACCGATCCAGTATGCTATCCATGACCCGACCAAATTTCCTAAGGCACCGATAAGCACGACAACCCAAAACATCATCTGCCCGCTGAAAACGACAAAACCGGAAAACGGCATGATCACTTCAGATGGCACCGGCACACCGCAACTTTCCAAGGCCATTAAAACAAAGACGCCGACATAACCAATCTGGTCGATTGTGTTGATGACAAATTGCGCCAAAATATCAATAAGCTGTGTTGCCATCAAAAGTCCTCCAAAAGTTTTATGATCAATTTAATAATTGTTTCTTTTTCCCTTGGATCACTCGTAGCGACAAGTAAAGCCAAAACAGCAATTGTCGAATTGGAAATCTTATTCTCACCCGATTTTTTGTAGAGAAAATTATTGTTGGCGAGAAAATACAAAAACAACACGGACGCAATGCGTTTATTGCCATCGTTAAATGGGTGATCCTTTATCACCAAATAGAATAAATTGGCCGCCTTATCTGCCACGCCGGGATAAAGATCGCCGCCGCTGAACGTTTGATTGACCGCGCCGATGACTGAGCGCAATTTTTCACCGTTTTCTGTACCAAAAAAATAAACATTGGTTTTGAGACGAGCCAAACTATTCTTCATCCGTCCGACTAATTCGATAGCGCCGTCATAAGAGATTTCAAACTTGACCGGATTTTTGGTTTTTTTTCCGCCGGCTGGCGAGTCAATTTCACCCTTGTCATACTGCTCGAGCAGTTGTAACGACTTGGCGTATTCATCAATCAAATCCAGTAGGTCTTTTTCATGTCCCTGTAACAGTTCCAATTTGGCTTTTTCGCCGATCAAAAGCAAACAACGTCGCGCCTCTATAAAATTTTCCTGAACTGTCTGTAATCTTTTTTGATCAAAAATATAACCTTGCGTCAGATAATTCCGCAGTGTCGTCGTCGCCCAAACACGAAAATCAGTCGCCTTCTTCGAATTGACGCGGTAACCAACGGAAATAATAGCGTCGAGGTTGTAAAAATCGATCAAACGGGTAGTTTTTCTACTACCTTCAGTTTGAACTGTTGCAATTTTTGCAACAGTTGAATTTTGGTCAAGCTCATGTTCGTGGTAAATATTTCTCAAGTGTCGCGAAATTACTGATTTGTCGCGGCCAAAAAGATCAGCCAGTTGATTTAGACTCAGCCAGATAGTTTCATCCGTCAATCGCACATCCAGCCTAATATTACCGTCTGGCGCTTTGTAAATTACAATTTTTTCTTCTTTTTTCATGATTATCTAGTCTATCGTCAACAATTCGAAATTTCCGAAGAGTTGTTTTTTTAAATAACCGTTGCATTTTTGTACGCCAACTATCCGGAATTTCCGGACAATTGAGCTGTTTCCAATTTGGAAACAGCTGACCAATGTGCAAAAAATGCATATTGCTTTTCGAGTGCAAAATAATTATACGCCTGTCTCCTCTCCTTTCCAAGGAGAGGTTGGGTGAGGTTAAATTAACCAGTAGAACATTTATATCAACTTCAAGTTGGCATCAACTTTCACATCACGCCAAGTCGATATATTGCCACGTTTGATATGGTAATACGCCGCTAATCCGATCATCGCCGCGTTGTCACCAGACATCTCGTGCGTCGGTGTTAGAAATTCAATATCTGACTTTAGTCTTTTGACATCAGTCTTTAGTCGTTCTTGCAAATATGAATTGGCCGATACTCCTCCGGCAAAAATAACTGACTTTGGCTGATATTTTTCGACCGCTTTGCCAAGCTTGAAAGACAGAACATCGGCGACAGCCTCCTCGAAGGCGGCGGCAATTTCTTGTTTTGTTTCCAGACCAATCTCTGCCGCGTCAGCCAAATTGTTTTTGGCCATTATTTTCTTAACTTTGATCATCACCGCCGTCTTCAGTCCGGAGAATGAAAAATTAAATGTTCCGTCTTTCAGCATTGGACGAGGAAAAAAGATAGTGGGTGGATTTGGGACTTGGGACTTGGGATTTTGGGATTTAATTGAAAATTGAAAATTGAAAATTGAAAATTGATTTCTGAATTGTTCTGCCAATTTAGAAATCGCTGGTCCTCCCGGATAACCCAATCCCAAAAGTCTGGCAACTTTGTCATAGGCTTCGCCTACAGCATCATCGATCGTCGCTCCGATTATTTCGTATTTACCATGATCGTGCATCAAAACCAGCATCGTGTGACCGCCGGAGACCGTCAGGGCAAGAACAGGAAACATTGGATTTAGGATTTGGGGTTTAGGATTTGGGGTTTGATTAGAAATTGACAGCCTGTCTGTCATCCCGAGTGAAGCCGAGGGATCTGTATTAAATTCGGATTTAGAAATTTCTCCGTTGAAAACGGAGTAAAGGTGTCCTTCGATATGAT
>Ga0172379_10010507_pt1 | contig 11184 bp, 8 predicted proteins | sample GrowelOW334metaG_FD_119756 | JGI IMG/M metagenome (GOLD analysis project Ga0172379, IMG submission 119756) | Groundwater microbial communities from an aquifer near a municipal landfill in Southern Ontario, Canada - Groundwater well OW334 metaG | ecosystem: Environmental > Aquatic > Deep... | reverse complement strand
CTCCGGGGGTAGATGGATTGGGTAAAATATTTTCTCTTCCTCATAAATCTACGCAGCTTGTTTTTTCTGAGCCTTTTTATCTTCCCATCAAGACGTATGCAGACATAAAAGATATTGATCTATTGTCAGGCCCACTTGGGCAATTGGCAAAACTAAAAGAAGGTCAGTCAGGAGCAGTGCAGTATTGGGTAGAGCCAGCAGGAAATGCATGGAAAAGGACTGCTTCTGGGGTAGTAGCACGCGGCATTCCCGATCCCTCATCTACGATGGGGCGCACGAAAGCACATCCCCAGGCGCGGGTAATTGAACGGAAGATCAATCAAGTTGGTTTTAAGGTTGGTATCCGTTTGGTTGTTTCCTCAAGCGTGGTAGATGAGCAGGAAGGATTATTGAGAAATTTGGCAGGCTCTTTTGGAGTGTTTGCTGCAGGAGATGGAAATGGGCTCACAAAATCTGACCCACAAAACTGGAACAAAAGAAAACTTGAAGAAGCTATGTATTACCGGAAAGGAGACCTTATTCCACGGTTTCAGGTGTTTGGATCAAGTGAGCTAGCCACACTTTGGCACCCACCAGGGCTTGCGCTTTCTTCTATACGCAATATTTCTTGGGGCAGTAAGTTGATTGGAGAAGCGCCGGAAAATTTACCGGTGTCAGGCGGTACAGAAGAAGAAAAGAAAGAAATTAATTTTTTTGCCCGTACAGAATATAAAAATACGACAGCAACATTTGGCATAAAAAAAGAAGATAGACGGAAACATTTATATGTTGTGGGAAAGACAGGAACGGGAAAATCAACCATGATTGCAAACATGGTTATTAATGATATGAGAAATGGTGAAGGAGTGGCTGTTATAGACCCTCACGGCGATTTGACTCAGACACTCCTTGATTATATTCCCTCACACCGGATAAACGATGTGGCGTATCTCGATCCATCAGATATTGAGCACCCTTTTCATCTTAATCCTCTAGAAATTGAAAATGCTGTTCAACGGGAAATCATTGCTTCCGGTATCGTGTCAATTTTTTATAAATTGTACGCACACTCCTGGGGCCCGCGACTTGAATATATTTTGAGAAACACGATTTTGACCCTTTTATATGTCCCCCAATCCACACTTTTACAGGTTCCTGAGCTTTTGACAGATGAACGGTTCCGTGCAAGGGTGTTGGATAAATTGCCTGATCAGGTGCTTAAAAATTTTTGGCTAAATGAATTTGGAAAAATGTCCCCACAACTTCGAAGTGAAGCAACCATGCCAATTCTTAATAAGGTGGGGCAATTTTTATCATCCCAGACAATCAGAAATATTGTAGGGCATCCAAAATCAACCATAAATTTAGAGGGAATGATGAATGAAGGAAAAATTGTGCTCATGAATCTGTCGCAGGGAAAGCTCGGGGAAGATAATAGTGCGCTTTTAGGAGACATGATGATTACTAAGATTCAGCTTGCAGCTATGGGTAGGGTGTACCAGCAGGAAAATGCCCGCCGTGATTTTTACCTTTACGTAGATGAGTTTCAGAATTTTGCCACGAATTCATTTGTTAAAATATTATCTGAAGCCAGAAAATACCGGCTTGATCTGACGTTGGCTAATCAATATATCGGTCAGATTGATGAAGAGGTACAGAATGCTATATTTGGAAATGCAGGGTCAATTGTGTCTTTTGGAGTGGGAGCAACAGACGCAAGGCCTCTTGCCCGCGAATTTGGATTGAAATACAAAGAAGAGGAATTGGTTGGACTTGGAAATTATCAGATTGTGTTGAAATTGTCCGTGGATAATCATACATCCTCTCCATTTTCCGCAAACACACTTCCTCTTCCTAGATCAAACAACCAAAACCGGGAAAAAGTGTTGCGAAGCAGTAGAGAGCGGTTTACCAAAAAACTATGAAAATCGGTCTTCTTGGCGGGGCTTTTGACCCGCCACATATAGGTCACATACTCATAGCACAGCAGGCGCTTGATTTTGCCGGATTTGATGAGGTGTGGTTTGTGCCGACTAATAAGCATACATTCCAAAAGCCTATGAGTGTGGTAGAAGACCGGTTGGCAATGACAAGATGTATTACATTCCCAAACATAGCTGTTTCAACGCTTGAGATAGACAATAATCTGAGTGGCCAAACTATTGAACTACTATCACATCTTCCTAAAGAGCATGAGTATGGATTTATCATAGGATCCGATCAGCTTCCCACATTTCATCTGTGGGGACAGTGGCAGGAATTGTTGAAGAGTATGCATTTTTTTGTTTTCCCCCGTTATGGGTATCCCAATGAGCCACTGTATGAGCATATGACCATGATATCTCATGAGTATCTTGTCGCATCTAATTGTTCATCAACGAAAATTCGTAGCCGTATAAAATTAGGGTTATCTGTTGAGTCGTTTGTCCCACAAGGTGTAGCACGCTATATTAAAGAACACCGATTGTACATATAAAACTTCTTTATTTAATCGAGAAAATAAGCGATAATAGGCCACATGAATAGTTTTCAGGCAGAAGATGAAACCAAAAAGATTGTCGAATTCTTGAAACAAACGTTTCAAAAAACCGGATTTTCACAATCAGTTGTTGCTGTTTCAGGAGGGATTGATTCTGCAGCATCTTTAGCTCTGACAGTCAGAGCGCTTGGAGCAGAACATGTATTTCCTGTTCTTTTGCCATATGGAATTTTAAATACACAAGGCGTGTTGGACGCGATGGAGCTTATTGGTCAGATTCATATTCCACTTTCTCATGTAGTCCGTATAGACATAAAGCAAGCAGTTGACGCTGTAGTTGGAAAAGATGTGTTTAGCATGGATAATGTACGGAAAGGGAACGTCATGGCTCGCGTGCGCATGATCTATCTTTTTGACCAAGCGAAGAAAAGGAATACGCTTGTCGTTGGTACGGAAAATAAAACTGAACACGTGCTTGGGTATTTTACCCGGTTTGGAGATGCGGCAAGTGATGTAGAACCAATTACCCATTTATATAAAACACAGGTTATTGAACTTGCAAAATATCTGCATATTCCCAAAGCGATTTTAGATAAGCCCCCGTCAGCCGGACTGTGGCCTGAGCAAACGGATGAAAAAGAATTCGGGTTTACCTATACAGATGCCGATAACATTCTTTCCCTTCTTATTGATGAGAATAAGACAGCTACCGAAGTAGTGGATTTGGGATTTAGCAAAGAAATAGTTGAAAAAATCCAGCTTCGTGTCTCCCAAAATGTGTTTAAAGAGAAAACTCCGTATAAAATCTCTTAATTTTCTTTACAGTTTTTTTGTTTTCGTTCCCCATGAAGTTACAAAAGGATAACTTAGAAGGTACTATCGCCCTTGGTAATCATTAAAACAAAACCATACGCGGTTTTTTGTTTTGATTGAGAGACAGTAGGTTGTTGCACATTCACATTTGTTACCTCCAAAAACCATCTGATTGTTGATAGGTTTTATTTGATCCCAAATTTGTGAGATCAATGTGTCCTATCAATATGTGAAACCGTAAAGGAGAAATGGAGACCAGAGGAGTGTTTTAACAGATGTTTTTTCATCAAACAGCGTTGTTTGATGACTGGACGCCGGTGCCAAACAGTATTGGCGGGAACAGAGTTTCTCCTATTAGGCAGATAAGGAGTATAAAATGTACGACAGACCTTCTCTTGACGGATGCTTCTGGTCCATAATAGCCAACATCGTTTTGCCACTAGCACTAGTGGCTATATTCACTTTCGTAGTAATAGAGCTTGTCGCTTTAAGTGAATATTTTGAGTCGATTGGGATAGCCGGCAGCGTTGCGTGCTGTGATATTCCGATTTACTCTGTGGTGGCGATTTGCGTCATCTATTATTTGTATAAAAAAAACAGGAGGTAACGATACAGCTTGGTTCTTTCCCGATTGGGTATATTCATTTTTTTTGAATCATATCCAGTCGGGCTTTTTTTTTGCAAAAAAATTAGCTTTACAACTGGTAAACCCTTCTTCACGAACAACCCTTTATGTGTCTGTAAGTTTAAAATATTTGATACATATTTTTTTTCGTGCCCCATGAAGTTGACAAAAGGATAACTTAGAAGGTACTATCGCCCTAGGTGATCATTAAAACAAAACTATAAGCGGTTTTTTGTTTTGGGTGAAAACAAGTACATTAAAATATGCAGGCACAACTTTTGACTAGAAGGAGAGTGTGTGATGGACTGGGATACAAAAGCGAAGAAGTATTTGGAACAGAAAAAACAACGGGAAGAAGAGGAGCGAGATCGGAAAGAACGGAAGCGAGTGGAGAGAGAAGAAGCGAGAGAGCGTAGATCAAATGTATTAAAACTCGCTTGGCTTCAAGTACGATTTCGCTGTCACATTTGTGGAGCGTTGCCTACTAGGCCAAAGACAGAACATTGGTATGTTTGTCCCGATTTTAACGCTCCGAGTTCTGGTGTGAATTGGAACGAACCTGGAAATTTGAGTAAATGCTCTGTTTGCGGAAAATGGACCTGTGATTCCCATCTTCATCAGGGCATCTGCGAAAGAGATTTAAGCACGATGTAAACTCCCAACCGCCTGCATATTTGTGTATTGTCCCCATTAGATGCTTCGTTTGAGGCAAGTACTATCTAATGGGGACAATTTTTTTATGAAAAATCCAGAGTGTCATCATAAATATTTCTTCAACTATGGGAAAGAATGCAGAAATAAAGATAGTTTGCTGATGTCTGGCTCATGCGCGTACACACTCATTTTTTCTTAGTGATATTTTTCTGTTATCTACACTCCTCTTTGTCATTCCCACGCCCGCCTGCATCAGCTATGCTGAAAGCATTGCGGGCGGGAAGTCTGGAATACAGTGTTTAATAAACGGATACTCCCATTGAAGTTTTTCCCGAGTTGAGTCAGTGCGGGATGATAATACCGGAAAGATCTGAATACTTAATCAAAAAATGACTCTTTATTTCTCTTTCCTGTGCTATAATTACTCCATATGCCTCCATCACCAGAAAAACGGCCGCCAGGTCCAAGACCACCGGAAAAACCTCCTGCTGTCCTTACAGGCAAAGCAGCCGAGATAGACAAAGCTAAAAAAGCCCTGCGTGATGTCGTCTCAAGAGATGAGTCTATACGTCTTGAGGCAATTAAAAATTTTCGTAATCCTCCGCTTGAGACATTGGACATGACAAAGGCTGCTCTAAAAATTGATAAGTCCAATGACTGGCTCGTAAAGTCAGCAGGCGATATCCAGTATTCCCCAGAGGTGGCTAGATTTGCAGCTATTCTTGCAGAAAACCCCGAATTAGCAGCAGACCCACATTGGTTTCTTGCAAAAACCGTAGAGCTTGCCTATAGCGCGCGCGCTGATGCCACTGCTGATGCACGCCGAGAAATAAATCAGGCTATTGCCAAAGCAAGCGAGCGGTTTGGTGGTATGGTAAAGGTGCCGCTTGAAGACATAAAACCATCGTCTTTTCAGGAAATTATCTACGCTGGACCTGTCGAAGGCATCGTGCCTATAAAAAAGAATGTATACAAAGAAGATAAGCCTGATGAAGAGACAATTACAGATCCGGATCTTATCAGAATGCTTCGGGAGGTTAACTATAAAATTCGTACTGATGAAAGGTATGCCTCAAATCCTGATCTTATCGACCAAGATATTCGGGGAATTCAACAGTTGGCACATAGAAGTAGAGTTCCTGAAAATCAAGTAAAAGAAGCACTTACTAGGATGCAGCTTATTGCTAAGGATGCTCGCATGAAGGCATCAGAAGGAAGGTACGTTTCTTGGGATGAAATGAAAGAGAAAATGCTACCTGAAGATAGAGATGAGAAAGACCATGATTTTCAAAAAGTTTTTTCTTTCCGGAATATTACACCCGCTGAAGTTAATCTTTTGAAAAAAGGTGAAGAAGGGCAACAGGAATTTTTTTATGAATTTGTTTCACGGATTTACTCTATGGGACGCACACCTGAACGGGCTGAACTTCCGGACATGCAGAAGTTTGAAGAATTTACTGATTTTATTAAATGGCTTTACCCGGATAATACTAATTATCATCTTGGAAAGTATGAATATATGTGGAGGGAAATGCCAAAACATTATCAGATCGTAAAAAATCTTTTGTTTACCCCCGGAGATATCAAAGATAAGCTGAAAAATTTGCAGTTTCTCACTCCTGCTGACATGGATCATTATATTAAAAATGTTAATCATGCAAATATCGCATTGTCTCTGTATGAAGATGTGTTGTTTGATGTGCTAAGTGAGCGGCAAGTGAAGTATAAAGAAGCGTTGAAACATTTGAAAGGGAAAAAGGGTGAAGGTGCGATAAAAGACTTTAAAAGATTGGCGAAGTTAAGGCAAGAGGGAAGACTATCGGATCCAAAAGATGAGCTTGAATTTCAAAAACTTCAAGAGATGGTAGATTTAGTCGGGTATGGAGTAAATTTGTGGGATAGCGATATTCAAAACTACATGGAGTTGGATTTGGAAATAAATGAAATGAATAGAGAGCTTGATAGACTTCGATTGAAACAAAAAAATTGGGAAGCGCGAAGGCCGGATGCAGAAAAGCTTACAGATTGGGAAGAAAGACGGTTGGTAACACTTCAGGACGAAATATACTATAAACAGAATGTAGCGCAAGATGCCAAGAAAATTGAATCAGGAGACTCTAAAGGTTTGAAAAAAAGTCAACATGAAAACAGGGGACTTTCTACTATTGATTTGGAAGTGAAAGAGCGACTCCGTATCAGCCTTCAAGAACGAATTCCAGGTAGAGAGATAAAAGATTGGGAACTTAATCAGGCGCTGTGGGCAGCAAGACAGTGGATGATTGGAAGTAGTACCGCAGTCTCCATATCTTCAGGTATGGCAATTCGGCCGAATGCGGAATTTAACAATCTTGTAAAGGAAGTAAACGGTGGGAAGTTTGTTATGAAATCACCGGCCTTTGAGGATCTTCAGAGAGTGATAAACCCTGAATTGTTCGAGGCGCGTTTTGGTATGGGTGACACAATGGGAGAAGTATTCCGTTCGTTTACTGATTGGGATTTGATGGAGAGTAAGGGATATAAATTTAAAAATAGTCCTGATTACCGTATGCCTGATGAAAAGGATTTGGATCCAACAGTCAGAAGAACGCGTGAGTTCATTAGGCAAGTAGAGGCAGAAAACGGTATACCATATTCAGAGATGATAACGCAGGGATTTTTTCAGGGAGGGGGATTGTTTCACAAGTCAATATGGAGGGCTGAAATTGCAGCAGTTGACGAAATGCGGAAAAAATATTTGGATATGCAAGCACACGGAAAATTGCCAGCTGGTGCGAAGTTAGACAATCAAGCCCTTGGAATACAAATGTTACTAAAATATGATACCGCCGGAAAAAAAGAACTGCTTACACGAATGGTCAAGAGAAATCCAGGAAAATTGTTTCATTTGCTAGGGGAACCGGTTGAGGATTTATACACAAGACACGGCATAAGTGATACAGAGAGGAAATCTATCAGAAGGGTGATGTCTTTGGTAAAAGTAGATGCGTGGGATAGGACCGGACAACAAGGAGAAAAAAGTAACCGTCCATTTCGAGATATTGATGTTTTGACGAATGAAGGGGATTTTAACGAACTTATGCGGCCGTATTTGGAGAAGGAGGGTTTTGATGAAGGAAGAGTTCAAGCAGTCCGAGCACTTATGAAAGATGCTAATAGTGCGTTTTTGTCAGAAGATCCTGATAGTAAGTTGTCAAAAGCAGATATTATTGCCGCACACGACAGTCCAATTACCTATACCGTTACTGATGTTGACTGGAAAGACGCATCCATGTTTCAAACAGGGACGATTGGTAATGATAGAAGGGCTAGAGATATGGGGCAGATGGCCGTTGCAAGAGACGCGTGGATTGCTATGCATAAGCCTGCGTTTCTCACAAACAGAGATGTGAAAGAAACACTGAAAAAACTGTATGAATTTAGGGAAGCGATGAATAATTATACGACAGGTAATGCAGCAGAAAACGCAACATACGAGCTTGCTAAGGCATGGTTAAAATTTAATGAAAACAGGATGATTCGCTATGAAAATAGAGAGGGAGGAGTTGTGGGTGCTGTAAAAGGAGCGCTGCGGGTAACTACAGGTTGGATTCCACTGTATCACACAATTCAGAAAAACTTGGGAGAAGTGGATGTGAGTAATAGTCCGCTTATCAAAATTGCACGACTTCAAACAGGTAAAGGTGATGATAAACATTATGTCTTTGGAGATAGAGGAAAAAAGTTTGCACACACAATAGAACATTTGCCTCATAAATTAGCTCAAGATGTTTCCTACTCGGTTCGTTTTGGCGGTCCACATGGAAATGCATTTGAAGAAAAACAGTTTGATGAAATTCTTGACCAGATGCTTCAGATGGGAATTTTTAATGCAAATGAAGGATTATACCTTCAACTTCGCCGTGAATTTGGCGCAGGACTTGGCGGACAGATCAAAGGTATGGTCAGGAAATACTGGTGGGGATTGCCACTTCTGGCTGTAGCATTTGGCGCCAAAGAAGGATTAGAGGAAGAAAAGAAACGGTAAATGGGTTAGTGTGATTTCCCCCCAGAACGGCCTTGTGGTTCTGCTCCATGTCCACCACCCATCATATTTTTTATCATAGATATTTGATAGAGTGCTTGTGTGGTTTGTCCGACTGCTCCTCCGATTGGACCCAATACTGCTCCCGGACCTGCATTGATCATTGGTTTTGCTTTCAGGACTTCTTTGAGTGATCCGGCTACTGTGGGGATAGCAAAGAGTATTCCAAGCCCTATGATGCCTCCCATACCACCGTTTGCTACGCCACCAGTACCTGCAGGAGTCAAAAATGGAGGACCCCAGAGTTTTTCAGCCCCATAGCTTCCTTTCACAAGAATCGTCCCTATGAGAAGCATGATGGCAGTGATTGGAAACACCGCTAGATTTGCTATGAGATTTTTTATCCATCCTTCAAACGCGTGGCTTCCGGGGAATGCTCCAAGAAGAAGCTGAAAAGGGGATATGAGAAGGGCCATAATTATTTGGATATACGTACTGATCAAAAGGAAAAGAAGGCGGACGGCTGCGATGATAAAAGCTAGGATTAAAATAACCAAAAGAAGCAGTGGCACTGCGGTTGCAGCACCTATTGCCGCTATGTTTCCCGTAAATAAATATGCCAAAAATCCGACTCCTCCGGGTGCTGCTATAGAACCGACTGTAGCGTAGGATCCAAATAAAGCAGCTACATCGTCAAGAACGCTAAAGCTTCCACCGAGTAGTTTACCGACGACAAACATGTAATTTTGGGACACAAATGTGGAAGCGTTGGTGATATCTATAGCGCCGTTACTTAGAGGTTGAAGTATAGAAAATGCAATCATGATGATCAGATACATGAAATCTATACAAAGACCGACGATTGCATAAGAAAATGTGATAAGGAGGAGAGTGACTACAATATTTGGAAGTGCATTTTGTACTGTCACGACTGTTTTTGGATCTATTTTTTTCCTAAACATGATGAGAAACCCGATAATGATCATAAAAATTGAGAGGATGAGATACGCAATATTTCTGAATGCTTTCCACATGGGGAGGAGTTGGGTGAGTCCGCTAAAGCCTATCCCCTGAGCGTATGCAGTTTTTGGGAAAAATCCAAGCGTTTCTCCCATATCACGCACAAACGCATAGGTGCTTGCGGGAGGATTGGTAAACACATATGTCACTATGGACTCAGTACCGGCAGCAAAGCTTTCGTTGTACATCTGCTTGAGGTATGCTTGGTCATCGGAATTGGTTGTCACGCCTTTTACCGGACCAACAGTTCTTCTGATAAGATCGGACCCTAAATTTGTGACAGAGCTTGAGTCATTGCCGGGTTTATTCATGTCATATTTACCTTTGTCTTTAGCCGCATCCATACCATCAGGATAGTCTCTGTCCACATAATCTTTTTCCGAGCTTACCTGTGCATAAACTTTTGGGATACTGACAGTGGGCACGACGAGAGGGGTAAAGAAGGTGATGACAATAAGAAACAACGAGAGCAGTGTTCTCATACGATATTCGTATTATCGCAAGGAGTGGGAGGGTGAGTCAAGGGTTTGGTATGTTGAGATTAAACTCCGTGACGTTGGTGTTTGTAAAAAGACCGATAAGTTGGAGGATGAGATATGCAGAAATAATGACGACAAGTCCGATAAGAGCGTAGGTAAATGTGTGTTTTGCTTTTTCCAGCTGTTTTGCTTCTCCACCTGAAAAAAGAAATGTAAAACCCGCTGAGATAAGTACGATAAAAAGTACTACTCCTGCAAACGCAGTGATACCATTGACTGCATTTTTAAAAAGCGTGACGAGTGACCCGATAGTGGCCACATCTTTCACTCCATCAGGTCCACCTTCAAGTCCGGTCCATTTTTCAGCAGCGTAGATGAGTGGTATGATATTCATGTAGATCTATACTACCAAACAACGCCTGAAAGTATCAATATGAGTATTGGATATACCCCACTATACAACAAATCCGTGTCTTCACACGGATTTGTTGAAATACAATTTTTTTAAAGTAATTACTGTGTATATGGTTTTGGAAGGCTAATACCTTGTGAACCAATTACGCTGATACCAAGGAAATTCTGGACAAGTGCCATGATAGCCCATGCTGATCCTACGATGACCAATCCGACAATTGCGTGGGTAATTTTATTTCTGGCTGCTTCCATGGCAGCTTTATCTCCACCTGAGGTAATCCATTGGATGCCTCCGAGAATCAGGTAGATGAATGTGATAAGTGATGCTACGATAAGTAGCGTTCCAACGATAGCACTAATCAACGTACCGATTTCTGTAATCTTGATACTTGATGGCTGATTAATTGTTATGTCAGCTGCAAACACTTTTGTTATCCACATAGAATTACCTCCTGTTTATGTTATAAGTATATCTTATTTCTTAGCATGACGCAATGTCTGCCCCCTGTCAATCCCTTATTTTATCATTGCCGTGTCATTTCCATGTTCTCTTATTGACCTGATATTGTCGGGATTTTTATGTTTGGAAGTGTGATGCCAAAAAATTCTCCGACGAGTTTAAAGACAGCATAGGCGGAAGCTACTAATACGAGTCCGATGAGCGCGTTGGTGATTTTATTTCGCGCTGTTTCAAGAGCAT
>Ga0172379_10010506_pt1 | contig 11185 bp, 12 predicted proteins | sample GrowelOW334metaG_FD_119756 | JGI IMG/M metagenome (GOLD analysis project Ga0172379, IMG submission 119756) | Groundwater microbial communities from an aquifer near a municipal landfill in Southern Ontario, Canada - Groundwater well OW334 metaG | ecosystem: Environmental > Aquatic > Deep... | reverse complement strand
TGGTAGTTTTATAAATTTTATTATTAAACGTCGTATTGAATCTTGCGCTCTATACATCTAGCTACCTCGATCAAACAATCAATCTCCTTCATAAGATTTTCATTACACTCTACATCAAGAGCCATATCACAACCCAATCCCGAACCTCTGACTCTGATAGATATCTTTAACGTATTTTTATCACAATACATCATCCAAAAACTACTATTACCTCCACCGCTGACTTCGTTTGATGTTTTTCCATTGTTCATGCACTTTTTCATATGTAACAAAGTGGTCATCTCTATATCATGAAACCCTTCAAAAGCAAAAGATAATGATGGTAAGACATTTATACTTACACATGATGGAGTATAGCTGTTGACATCGTTATAGAAGACTTGTACCATTTTTTACTACGTATAGTAGTTATATATAGATAATGATGGGTTAGATTATTAGATCAACGATTAATGTTTTTAGTAAAAATTATCAACCTTATAATATTTAAGAGTATAATAAATTATTTTTACAATATGATTTTATAAGTTTTATTATAAAATATCGATATAAGATAGTTAGGCGTTAACATATTTAGTCTTATTAGTGATGCACTTCCCAACAGCTATTAAACTAGCAAATTCTCTCTGTATATTCTCATCACATCTAAAAGATAGTCTTAATACACATCCCTCTCCAGATCCACTGATATCAACGTCAATGTGTAGGTGTTGATTATCAACGTACATGCTCCAATTGCTATTACCTCCTCCTCCAATCTCGCAAGATCGTTGTCCTGTAAACATACAACCCCATATATTTAATAGAGAGTCATTACTTATCGAATCAAACTCGTCAAATGTGAATGTTGATGTTGGTGATAGATCGATTGTGACCAACATGGGTGTAAAAACATCATCTGGGTCATAACTGTTATCTTCATATACGACGTGTACCATTTTGATCTATGTGTTGTAGTCTTTGTAAGAATGTTGTTATATAAGTAAATTTTTCGAGAGTAATAATCTATATTATATTTATCAACGTATAATTAAATTTTCAATTTTAAGAGTAATATCATCTTATATTATAAAATAATTAATCGATAACATCAAGAACAACATATGGTAGTGATACCTTTGTTAGTTGTTTTCTTGCACAGAAAGGTGGAATTGGTTTGTATGATAATTTTATCAATATGTGTTCCATAGCCTCGTCAAGTACGGGTCCTACTCTTATCTCATCTACATTCAAATTTTCCTCTATCCATCTCATCAACGATGTACATATACCATTACCCCTCAAATGTTCCGGAACTCCTATAGTTTGAATGTGTAACAATTTACCCTTTACAACTTTGTTGGTAAAAGGGTTTGTAACGTCTTCATAGATTTTGGCTTTAAACATCAGATCGTCTTGAGAGAAATTCAAAATATTGTTCTTTATATTGTTTGTAAACATATCTATCAACATTGTGTAAAGATATTTTAGTTATATTGATCAATATAACATCCAACGTTAAATTATTTTTGAATACCACTCTCTATATCTAATCTTATATTCATAGATTTTCTGACCTCAATCAATTTGTCAAACTCAGACATGATATGTTCATCACACACGATCAATGAATTTAATGAACATCCCTCACCAGAACCACCAACATTAATACAAAGATTAAGTGTCTTATTTTTAACAAATATATCCCAACAACTATTTCCACCACCCCATATGGTTATTGATCTCTCGCCACTTGTCATACAATTCCTCAAATCTTCCAACATCTCTGAACTAATAGTGTCAAATTCTTCAAAAGTAAAACTTGTTGTCGGTGATAGATCGAAACTTACGCTTGAATGTACAATTTCAAATTTGTCATAATCATATTCAACCTTTACCATCTTTATGTTATTGTTAGATATAAACGTATGATTAATAATCAAATTATTCTTTGATGTTAAACATTTTATTTATAACATATTGATATAAATTTTCAATTTTATAGTGACGTCATCTTATAAATAAATCTATGACAAGTATCTAGTCTTGTTCTCTATACATTTAGCGATCTTTATCAACTCATCAAACTCTTTCATAACTCTCTCATCGCACTCTACAAATATATTAAATGTGCACCCCGTACCACGACTATCAACGCATATATAAAGTTGTAACACCTTATTCTTACAATACATTTTCCACGTACTACTATCATAACTTCCTATCGTAACCGAATCATTACCCGTCGACATGCAATCTCTTATATCTTGTAAGGAACATGAACTGATCAGTTGAAACTCTTCAAATGAGAATTGAGATGTTGGAAATACGTTTGTACTAACAAATTCGGGTGTATATTCGGAGGATGGATATATTTTCATATGTTGATCACTGACATCATCGTTATAGCATACTTTTACCATTATGAAAAATGTGATTTTTGAAATAAGGATAATATATAATCTATATATTGTATTACAAATTTTTAATTTTATATCAATGTTACCATTATTTGTTTACTCATAATCTCTAATTGCAACGGCCTTTGCAAATCTGGGTATACCCTTATCCGATAGTTCTTGATATCGAATGGTCAATTGTTTATTCTTGTACTTTTTAATGTTGTCAAAGTAATGACGTTGTCTCTCTCTCGTTCCTGTTGCTGAGGCCAAGATCCTCGTTCCATTATAATCGCAGATCCAATTAAAGGTAAAATGTCTATCATCCTTTACACCCTCGTCTCTCTCAGCTCCGATGACCGTTACCTCCTCGTCGATAAATTGTTTATACTTTCTCATCTCTAACGATTTCTTTCCACAGACATATATCAATTTTTCAGATCTTAAGACGATACCCTCATAACCTTGTTTGAAGAATTTGTCATGTATATCCTTTATCTTTTTCTCTTCAAAATCTCCCTTCTTCATAACCATCACAGGCGCTCTGTGTATTCTAGGTGTCTTTACATTCTCTTTTGAGAATAATTCGCTTACAATACCAAACCTTGTTCGTTGATCGATGGTCTCATCGACGACATCGAATACATAGAAAGATAATTGATCTTCTAGGTATTTTGGTGGAGGTTTTGTTCGATTGACCTTGCAACAAGAAGAGATGATATTGAATCGTTCTGTCTGATCGACCTCGTTACCCTTCTCATCCTTAAAGGTGTGACAGTAAAACTCACAATCTAAGATTATATCCTCTCTACCCTTCAAAAATAGTTTTACTTGCTCTCTTAATGAATCAAAATATGGATATTGTTTACCCTTCCTCGATGATATGATGACCTGTCCATCGACGATGTATACTACAGCTCTGACCCCATCGTATTTTGGTTGGATATAGAATTGACATTCAAAGTATTTTTTACACTTCTCATCGAATGTTAGTTTTTGACACCCATTGGGTAGGATGATTTTTGATATAGTCTTATCCTTTGCCTTCACTTGCGCTATTCTTTTTACAACAGCGTCTTTATGTTTAGATTTAAGGGTTGACTTTCCAGATGTGGTAACTTTTTCATCTTTTTTATCAAAATATTCGGGGTCGTCTATCAATCTCCAAATATCCCTATTGTTTCCTCCGTTTGCATTCTTGTATTTGATGACCCTAACATATATATCTGTACCATCCTCATCGGTATCCTTTGGTGCATACTCTTTCTCTAGTTGTTTCAACCAATTTTGACTTATGACGATCTTTGCCTGTTCTTCCGACGTCGTCTCATTTCTCTTCCCTATATTCTTACCCTCTACCTCTCTCAAAGTAGGTTCTGTCCTCTTACCCCCTACAAGACCCGATGATGTATAGGTGACGTTATCTCTACACCATGTTCTCCAATACCTAGTCTTTCCTAGTTTGTCTGTACCGTATAATGAGGGTAGAGAGTAATATTCGACGACGTCTTGACTCATTATACAATGTATTGATCTTTCTAAAAATTACAAAATATGTGGATTAAAAATATGTAGACTAAAATTTTTAAAGATTTTGTATTATCAAAAATTTTATGATTATATAAAAATATATAATCTTATATCAATTTTAAAACTGCTCATACTTTAAAAAATATATGATACATATCTTACCAAATATCAGATGTATTATGTGTGCAATCCCCATCATATCTTATATCACTTATCAACCTTCCATTCTTATAATCTTTGATGTATCCTGTCTTTGTCTTTTTATAATAGGTGTGTTCCTGTAAGATGTGATACTTTATCTTATCTTTGCTCATCTTTAATGACCACGTCGTAGCCTTTCCATTTAATCTAATCTCATAATTCCTAGCTTCAAAGAGATCCCCTTCATATATCAAATATTGTTTTAGATTGCCATCCATATCCTTAATATAATCATAGATTCTAGTCTTTCCGATGAGATTGTGAATATTATGACACTCTACCTCTTTCTTTATGAGATCATAAACTCCTTCATACTCAAAATATGTGGTGATTAAACCATCCTGTATACCTCCCTTGTATTCTATAGATGTTGATTTGTGTCCATTACGAAATACAGTTACAATATAATCCTTTTCATCATTCTTATACTCTTTCGTATGACGCAAGATACAATTTGGATTTTGTAATAACATATGCCTAATGAACTCTATAGAATTATCAGTTCGAAGATTCAACGTTATAACAGTTTCCAATAAATTTACTATATTCTGTGTGAATGTAACCCCATCATTATGTTCTGTCTCTATTCCATCAACACATCCATCGATATATGAACGTGTTGTTTTTCTAGTATGATATATATTGGAATCTATCGCCAACGTCATAAACAATTCAATATATTTTCCATGGATCTTTCCATTGGGTAATACGTATTTGAACGTTGCTATATATTGTTTATAAAATTTGGTGGGACATATTATCGACATTACTGTTTTTATAAAATGTTTTTTGTTCTTCTCTAAAGTTACGCCACGTAACGAGTCTATACCCAGCGTAGTATATAGAGTGGTAAGAATATACAAAGATAGGGAATCTTTTAACATAGGTGTTATGTCCAACATTGTTAATATTTTATAATATTACTAGTAAATTTTGTAGTCTATCAATATTTTTTATAAATCTATTAATATTTTTGTAGTATTTTTTATAAAACTAATCTGTAATTTTTATAAGACATATCTTATAAAATCATTTTTAAACTATGAATGTTTGTTAGTACAACGTCCCATCTTTTCTTAAGTTTATGTGATTTTTATTATCAATCTCGTACCCCTTTACATAAGATATAAGATAGCTCATAGTTTGGATTCGTTGATAAAAAATACTTTATAATATCCATGGAGTTTTGTGTTCTGTCATTCGACGTTATTATATTTTTTAATGATCTTATCCGTGACTGTGTGAAGGTCGTCCAATCATCATATTTTGTCTCTACCCCCGCTATACGACCATTAACATATGAACGTGTCTTTTTGGTAACGTGATAGATATTTGATCCCATGATTATCGTCATAAAGAGTTCAAAGTATCTACCATGATATCTTCCATTAGGAAGTACATATTTAAATTCAGCAGTATATTGTTCATATGTCTCATTGATGCATCTTATCGACATCATAGTTTTTATGAAACGTCTCTTGTTTTTTTCAAGATTTATACTACGCAATGAGTCTATACCCAACGTCATATATAGAGTAGATAAAACATATAAGAGTGATGAATCTTTTAACAACGATATTATATCGATCATATTAAAATATCATGAAAAATAGATATAAAGTATGATCTTTATAAAACTAGTTTATAAATTTATTTTCAAATCACTCAACTATCCATAAATTTTAGATATCAGATGTATCGTGTCTGCAATAACCATCGTATCTTATATCTTTTACCAACCTCCCATTCTTATAATCTTTGACGTATCCTATCTGTGAATCTCTGTTGTAAACATGTTCCTGCAAGATATGATACTTGATCTTTCCTTTGACTCTCTTTAATGACCACGTCGTCGCCTTCCCATTAAGTTTTCTATCCCAATCTCCATATTCAATAAGATCTGCTTCATATATCAAAAACTTTTTAAGATTCCCATCTCTATCCTTGATATAATCGTAGAGTCTCGTCTTTCCAACTATCTTATGGATATTATAATGTTCTACCTCCTTCTTTACAAGGTTAAATACTCCATCACGCTCAAAATAAGTGGTCAACAATCCGTTTTGTACTCCTCCCTTATACTCTAAAGACCTCGTCTTGTGTCCCTTATTAAATAATGTCATAATGTAATCTTCACCATCATTTTTATACTCTTTGGTGTGATGCAAGATATAGTTTGGATTTTGTACCAATATCCACCTAATAAATGCTACGGCATTCTCAGTCTTGTTTTTCAACGTTACAATATTGTTCAATAAATTTATCCATTCTTGTTTGAATGAATCTCCATCATTATGTATCGTCTCTGTCCCAGTAATACACCCATCGATGTATGAACGTGCTGTTTTTTTAGTATGACATGTATCAATCATCGATAACAAAGATAATTCAATATATCTACCATGATTTTTTCCATTTGGTAATATGTATTCGAATATGGCAGTATATTGTTCGTACTTATCTAAATTTATAAGATCGAAACATTTCATAGTCATTACCATCCTTATAAAATGTTTTTTGTTTATCTCTAAGGTTACGCTACGCATCGAATCTATACCCAACGTCACATATAATGTGGTAAAAATATATAGAGATAGAGAATCTTTTAATAATGGTGTTATATCCAACATGGTTAAAAATTATTGGTAATATTTTATAATCTCCAATAAATTTTGTATAATCTTGGTATTTTTTTTTAAACTATAGCATAATATTTATAAGATCCATCATAAAATTATTTTTAATGAGTAACGTTACAGATAATTTGCCATACCCATAGTCCTTAATTTATCTCTTATAAATCTCTCCAAGTCATAATATAATATAAAATATGGAACGTTGAGCAACATGATGTTGTATTTTTGACACATGAGTTTCTTGTAACGATCCTTTTGATGTTGATACTTGAATGCATTCTCCGTCTTGTGAAAAAATGGTGTGAACTTGCTATGGGCTATACCGTCATATTCTAATGCAAACCCTTTCCCTATAGGGGTCTTTATATCGGGAAAGAATACATCCAACTCTAAATTTTGTTTGGTCACCGGATTTTTTAACCAGACGGGTCTGTAATTTCTCAACGATGGTTGTTTAAATATACCCTCCAACACCTCTCTACATTTTTTTTCGTGTACCCACTTATCCTTACCCTTTCCTTTTTTCAAAGGTTTTTTGAATTTTTTTGTAGGTTTTTTGACAGATTTTTTAGGTCCATCATATATGTTACTCTTATCTTTTTTAAACATCGATGCAAATGTGATACCCTCTACATCGACATCCCATTTTTTATGTTTTTTCTTCCTATAAAAACATATACAAAAAATTATTATGATGATGACCACTATAAAGAATAGACCATATCGAGATGTTATGAAATCACCAAAGGATATGTAATCGTTGGCCATCTTGTAGTGGTATATTATAAGAAAGATGATTATTTTTTTATACTATAACATACATATATTTTTATCTTATAGATAAAAATTTGCTCACTTATTCTTTGGTAAGATGTCTATATCGGAATCTTCATAATCAAATATATAGATCTTGAAATGTTTTGATTGAGACATATAGAATTTTTCAACGATGTTAATCTTTTGTTGGATATGATCATCGATATTGACCTCTTTTACATAGTCGTACTCTATAAGACTACCATACTTTGTATACGTCTTTATGACACAATCATCTATGGTGATGTTGTTGTTTAATAGTTCACCATCTAATATCTTATCGATGTATTTCAAAGATATCTTTCTAGTGTTGAATAATTTTGACGTTGTAAGGTTGACATCTCTTATATCACTAAATGATTTTATTATTGTGACGACGATCATAGTTTATTAAAAAATAAACACAACGTTAATACTTTTATAATTTCGGGTAAGAGATGTCCAATATATCAAACATACAAAAACATATAAGACTATATAAAAAAACTAAAGATAACTTATAAAAAATTAAGATACAAATATAAAAAATTTGGACAAAAAATATGATAACTAAAAAATAAAAGAGTGTTAACGTCTCATAAAAACATACAACGTAAAATATATTAATTGTGTTACATACATAGTAGTATAATATATAATATTATTTTTACATCATCGAACACATTTATAAGAGGATCGATAGATACTATGAATACTGAGGGTACCGAAGATGACGAATTGGAAAACGATGACGTTGATGATACAGCGAGTCTTGAAGAGGAAGAGAGTCTTAAGGATGAGGAGGAAGATACCGATATAAGAAGATTATGTGATGATGATAATGACGAGAGAGATAACGAGAGTGTAGAAGAGGAGAGTGAACAAGAAAATATAGGTGAAACAGTAGAAGAGATATTTCTTAGTAACGATATGAGATATTTTACCAGCATCGGTGATATACAAAATGTATGTGAGAAGAGGTGTTGTCCATGTAGATTGATAGATGATCTATTTGGTAATAAGAAGACACTATCCTATAGAAAGATCCCATCGATGGATGGATCATTATATATGGACGTCATATCAACAGAGGTTAAATATATACCACCCTTCAACGATATATATAGATCCATGTTAAAGATCAACCGGTTTTATGATGATAATTCATATTATCAAAAGAACAATACTGAATCTATGACTAGAGATTATGAGGATCTATCCAAAGAACTAACGAGTATAGACAGATCAACGTGTTTCAAAATTTTAACTCATATGTTGAACGTTAAAATAGATGAACGTTATAATACCATATTTATGGTCCATCATCCCATAGATGGGTTCAACATACAAGATAATATACATAGGGTCAACAAAGATTTTTTTGGAGAGTTGTTGCAAACTTCATATTCTATGGTACCATATAAGAGGGATTTTCACCTCGTACCCACCGATGAAGAGGATGATGAGAGGATCGATATAGTCATAGATGAAAATTTTGATATGATGGGTGGTGTGAGTTTGGAATTTGTTGAATATATAAATTATGATGAAAAGGTAATGTTAAAACGATTAAAGATCGATTATGGAATTAAAAATATAGACCTTGTCTTAAAAAATAGAGATGATTATGGTATGATAGACCGTGAGACCTTAGATCTAGTGGGAGGTTTAGACGTAATGGATCTATATCTTTTATCTTTAAAGATAGAGTATGAATGTGTCAAAGATATATTTAAGAGAGTGTTGACAAACATAGAGACTGACATGTATGTAATGTTGACATGCAACATATTCAAGACCAAACAATATTCTCAACAGTATTTCAACGTATTATCTAGAGATACGTTGGTATACAAGTGTTTAACATCACAAAGAAAACGATATACGGAGAGAACATTATCAAAAAATTATAGGGTAAAGATACCTGTGAGTTTAATACATCTATTTGAAGAGAGGGGTGTGACCATAGAGATGGATGGTCTCTCTATACATAAAGGTAGACCTTACGTATCGTTATTGCAATTCTTTACTCTATATAAGATCATGCTCGATAATAAAGATGGTGATAGGATGTCACCCTTAAAGTTACGAAAAAATTCCACAATAACTATGGATAGGTTACAATTACCATCTCACATAATACGATATGTATCGATCAATATCATTGGGAGTGTCGAACTTATAGAGGAGGATTATATAGATGTCATACATATGGGGGATAATATGTTGATACCAAGTGCAACGTTCGATGAACAAAGATATAAAGATATAATAGGAACTGTGGTGAGACTTACAAAGGATAATGATAACAAAAAACTTACTAATGACAAAAAATACTATACATTGTTCGGAAAGAGATACACATATACCCCTTTGTCGGAGACTATCAAATATATAACACTCATATCGATCGATGTGTGTCAAACCATAATAAGAAAGAGATTGGTATCTGACACAAAGAATATATTTATAAGACAGATTGATTTGAAAAAAACTAATATGATTAATAAATCAAAAACTACTAAAAAATTTGAAAAAGTTGAAAAGACTTTTTAAAATATTTTTATTGTTATGAATAAAAATAAATCTCATCTACAAAAATCTTGTTATCAAGAATAAATTATTATAAATGAAATATCGTTATAGATATTCCATCATATTATAAGAAATATTGGTATGAGACAAATCGAATAATGAATCTATTTGTATAATGATTTATACCATGTTTTTTTTAATATAATCTAAATATTAGATATGGAACATTTTTTATATTTGATTACGAGTCCAATAATCAATGGGGTAAAAATTGGTAAGACAGGGAATTGGTGTGGTTTAAAAAAAAGATATCAAACCACGTATGGTGAAAATTTAATAATTTATATTTTTGAATGCAAAAATAGACACGTTGACGAGAAAAATATACACGCACAATTTTCAAAACATAGACTATCAGGAGAGATTTTTAATAAGGATTACATCGATGATTATATATGTTATTGTGTAAAGATGCATAAATTAATATGTTTTTTTGACCATTCAATAAAAAATGTTATTGCTGGTGAATGTAAAGAAACAAAAAAATCTGTACGACGCAAGAATATATACGAATATATGTCCAATCAATTAATAAAATACTCTATGTTATGTATAATTTTTATTACAGTGAAGATGCGCGTTAAAATGGATCCAGCAATAGAAAAAAATGGACGTATATATAGAAATTTTACTATAAAAAATAACAAGTATGTGAAACAAACAAATTTTAAATACAAGAATAGAATAGTTCACAAATCTTCCCATAAAAATAAACACAATTCATCTATAATTTTTACAGGAAATGATTATAATTATCTAATTTGTATCAATGTCGACAATGTTGGTCTAAGTGTCCAAAAATTTGATGAATTATGTAAAGATTATGGTTTTGACAAGAAAACTTTTACTGTGAAGACTATGAGTGATGGTTATCATTATTATTTTATATTGAACACTAAACAAAGAGTAATTTTGAAGGATTCAAATTTATCCAATATAACATTATTTAATTTAGCTGTAGAACCAAAATATAACGGTCAATACGTTTTTGGTCCTACTATTATCTTTGATAAAAATGCAAAGATAAAAAATGAGATTATAGAGTTTTGT
>Ga0172379_10010505_pt1 | contig 11185 bp, 11 predicted proteins | sample GrowelOW334metaG_FD_119756 | JGI IMG/M metagenome (GOLD analysis project Ga0172379, IMG submission 119756) | Groundwater microbial communities from an aquifer near a municipal landfill in Southern Ontario, Canada - Groundwater well OW334 metaG | ecosystem: Environmental > Aquatic > Deep... | reverse complement strand
GAGGCATATTTTTGTTTTTGACCCCAAATAAAGATTCCTTTTTGGTAAGAGCTAAAAACTTGATTAACGCGGTATCTTTAAACGGAAAGTTAAACTCCTGGCTATTTGGCAGAAAAGAAGATGATATCTTCCCGACTTATTACTTGGTCAACGAGGTGGACCGTTTGAAACATGATTTGGAAGGCACCGGCTTTCGTAATTGCGAGGTGAAAACTAATTTTGAGCCCGGGTATACGACGTTTGGGAAATTTTCGTTTTGGTTAACCCGAAATATTGAATATTTAGGTAGGCTTTTTAAGACAACCGCAACTCACCATCATCTAGTAGGCTGGGCCATAAAGTAAAGCTACTTTTTTCGTTTCCAGAAAAGAACAAGTGGAATAGCAACAGCAAAAGATGAGTAAGTGCCGCAAATAACACCGATTAGCAAGGCTACAGCAAACCATCGGGTAGTGGCACCGCCTAGGACAACCAGGGAAGTAAGCATAAAAATTATGGTCATAGAATTATTTAAGGAACGGACAATGGTTTCGGTGATGGCGGCGTTGGCAAGCTCAACCCAATTTAGCTTAGACAACTGGCGTTTTAATTCGCGGATTCGGTCAAAAGTAACCACCGTATCGTGGACGGAAGCGGAGAGAGTGGTAAGGAGGGCGGTAACGAATAACGAGTCAACTTCAGCGTTAAAGAAACGGCCCAAAATTGAAAAGCTACCCACCAGGATTAAGGCATCGTGAAGCATGGCTAAAATGGCTGAAAGACCAAAGGTGAAGTCGTGGAAGCGGGTACCAATAAAAACTAATAGAAAAAGGGAGGCTAAAACAATAGCATAAATTGTTTTTTTCAGAAGTTCCCTACCGAGGAGAGGGCCAAGAGTTTCGAAACGCTGTTCTTTGAGATCGGGGTCAAGCTTTTGAAGCTGCTGCTGAAGACTAACTTTTTGGTCGGAGGTGATATTTTCAAATTTCAGCAGATAGACAGTTTGATTTTGGGAAAATGAGGACAACTTGATGTTTTGAGAGGTAAAAACCTGATCGATTTTTGGCCTGTCAGGCTGGGAAGGTAGATTTAGCTCCCATACCGAACCTCCGGAAAAATCAACTGATGGCTTAAATTTCCAAAACATGATTGAGTAAACCGACATTGAAAGTAGAACCAAAGAAATCAAAAAAAACAAAGGCCGAAATTTCATGAAGTTCATATGCTTATGGATGCTTAGGAGTGGCTAAAACAGTTAATTTTTCCCGGGCAAAGACACGAAGAAGATTCCGGGTGACAACGACGCCGGTAAAAACGGAAACGACTATGCCTAAAATTAAGGTTACTGCGAAACCGCGAACCATACCGGAACTATTTAGAAAAGACCAGTTAAATGGGTTAAAGAGAATAAAACCGGTAATAATTGTGCAGGCATTGGCGTCTTTGATGGCATCCCAGGCGCGGCCAAAACCAAGCTCCATAGCGTTGTTCCAGCCGCGACCGCGACGAATTTCTTCCCGTAGTCGTTCAAAAATAAGAATATTACTATCGACGGCCATACCAACAGATAAGATAAAGCCAACAACACCAGAAAATGTTAAGGTAACCGGAATAAGGCGGTACAAGGTTAAGGTGGTCAGGCCATAAATCAGAAGCGAGACGTCGGCAATCAAACCCAGTTTGCCATAGTTGGCAATCATAAATAAGCAAACCAGAAATAAGCCGACCAGACCGGCCTTGACCCCTTTATCGATGGCGTCTTTTCCTAATGTTGGGCCAATATAAGTTTGCTGAACTAAACGAATTGGCAAGGGAAGAGCGCCAGCGTTAATTTGAGCCGATAAGGCTTTGGCAGAGGGAAGGTCAAAACTACCGTTTATTACGGCCCGACCATCAGGAATTTCGGTTTCGACAAAAGGTATGCTTATAGGCATATCGTCAAGAAAGATGCCGATACGTTTGTTTAAAAACTTTTTGGTAGCGGCGGCAAAGAGTTGCGACCCCTCCTGGTTAAACTCCAAACCTACTTCGGGCTTACCGGTATTGGGATTAATCTGAACCTGACTAATAACAAGGTGGGAACCGTTTATACCGGTGTCTTCCGAAAAGACGTCAGCGAAAGTAGCAGAAGCGGTAGCTTCGGGAGCAATCTCGGTTTCGCCTCTAAAAGTTAACTGGGCGGTCTTGCCAATAAGGCTAACTGCCTGGTCAAGCTGGGTGATTCCCGGTAACTCGACAATCAGGCGATACCGCTCATTTTCGCGGGAAAGCTGAACATTAGCCTCGCTGATACCAAAAAGATTTACCCGTCTTTCAATATTTGTCTTGAGAGATTCGGTAGCGGAGGAGATGGAATCGGCCGGTACTTTAGAAGTATCAACCTCAAAGAGGAGGGAGGCGCCACCAGCCAAGTCGAGGCCGTATTTTAAATCGTATTTTTGAGAAAAGTTTAGCGGACCCAGCTTAAAATTTAGGTTCGGCCGGTAAAAAGTGTGTTCCCAATTTATTTTTTGAAAATGAATTTTGACGGGAATGGTTTCGGGGAGATTAATAATAACTGCAATAAAAACAAAACCGACAATTGTCCAAAAAATATTCCTGGTTTGGGTTGATAGGTTAGCCATAGACTTTATTGCTTGCGGCTGATTAAGAGTAATTGCCGTGGATGACCGGTAAAAGTAAATTTAATGGCAGACGACTGGGGATAGGTAACAAAGGTAGCAATATCCCCTTCACGAATATTAAAATCTTTAATGGCCTTTGAGGGAATAGTAATGGCCAAACTATTGCCAGTTTTTATTACCTTACGGGTTTGATTCATAAGATTATAGAATATCTTTGGGGCTACCTATTATAACCAAAGGTTGGCTTAAGAAGAAGTCAACCATGAAAGGATCTCTTTTAAGCCGTCGAATCTGGATTTCGGCCCGATCCATAATCATATAATTAATTTCCCGACCCCGTGATTCTTCTTCGGCTTTAATAATATGGTCAACTTCTTTGACTGACACGTCGCCAACAATAAGTATGTCGATGGCGTTTTTTGACTTTGGTTGATTTAGTAAAAAGAAATAGTCGGCGGCACAAAATCTAACTTGGCCGACTTTTTTTTCCTGCAAGGCCAGGCCGAAGCCCGATGTTTTGCTAGCCAGGGAAACTAAATCCACCAAAAGAGGGTGCGACAGGTTTGCCCAATAATAAAGGCGATTACTGCGCCATTCTGAATTTATTAAGTTGGCCTTTTTTAGGTTATCAAGCTCCCGACGGACAGAATTTATTTCTTCCTCGGCTAATCGAACGAGCTGGCGAACATAATACAATTCGGTAGGATGGCTAAAAAAAAGGTTAATTAATTTTTGGCGGGTTTTGGAAACAAAAAGGCGATCCAGAACGTTAGACAGCTTCATAGTTAACAGTGGCGTTAAGAGGTAAAACTTCAATCCAAATACGGCCGGGGACGAAATTCACTTCTTTGCCGGTAGCGGTTTCTTTAAAGATGGTTCTGGCAGTTCGGTTAGCTTTGGTCCAATCAATGTCGGTTTTGGTGCCGTTTTGAATCAAAACGCCCTTACCTTTGCCAATTACTTCGTATAGGTTGTGGCCATGAACATCGATACTTCTGGACTCTTTGGTGAACTGAAGAACTATATTTTTGGCATCCAATTGGTCACCGTTATTGAAATCGATATGTGGCTGGCCGCCGTTTTGGCGAAGATATTTATTTTTGACCGTATCGTATACCCAGCTTACCGAATACCTCTTGTCGCTCGACCAAAAATCAAAATTAACTTTGGTAGCCGTCGGGCTTCCGGAATACTTATCGGGTTGGTTAAATTTCCAGCTGACGAAATTCTTGTCCCAAGGAGTTTTTTTGACTTCAGTAAGGTTGCTTAGTCCGCGGTTGGCTGCAATATTCCAGAGTTCTGAACTTGAACAATACATGGTATGTTCTGTGTCTTTTACGGCCCCGGTTCGCTCCGGCTCCCGACGACAAGCTTTGTAGGCTAAGGAAAATTGATTTAAATCACTCCAAGTTCCCTTTTGAGTCCAGCCCAGCTCTTCGATTTTCTCGATAGCCAGAGCCTTTCTGTTTGTAGTGCAGGGGCCAAGCTCACCGGTTTCCATGTTTTTGGGAGCGGAACAGTTAGCTCCGCCAACATGAGCATATAGAGGATAATCGCCGTATTCTGAAACTAAATCCAGATAATAGACCCGAGCCGACCTGACTGGCCCAACGTCGTATTTATTGGCAGCACCTTTAACAACATTGCAATAATATAAGGCCATAAACCTGGTAATGCCACCCTCGGCGACCGCCTCGTAGACTACATCGGCGTTTTGCAAACCGGATTGAGGCCGGGAATCAAGATGATTCTCAATCATTACGGCAAGAGGGCGACGACCAGCCCAAATAGCTTTTTCGTCGGCGGTGAACAGCTCGCCGTTTAGCGGACAGGCTTCGGTTTTAGGGCCGGAAAAGGTTAGGACTCCGGTTTGCTTATTGGATGGAGTTGGAGTGCCGGAAGTCGACACCGGATCGGGCTTGGAGGGTGGCCGGGAGGTAAAGGATCTAAACAGAACGTGGGACAATCCACCGGCAACGAGCAAAATGCCGACGTAAATGGAAATCTTTAATAATCTTTGATTCATTGAGTTATTAACTATTAATTGCCTTGATAATTGCTTTTTTCTCTTCTTGGGAAAAAGCCTGACTGGCAGAAGAGCCATCTTTAACTGCCTTGGCGTAGACGCGGGTTAGTTCGCGATTATGTAATGAAGTAATAATAACACCCGAATTAGTGTTATCCAATAAACAAAGAATAAAACTCTGATCTCCTCCGACCTCATTAAACGGATTAAAACGAGAAAGTGCAATTTTTAAAGACTGATTCGGATGGGGAATGCTATGGTCTATTCTATTTTGTTTGTTTTTTCTATAGATAATGTAAGTTAAGTAAATTAAGGCGGCAAAATTGGCGAGAGAGAGTGCAAGAATCAGGTTTACCATAAGATAGCATTATTGTAGCAAAATCTTGTGCTATACTGGCTTGAAGATGATGGACCAGGAAATAAAACTGATTAAAAAGGACTTGTTAAAAAGCCTAATATTTAGCGTTTTCGGCTTAGCTTTTATCTTTTGGTGCTATTATCAAAAGCTGTAATCGTTATTTTAATAATTAATTTATTTAAGGAGGTGAAAAACCAGTGTCAACAATTAAATTTTATTCCGTAAAATCAAGAAAGACAGTAGAGATCGACATATCCAAAGTAAGTAAAGTGATGTTGAAGAACGGACGACCAGCCGCTAAAGCAGTTGATCCCGAAACCGGGAAAAATATGTTTAAAATACTTTCTGCTGCAGAAGCAGCGATGTTGTAATTTTTTTGATTCTTTGATAGACACCCGGCGCAAGTCGGGTGTTGTGTTTTTTAGGCAATACAAGGTAAAATAGTGCAGACTTCAAAGGTAAGGAAGGATTAACTCCGAAGTAAATTCGGAGAGGAAAGTCCGAACTGCAAGAAGCACAGAATCTTAAAATTATAGAGTTGGCGCAAGCTAACAGCTCTGCTACAGTGACGAGTAAGAAGCTGTCTTCGCAAGAAGATCCGGCGACCGAAGTGAAACGAGCATCTTTCTGGCAGAAATTTCAAATTGGAGCTTAGGGCTTCTACAGCTTCAGGTAGAAAGAAAAGATAGATAATCCATAAACAGAATTCGGCTTAACGTTACCTTTGAAGTCTATTTTTTGAAGACAGAAGAGATATTGTGAAGGATTGGACAATGAGATAGGCAGGAACAGCTAATAGGGCGCCGACAACACCCGCAAGTTTGGCTCCGGCAGCTAATAAGAAAATGGTAGCCAAAGGGTGAATTCCAACAGCTTCTTTCATGATCTTGGGGACAATATAGGTGTTTTCTAACTGCTGAATAATGATCATCCAAATGATAGTAAAAATGGCAGCCGGTGGCCAGGTAGCATAGGCAATAATTGCCGCCAAGGCGCCAGCGACGGTAGGACCAATGTTGGGAATGATTTCGAGTAGTCCGGCAATAATGGCCAGGGGAACGGCGTATTTTATTCCGATTGCCAAATAACCAAAATAAGAAAGCAGGGCGATAGTAACCATGAGAATCAACTCGGCGTTTACCCAAGCACCTAGCTTAGTCTCCATGGAAATTAAAATATTTTTGGCATGATCTTCACCAACCGGACCGAATAGTTTTAAGGCGTAAGAAGGAATATTTTTCCTTTCCATTAAAAGATAGAAAGTGATAATTAGTATTATAAAAAAGGAAAATATATTGCTGGCTACAGAAAAGACAGCCTTGGCAATATTTGAGGGCAGAGAGTCGAGAATGTTTAGCTGGGAGGTGATATCGAAGAGGGAAAAACCGAAGGGTTTAAACTGGCTCAACAATGACGGTAAAGTATTTACTAAATCTTTAGTTTGCTCAATAAAATTGGGCAAGATGCCGCTGACAGCAAAAGAGAATGAAGAAATAATCAGCAGATAAATAATTATGACAGACAAAAAACGTGGTATTTTAAACTTTTCCAGCTGGCTAACCGGGTGATTAATAGCTTCAGAAAAAATAAAACAAACAAAAAACAAAAATATTAGACTTCTAAGTTGCCAGATAAGAGATAGCGCTGCTATCAGAAAAATAATAAAAAAAATGGTTTTTGAGGATATCTCAACCCGATGTGCCGTATTCATAATTATGATTGTACCATTTTGTAATTCGGCTGATTAACGATACCCAGGGCAAAGAATGGGAAATATCGATAGTCAGGTCTGGCGACAACCTTTTGAGATAAGTTTTTTGCCGACGGGCCAAGTGGTGCTCATCAAAACGCCAGATATCGACCGCTTTTTTTAGCAAAGACGGATCCGGATTACTAATATAGGATTTAAATTCTTTATAGGCCAGGGTATTTAGACCCGGATCAAACCAGCTAAAAGACTCAAGGAGATGGCTAATTTCTTGTAACAAACCACTCTTGAGGCGCTCCCCTACCCGCTTATCAATTCGGGAATAAAGATAGGAGTTGGGAGCCGTAAGAGAGAGATGGAAAAAATCCATTTTTGAATTTACAGGAGTAGGTTTTTGGAGAGATAATTTTATTTCGATTTTTCGGATTAAGCGATGAGGATTTTGGACATCGGAATTATTTAAGCGAAAATAAGCTTGGTGATCTAGCAATCGATAGACTTTTTGAAGGATGAAAAGAGGGAGGGGGTTCAAAATAAACCTTAATAGGTGGTTGGGCCTAATCGAAAATGTTTTGACCTCGGGATTTATGAGAGATTCCAGATATTGACCAGTACCACCGACAACTATTGGTAATTTGCCCCGCAACTGAATTTCTTTGATCAGTTTCACGGCGATAACCTGATATTGGGCCACTGAAAACGATTCGTCGGGGTTGATTAAGTCAATTAGATGAATCGGAGTATTTTTTGGATGATCTTTGCCGGTACCAATATCCATACCCCGGTAGATTTGGCGGGAATCGGCAGAAATGATTTCACCAGAAAAATGCTTGGCTAATTTGACAGCCAAGGCAGTTTTGCCGGTGGCGGTGGGACCGGAGATTAGAAGAGTTTTATTCATCTTTAGTGTATAATACCAATGTATTTTATATATTGCATCAATATGTTAAAGGAAAGGGCAAAAGATATTTCCTTGGTAGTAGAACTTGGCCGTAGTTGTAACAGTATGTGTGCTGATTGTGTAATGAGGGGATCAGTCCAAAAGGACCATAATATGTGGAGGCTAATTTCCGGAGAATCCTATCCCTTTCTCCCTCTAGGCGACAGACACATCACATTTAAACAACTTAGGGATTTATTAGAAAGTTACCCTAAGGCGATAGCTGAAAGGATTGAGGCTATTAGGTTTGCTGGCTTATGGTGTGAACCTACCTTGGCCGAAGACTTACCTAGGATGGTAAGATGGCTGCTTGATTTTACCCGGGAAATGAAGTGTGAATTAGGTGTTATCAGCAATGGCTTTAATTTACCGGAGGGTCCTTATAATGAACAAGAAATGAAAGACTATTTTGTAAGATATTATGGATTTGACCCTAGCCTGGGATGCCCGGATAATTTTTATTTAACAATTTCGGTAGACAAATACCATTTAGCTAGTTTTTTAAAAATTCGTAAATGTAGAGGAGCCGAACCAATAGATGCTAAACATTCATACCAAGAAAAAATACATAATTTAATTGAATTCGCTATCGCATCAGGATTCGGACCGCAAATAATAATTAATACAACTGTGCCTGATAATGTTGACCCTGCCGTAGCAATAAGAAATTTGAGAAGTAAATACAATATCGCTGATGGAATTTTAGTCCACCCACTTAGATTGTCAATCTATTGCCAATCTCAGGCCGGATTAACCCATGCCGTCAACTTAATGGGAGGAACAGAATCCCCCAGCAAGGGAGCCAGGACAGTATTCCTTCAAAAACACAGCGGTATGCCATTTATATTTGGAACAATCTCTGACCAAGCTAGCCATACGAGGCCTATCCCTGCCGATAGATATCTAATCGACTTATTGTAGTGACAGGCGTTTATTTCGAAATATTTTCAGTTAAGTATTAACCTTAAACTCAACGACGTCATCGGGATGCATCACATATTCCCGACCTTCGTGGCGAAGGCAACCGGCGTTCTTGGCTCCCTGCCAGCCCTGATGCATATTAAAGTCCGCAAAAGAAACAATATCGGCCATAATAAAGCCTTTAATAAAATCAGTATGGATAACACCAGCGGCCTGTGCCGCTTTGGTACCCTGCTTTATAGTCCAAGCGCGGGCTTCTTTGACACCGGCGGTATAAAAAGACTGCAAACCTAAGACTTCATAGGCCTTCTGGATAACCCTAACCAAACCAGGCTGGTCCATGCCCAGATCCTTGAGATAGTTTAGCTGATCGCCTTGGGAGAGCTCGGATAATTCAAACTCGATTTTGGCGCATACCGGGATAACTGTTTCAAAATTCGTAACCTGGAGATGAAAATCGGAGATATTTTGGTAGGTGTCTTCGTCGACATTGGCAACGATAAAATAGGGCTTGGCGGTTAACAAGAAAAACTCTTTCAAAAGCTCCTGCTCTTCATCCGTTTTTTTGATATTTAGGGCCAAGATACCCTTTTCCAGTTCGGCCTTAAGCTTTTGGGCCAGAAAAAATTTGGGGGTGATTTTTTCTTTGGCATTATTTTTGGCTGAATCAAGATACTTGTCGACTGTTTCTAGATCCTTAATTATTAGCTCGGCGCAAATTACTTCAAAATCAGCTTGAGGATCAGTGGAGCCTTCTTTGACTACCGAAGGATCAGTGAAAGCTCGGACTACATGGCAAATTGCCTGGCACTCGCGAATGTTGGTTAAAAACTGGTTGCCTAAGCCAGCTCCCTGCGAGGCACCTTTGACCAGGCCGGCGATATCGACAAACTCCACGGCGGCCGGTACGATTTTGGCGGTGTTGACGATTTTGGCCAAGACAGGTAGCTTGGCATCGGGGACTTCGACAACACCGACATTAGGACTGATAGTGCAAAAAGGGTAGTTGCTAGCATCAGCCACAGCTCTACCTAACAGAGCATTAAAAAGAGTCGACTTGCCAACATTGGGAAGGCCAACAATTCCGATAGATATTGAACTCACAAGGGTATTTTATCACCAGGACAATTTATTTAGTTATTTTTCGGTTTTTGTTTTAATTTGAGCGTGATGTTTAAAGACTACCTGAATGAGTTGGGTTTATTAATTTGATGCGCCTCGTTTTTGACGTGGACAATATATCTTATGTAGACAGCGGTGACAGAAACCAAATAAAAAACCCCGACAAATAAGCCGGGGTTTTTTGAGTCAAATTAAATTATTTGACCATTTTCTTGATTTTGGTTCCGGGAATGTAGCGTGGCATACGTCGGGCAACAATCTTTTTGGCTTCTTTTGAGCCGATAGCCTTGATGGTTTTGGCTTTGAACATCTTGGTTTTGAAAGTACCAAAACCGGATAGTTTAACAACTTCGCCAGAAGAGAGAGCTTTCATTATTTCTGAAAGAAAAGTCTCGACGGCAATCTTGGCAGCTTTTTTGCTGAGTTTAGCTTTTTGTGAAACTAACTCAATCAATTCTTTTTTGGTCATGAGTTTTTTAAATTTTTAATTGGTCAGTTTGATTTTATCTTAAATATGGGCAAATGCAAGCATTATCATTCTGTTTTCACCGCACTTTTATTGATCTTACTACCCACCACTACAGCACTAGTGCGTAGCTCGCGGACGACCGTGACTTTGATCTGACCGGCCCATTTCGCCTCTTCTTCGAGCTTTTGTGCAATGTTCTGGCTAAGAACAGTGGCTTCAGAATCTGACACTTGTGAAGGCTCGACAATTACCATCACTTCCCGTCCGGCTTGATAGGCAGCGACACTAATTACACCCGGATAGCCCTTAGCAACCTCTTCAATATTCTTCATACGTTTAAGATATTCCTCATGGACTTCATAACGGGCGCCAGGCCGGGTGCCGGAAGCGGCGTCACCGATATAGACGATAGCAGCCTCGGCCGAAGAAAAACCTTTGTCTTCATGATGTTCGGAAACGCAGGTAATTATGTTTTCGGGAATTTTGAATTGACGGAGTAAATCAACTCCAAGATCGATGTGAGTTCCTTCCTGATCGGAAACTACTTTGCCAATGTCGTGAAGCAGAGCTCCAAGACGAACGGTGTTAACATCGGCTCTTAGCTCGTAAGCGATGGCGACGGCAATTTTGGTAGCTTCAATAGTATGCTTGGCCAGATTCTGACCATAGGAATATCGGAACTTATATTTCCCTACCTGTTTTATCAGGTCGATTGGTAGATTAAAAACCCCGACTTCCTGGCAAATACGTTTACCTTCATTAAGAAGGATCTTGTCCATGTCGGCTTTGGTTTGAGCTATCACCTGCTCAATTCTTAACGGCTGAATCCGACCATCTTTGATCAATTTTTCTAATGCTAACCGGGCAACCTCACGGCGGGTAGAATCAAAAGAGGAAATCCTTAGGTCATTTGATTCGTCCAGCTCAATCTCGACTCCGGTAGACTTTTCGAAGGAGCGAATATTGCGGCCTTCCCGACCAATTATTTTGCCTTTGATTTTTTCATCGGGAAGAGTGATGGTAGAAACGGTGTATTCG
>Ga0172379_10010504_pt1 | contig 11185 bp, 10 predicted proteins | sample GrowelOW334metaG_FD_119756 | JGI IMG/M metagenome (GOLD analysis project Ga0172379, IMG submission 119756) | Groundwater microbial communities from an aquifer near a municipal landfill in Southern Ontario, Canada - Groundwater well OW334 metaG | ecosystem: Environmental > Aquatic > Deep... | reverse complement strand
TTTACCATGGCGGCTAATTCTGCAGGCTCCAAGGAAGCAACATGGTCTGGCCCTGGCAATGTTTTGTCAAGCGTGAAGTGCTTTTCGATTACGCAGGCGCCAAGCCCGATTGCAACTATGGGCGCAATTACCCCCTGGCTATGGTCGGAAAATCCAACCGCAGTCTTGAACTTTTTCTCCAGCGTTTGAATGGCCCGTAGATTAAGGCTTTCGGAAGGCGCTGGATAGCTGGTAGTGCAATGGAGCAAAACCAAATCATTATTGCCCTCTTTTTTGAGCAGCTTGACGGCTTTTTCAACTTCAGCCAGGTCGGCCATGCCAGTTGAAAGGATTATCGGCTTGCCGAATTTTGCAATATGCCTGAGCAGCGGGACATTGGTTATTTCACCGGAAGAAATCTTGTATGCGGCTACGCCCAAAGACTCCAAAAGATTCGCACTTTTTATATCGAATGGAGTTGAAAGGAAAATTATCCTTTTTTCGCTGCAATAGTTTTTCAGCACCTTGAAATCCTGTTCGGATAACTGGAGGCTTTTGAGCATTTCATTCTGATTTTTATGTCTGGAATCGTTTTTTTTCTGGTATTCTGCCTTTTCAGCAGATTCTGACGCAAGCTCATCTGCATCAAAAGTCTGGAATTTTACCGCATCTGCCCCAGATTTTGCCGCCACGTCAACAAGCTGCTTGGCAAGCCCGAGGTCTCCGTTGTGGTTGACTCCGGCTTCTGCAATTATAAAAACAGGATTTCCAGGCCCGATAGCATGGCTTCCAATTTTAAATCCGATTGGCATAGAATACACATATAAAGGTTGGAGCACAAAATTTTATAAAAGGTGTTATAACGCCATGAAAGTCGCAATTTGCCAGTTGGACATTATTCCTGGAAATAAGGAGGCTAATTTTGAAAAAGTTGCAGCATTTGCAGCGCAGGCAAAGGAAAAAGGCGCAGATTTGCTCGTTCTTCCGGAGACGTTCGCAATAGTGTTCAGCATGGGAGTTGACGAAATCAGCGAATTGAAAAAAGACTCGGCTACGCTCAAGTTCATTAAAAAAACTGCAAAAAAGAACGGGATTTGGATACTGGGAACCCTTGTGGAAAAAACAAAGGGCGGGAACAAAAATGCGGCTTACCTTATTGACCGGAACGGGCGCACAGCAAAAGCATATCACAAGATTCACCTATTCCCGCTTACCGAAGAGGACAAGAAATGCGTTGCAGGCTCAAAGCTCGCCATTGCGGATATTGAGGGGATTAAGTGCGGGATTTCAACCTGCTATGACCTGAGGTTCCCCGAAATGTTCAGGGCGCTGGCAAAGAAAGGCGCAACAGTGATTTTCGTAGTGTCCAACTGGCCTGAAAAAAGAAAGGAGCACTGGCTTGCGCTCTTGAAAGCAAGGGCAATAGAAAACCAATGCTATGTAATCGGAGTTAACCGTGTTGGCAATGACGGAAAAGAGGATTACTCCGGGGATAGCAGGATTTACGGGCCATTTGGGGAAGAGCTGCTTGCAGTTGGAAAAGAAGAAGGGATTTTTATTGGGGAAATTGATTTGGAAAAAGTAAAAGAAATAAGGAAGACGCACCAGTTCCTGCCAAAGGAGTGGGGAGCGTAGAATAGTGAACTACCCTATCGAACGCCAGCAAAAACTACGGATATTTGTTATATTTCCTGAACACCGGCTTTACAACATCGCCTTCTATCAGCTTGTCAAATCCGCCCGTATCTTTCGCTTCCTTTGCTTTTTTTATCGCAACTTCGAAAACTGAAAGCGTTTTCTGGACATCTGCATCAGAATGGGAATAGCTTACGGCAACATAGCCTGGGAACAGCACCCCGCCCTGCCTGAATATCTCCTGCATCACGTAAGTTTTCAGCTTGAAGTCGGTTGCTCCTTTTTCATCCCTAAAGGCAGGGACAGGGCTGCAATCATAGCCGGTAACTTCGATGTATCTCTCCATCCCGTTTTCTTTTGAAATGCGGTTGATGCCTTCCTTGAGCTGTTTGCCAGTTGCCCAAATTTTATCAATCGCTTTTTTTGCAGCCAGCTCCTCGATTGTTGCCTTTGCTGCCGCAAGGCCATGGACTTCGGAACCATGGGTAGTGGAAAGAAGGAAAACCCTTTCCTTATCGTGCTTTATCCCGCCCAGCTCCATTATCTCGCTCTTGCCTGCAAGGACGGAAACTGAAAACCCGTTTGCAATTGCTTTTCCAAACGTGCACAAATCCGGCTTTACTCCGAAATATTCCTGAGCGCCGCCAATGTGATACCTAAAGCCAGTGATTATTTCATCCATTATGAAAACCGCGCCATTTGCATGCGCAAGGTCAATTGCTTTTTTCAGGAAATCGTCCTTTGGCGGAACCCCGGTAGATGCTTCCATTATTACTCCGGCTACCCCGTCAGGGTTGTTTTCAAAAAGCAATTTCAGCGATTCAAGATTATTATAGTTGAATGGAAGCGAAAGCGAAGAAAGCGCAGCTGGAACACCCGCATTGACTACAGTTGTTCCAATGAACCAATCATCAATGCTGAAAAAAGGATGGTCCTTGCAATAGGCAATCTTGTCCCTTTTGGTGTAAGCTCTTGCAAGTTTCACTGCCGCAGTTGTAGTATCCGAACCGTTTTTCGCGAACTTCACCATTTCCGCGCTTTTTATTGTCTTGTGCAAAACTTCCGCAAGCTCAAGCTCAAGATAATGGGGCCTGCAAAAGTTCGCGCCCATATCAATGGCTGCATGCGCTGCTTTTGAAACTTCAGGATAACAGTAGCCAAGAATAACCGAACGCAAACCCATGCCCCAGTCCACGTATTCATTCCCGTCTACGTCCCAAACATGGGAGCCAAGGCCGCGGCTGAGCACGCGCGGGGCGTTTGAAGGAACCTGATCATCGCCTTTAGAATAGGTGTGCGCCCCTGCAGGGATAAGCTCATGCATCCTTTCGCAAATTTCCAGAGATTTTTTAGATGGGACCATAGTCAAAACCTTTTTTCAAAACGTTATTGCAGTTTTTCACTCGTAATTATTTTATTTCAAACTTTGATATGAACGCCTTTATCCGAACTCGTTTCCGCATCAACAAGGAATTTCAATATCCGCAAATCATCATCAAGCGAATAGGAAACTTTCCCCGCCCCAGACACGCAGTTTACGAAATATCTCATTTCCTCAATATACATATCATCTTTTGCCCAATATCCAGGCTGGGCGACCTTTTCGGCCTCCTTGAATTCCGACCAGGATTTTGATTTTGGGTCGTATAAGCGCACGGTAGAAGTATTCCAATCCCAGGTTATGCTGCCTTCCGAGCCCATTATGTGCAATGAACGGACAGGGTCGCGGGAAATTACATCAATCATTACGGTTCCAACTGTTCCTGAAGAAAATTTGTAGAGCATTGCGTAGGCGTCATCTATATCTGCCTTCATTTCAGAAAGCTTGCCCTTCATGCATGAAATTGCAGTTAAGTTTCCAAAAATCCAGGTCAGCCATTCGAGCTCAAAGCAGAACATTTCCCTTCCAGCGCCAGTTTCGCGCTTTCCAACATAAAATTTTGAAATGTCTTCCCATGGATGCCAGTCCGGAAGGTATTGACCCATGTGGTAGGTAAATGCGAGCGGCTTTCCGATTTTTCCGCCTTCAACCAGCTCTTTTATTTTCTGGATGGACTGCTTAAATCGCATCGTGCACGACGGAACGGCGATCGCTTTTTTGGATTTCGCAATCCGGTTCACTTCGTCCAGCCCGTCATTCAATACACTGGCTTCTATGAAAAATGGCTTCCCCAATTCCGCTGCTTTTTTTGCGAACATAGTGTGGAGGTTCGGAGGCGTTGAGATTATGATTGCATCAGGATTTTCAGCAATTGCCTCATCGAAAGAAGAAAATGCTTTTATGCCAAAATCCTTTTCCACTTCCTTGCGCCTTGCTTCGTTAAGTTCAGCAGCAATTATGTTCCTGAAGCCAAGGTAAGTCAGGTTCCTTATCCTTCTTTTTCCCATCGAGCCGAGCCCAACTACTAGAAACTTGAGCTGGCTATGTTCTTGAGGTGGATTTTTTTTCTTCATTTCAATGCACCCAGCTTGAGAAGGTGTTCTGCAAGCATGAAATCTGATTCAGTGTCAATATCCACTGCACGGGATTTTGGAACAACAAAGAAACGGGTTTTGGGCATTAGGAATTTTTTGTGCTTTAAGAACGAATCAGTTCGGAATGCATAGATTGGCCCATCAAAATATGCAGGCGGAAGGTCCTGGCGCCTTGAAAGGTAATCCTTGATTGGAAAGAGCGGCTTTAGGAATCCTTTTGCGTCCGGAGTCAGCGTCCATTGCGGGGGGTCGTCTGCCTCGAAAACACCCATCACGGAATCGCAATCCCCTTTTAGAAGGGCATCCCTGCATTTTTCAAAATCTTCCTTGGAACGGAATGGCGATGTGGGCTGCAGCATGAATACGAACTTGGGCTCAACACCATTCTTGGCCTTGGCCCAGCTTAAGGCATGCTCGATTACGGGCGGCATCGGGGCTTTGTCTATTGCGAGTTCCTGTGGCCGGTCTATAATCATTGCACCGAACTTGCGGGAAACCTCTGCTATTTCCGGGTCCTCAGTTGAAACATAAACTTCTGGGAAAATACCGGAATCGAGCGCACTGCGTATGGAATGGGCAATCAACGGAATGCCCCCCAGCAAACGCACATTTTTCCTGGGAACCCCTTTGCTCCCTCCGCGCGCGGGAATGACGCATAAAAATTCATTGCTTTTATCCAAAGGAATCGACGGCATGCATTTCCCTCACAACAGGCTATCCCACAAACAAGTTATAAATGTATTATGGGCAATATGCTGTATATAATAAACATTTAATACGTTATGAATCTGATAAGAATCAAATAGCCAAAGGTGCGATGTTATGATTACAAAAGATGAGGATGTGGGCTATCCTGCCAGCTTGAGACGATGCGCCAATTGCGTAATTCCTGAAACCCAGGATGCAGTCACCTATGACAAAGGAGGCGTATGCAGCGTTTGCAAAACAATCGATGTAAAAAGGACAAAAGTCGACTGGCCAAAAAGAAAGGAGGATTTCAAAAAAATACTTGACGAATTCCGAGGCAAATACGACTACGATTGCATAATCCCCTATAGCGGAGGCAAGGACAGCACCTACCAGGCATATACGCTAATTAGGGATTTCAAATTGAAGCCGCTCATAGTTTCATTCGACCATGGTTTCTTCAGGCCGACAAACCTGAGCAACACGGACAGGACCCTGAAAAAACTGGGTGCAGACTACCTGAAATTCAGGCCAAACTGGCACGTGGTAAAAAAATTGATGCTAGAATCCCTTAAAAGAAAGGGCGATTTTTGCTGGCATTGCCATACCGGAATATATGCTTACCCGATGCGAATTGCAGTGAAATTCAAGATACCCTTGATTATCTGGGGAGAATCGGCAGCGGAATACATGAGCTATTATGATTACGAAAACAACTGGGAAGAAGTTGATGAAGACCGGTTCAACAAGTGTTGCAACCTAGGAATAACTGCAGAAGACATGCTGGGAATGGTAAACGACCCCTCAGTAACTGAAAGGGATTTGCTCCCATTCGCTTATCCAAGCAGGGAAGAGCTGAAATCGATACACTACCGTTCGATATGCCTTGGCAACTACATGCCGTGGGATACTCGAAAGCAATCGGACATAATAAAAAAAGAGCTGGGATGGAAAGGAGACCTGAAAGAAGGGGTAGCCCCGGAATATGATTATGAAAAAGTCGAATGCGCATTCCAGGGAGTGCGGGATTATTTACGATTCATAAAAAGAGGCTATGGAAGGACCGCGCACCTTACAAGCATAGACATACGGAACGGAAGGATGGCTAAGGAAAAGGCAATAGAATTGACAAGAAAATATGATGGAAAACGCCCTCCGAGCTTGGACCTGTTCCTGAAAGTGCTTGGAATCAGCGAAAAGGAATTCAATGAAATCGCAGCGTCCCATTCCATAAGCCCGTATAAGCACGATTTCTCAAAAACAGTCAAGGACAAGAAATTACATGACCAGGATGAATGGCACATTGACGAATCTGGGTTTTAGCAAATGATTGCAATCGTTGATTACGGAATGGGAAATTTGCGGTCGGTGGCAAAAGCTCTCGAATACCTCGGAGGCCAGGCAATAATATCCAACAAGAAGGAAGATATAAAATCTGCAGAACGGATAGTGCTTCCGGGGGTAGGAGCATTTGGAAATGCCATGGAAAATATCAGAAGATTGGATATAATCGAAACCATGGAAAACGAAGTTCTTGATAACAAAAAACCATTCCTAGGGATATGCCTTGGAATGCAGCTTCTGGGCAGTGTTGGCTACGAGCTAGGAGTAAACAAGGGCTTGGGCTGGATACCAGGAAAAGTAATGAAAATAAAGGCTGAAGAAATGGGATTGAAAGTCCCGCATGTCGGCTGGAACGGGATAAAGATAACGAAGGAAAGCCCGCTGCTAAACGGAATAACGGATGGCACTGCATTTTACTTTGTCCACAGCTATGCACTCAAGCCGGATGACAGCGGAACAATCGTGGCAACCTGCCAGCATGGGGAAGAATTCGCGGCAGCAATCCAAAAAGGAAATATATTCGCAACCCAATTCCACCCTGAAAAAAGCCAAAAAGACGGATTGAAAGTCCTGAAAAATTTCATGGAATGGAACAAATAGCTGATAAAATGTTCAACACTTCAAACCTAAAGATAAGAATTGTTCCCATACTCCTATTGAGGAAAGGAAGATGCGTCAAGGGAGTTAATTTTGAAAATTACAGAGATACGGGAAATCCAATCAAGGCAGCGAAAGTATATGATTCCCAAAAGGCAGACGAACTAATATTCTTGGACATAACTGCCAGCGGCGAAGACAGGCCGATATTTTTTGAGACGATATCAAAAGTTGCAGAACAATGCTTCATGCCATTCACCGCAGGAGGCGGAATCCGCACCCTGACGGATATAAGGAAGCTTGTAGAGCTGGGATCAGACAAGGTTTCCATAAATACTGGAGCGATTGAAAAGCCGGATTTGATAACTGCGGCTTCGCAGGATTTCGGGAGCCAATGCGTTGTGGTGTCCATAGACGCAAAAAAAACCCAGGACGGGAAATATGAAGTATATTCGCATAGCGGGAAGACTCCGACGGGCCTTGACCCGACAGCATGGGCAAAGGAAGCTGAAAAATTAGGGGCAGGAGAAATACTTCTAACATCAATAGACAAAGAAGGGACACGAACTGGATATGACCTTGAACTTATAAGGAAAGTTTCTGATGCCGTAGACATACCAGTAATAGCAAACGGGGGGGTCGGAAACCTCCAGCATTTGGTGGATGGCGTAGTGAAAGGCCACGCTTCCGCAGTCGCGCTTGCAAGCATGTTTCATTTTACCGACCAAAGCACGATAAAAGCAAGGGCATACATGAAAGAAGCGGGATTGAACGTCAGGCCGGATTGGTAGGCGTGCACACGGCGCGATTGCGCCGTCAATTGAATAACGCGTATTATTTCAATCCACGGGGAGTGTAAATTATTCTTGAAGTAAATGCAGCTTCCAAAAATTCCACCGGAGTATAAAGCCTGTCTCCCACGGATATTTTTTCCCTGGCAGGCTTGCCTTCCATTGTTTCTATATTTTGCACGACCAGAGTTCCTCCGACAGATGCAATATGGAATCCTTTTTTGTCAATGCGGTAAATTAAGCCGCTTTGGAAAGGGTGGAAATCCTCGTCTGGAACCAGGGAACAAGAACTTAGTTTTACCTGTATCCTTCCGCCGGACGCATAGACAAAGGACATCGCCCCGGGATAGGGCTTGTCAAATGCGCGCATAAAACACTCGATTTGTGCGCCAGTCCACGACCAGTTTACAAAACCCTGGGAAATCGTCGAAACTCGCGGCCGGTACATGCTTTTTGATTCATCCTGAGAAGCAAGCGGAAAATCTGCATTTTCTTTTATGTCCATAAACAGTTTTTCAAAAAGATTTTCTGCTGCAGAAAAAATCTTGGCTTGATGGGCCAAAGGCGTATCTTTCGGGCCCAGTTCTCCTTCCCATTGAAAAAGAATATCTCCCGTATCAATGCCCGGATCCACCAGGTGAATGGTTGCGCCAATATTTTTTGCATTCCTTAAAATTGGCCAGGTAGAGCCCCCTCCGCCCCGGTCGTTTGGCAAAAGGCTGCCATGAAGATTAATGAGCCTGCCTTCAAATTTTTTTATGAACGGCTCCTTGAATATCCATGCTGCGCTTAATGACACGCCAAGCGTATCTTTAGTTATGCTTTTTTCTACAAACGTATCCTTGTTTATGTCCTGTGAGATATGGAATTTAAAGCCGTTTTTTTCTAGGTACTCCTGCAATGTTTGTTGGCCAATTATTTCGCGGGCATGCCTCTCGCTGGTTATTATGGTGTACGAAAAACCCAGTTTTTTTGCCTTTTCAAGGACAACGCACAGCAGCTTCCCGCCACCAAGAAAAAGTATGTGCCTGATCTTCCCAAACTTCATAATGAAGCTTTTAACGCGATAGATTAAAAACCTAGTTTTTTAGTTTAGAAAGATCCAACTCCATAAGGATATTGTCGTGCACCCCGTCCTCGTACACTGCAGATTTTTTAGCTATGGCCAATACAGTAAACCCGATTTTTTTATAGAGTGAAAATGCCCTCTTGTTTTCCGGAAGAACACCCAGATAAAGCTTGTCTATTGGAAGATTTTTGGCTACCCAATTTACGCACAATAGCAAGGAATCATATCCAAATGATTTCCCCCAATATGATTTGTCCCCTAGCATTATGCCAATTGTAGCTTTTTTTTCTTTTAGCGAGATTGGCTCTAATTTTATGTTTCCAATATGGCGATTGCTTGGAATATCAAAAATTCCGAAAAAAAGGCAATCGTCCTTAGAAATCCTTTCTTTCACGAAAGCTTGCAATTCGCCCATAGTCGAATGCTTAGTTTCCATAAAAACAGTTACTTCCGAGTCATTCAGCCAAGAAAGATAGGCATCGGAAACATCGCTCAATGTAAGATGCCGCAGGTAAATCCGCTCTCCGGATATTACTTGCTTTCTTGCTTCGGATATGTCCATAGATAATCACGCCTTGCGTTTGGAAAGAACGTTTTCATGCATGTAATCCGCCAGCAGCTTGAAATCCGGATTCTCGAATATTTCCTTTGCAGTTATATTCGGATATACATAGCCCATCAAAAGCGCCAGGTTGATTGGGACACTTTTATGGTATAATGCAACAAGGAAATCTGTCAGCTCCTTTTCATCATGGCGATAGGACGAAAGGGCAGAAGCAATAATCTTAGGGAGATCAAGGAGGTTCTTGGCCTTGACGACAAATTCCATGTCGGTATACATTGCTTCCCCAAAGCAAATCATCGGCTTTTGGTATAGCAGGGCTTCAAAGCCGGCAGTGCCAGTTATAGTAAGCACTAATTTTGATTTTTGTATCATTTCCCTTGCAGACAAATTCGGGTCAACCAGCCTGACATTTGGGATTTTTTTTATGGCTTCATAGAATTTTGGAGCCCTCCAGCCTCTGGAAAACATGAGCGGGTGCTCTTTCACATAAAGCTTCATGTTCATCGGCAATGCACGGGCGATTGTACGGATTAGGGCAGCCTGGTCGACATAGGGCGGCGCCTGCACCATGGTAGCTAGTTCGGGATCGAGATGGAGCGGGAAAAACGCAAATGATTCCCCTTCTACTGCGGGTTCAAAATAGGACTTGTACTTCATTTTCTTGCGCGTGAAGAATGCCGCCTTTTCGTAGGTGCGCTTGAACGGGTTTTTCCCCTTGAACGTATAGTCGTTCGAATAGCCATCAAGGTAGTATTCTTTCCAATATTCGAAAAACCTGGCCACATGGCCTTTTAGCGAGAAGATGTTTTTTTCAGAAACTGCCATGTTCTGGATATATTTTGGCTTTACGCCCTGTGAACGGAAACGCTCAAGGAATGCAAGCGCCTCCTCTTCTGCCTTCTTCGGCCTCTTTCCATTCTTCCTGATTTCTTTGAAAAATGAAAGAACCTCGTCTGGCTTGTCATAGGGATTGCTTACGAAATAAACCCTATCTTCCGCGCGGGAATAGGTGAATGTGACCGTTTGGATATCCATCTTCTTAGCCACATTGTAGAGCGCAAACGCAGGCAATGACGCAATGCAGTCAAATACCAGGAAATCCGGCTTGTTCTTTTTCAAGAATCCCTCAAATTCACGGACTAATACCTGGACCATTTTCCTTAAGTCGTCATGCGAATAGGCATTTGATGAAAACGGGACGGATAAATCCCGATCGGCATAGACCCATTCCCAAAGAGATGGGTTGGCGTATTTCTTTTCATACTGCTCAATAAGCTTCTCATCCAACTGCTCGGATTTGTATTTGTTGAATAGCTCTTCAAGCACGATTAAGTCGTAATTGATTTCGCCCTGGCTTTTTACCCAGTTGAGCTCTTTTCTCTGGACCATTACCCCGCTAAAGCTTGAATCCGGATCCTTTTCCTTGATATATTTTGCCAGAGCATGGCACATCCTGCTGAATTCCCAGTTGAAAAAGAAACATACTTTCATGATTTGCACCTCAAATTAAACGGTTGTACGAGCCAATAGAATATCCCATAGTAATAAGTGAGCCGCAAATTTAAATCGCTTTGCCCACGCCATCCGCGCTACCTGCGCCACCAGCCAGTCATTTGCATCTTGCTTGCCTGTACTTTTCACTGTTCATATTGAGTATATATTCGACATCTTCTTTTTTCAAATAGTCCGGCTTTTCCCCCAGCGATTCCAAGGCGCTGATTGTACTGGAAAGCCAGAGCCTTGACGCAAGAATCTCATCCATCTTCCTCGAGATGCCGAAAGCGGGCTTATTCCCTGAAAAATAAACCACTTCGTCAGGAGTTAGGAATTTTGAGAATGGCTTCTGGTCTTGTCCTGGAGGCTGCACGAGGATTTCTCTAGTAAAATCTGAAAAACTGATGAACTTCCCCCCAACCCTTTGCCTAAGATAGCCATCGAACAGGGAAACAATTTTCTCAGTCTTGGATATCGCATCATCAACGGTTCCGGCGCTAACTATAAGGCCATGGTTTTTGAGGAAAATGGTTTCCGGCTTGCACCCGT
>Ga0172379_10010503_pt1 | contig 11185 bp, 14 predicted proteins | sample GrowelOW334metaG_FD_119756 | JGI IMG/M metagenome (GOLD analysis project Ga0172379, IMG submission 119756) | Groundwater microbial communities from an aquifer near a municipal landfill in Southern Ontario, Canada - Groundwater well OW334 metaG | ecosystem: Environmental > Aquatic > Deep... | reverse complement strand
CCGGAAATGTAAAACGTTTGAAAGACATTAAAAGTTATCGAGGAACCAGACACGCGCGAAGGTTGCCGTCACGCGGACAACGCACCAAGACTAACTCACGCACCGTCAGAGGAAACGTCAGAAAGACTATGGGTTCGGGAAGAAGAAAAGTTGAGAAGACATAAATCTGATACTAGCTAAAGACCACTAAATCTAAAAACCAATAATAAAATGGGAAAGAAACGAATAGTTAAAAAAGGAGGTGAAGGATCATCGGGAAAACCGAGGTCTTTGAGCCGCGTACCAAGGAAGAAAGTTTCCACGGGAAGATTGTATGTTGAATCAACATACAATAATACCAAAGTCGTGCTCACCGATAGCACCGGAAATTGCCTCGTCTGGTCTTCCTCAGGAATGCTCGGTTTCAGAGGTGCCAAGAAAGGAACACCTTTTGCCGCAGCCAAAGTCGGAGAGTTGGTTGGAGAAAAAGCTCAGACCATGGGAATGAAAGAAGCAGCCGTCGTTATCAAAGGAGTTGGTGCGGGACGCGAAGCTACTGTCAGAGGATTTGTTTCAAAAGGAATAGATGTTACTTCAATAAAAGACACGACCCCGGTACCCCACAATGGACCGAAGCCAAAGAAACCAAGAAGAGTTTAATAAATCAAAATATACTTTCGTGTAAGTGAGGGAAAGTATGAAAACCGTAGGTTTTCATCGCCGGCCCACAGCCGGCAACTCTACCCCAGCGACCCGCGGGAGCGATCAATCAAATGGATAAAAAATGTAAAATTTGCAGACGCGCAGGTGAAAAACTTTTTCTGAAAGGAGAGAGGTGTTTTACGCCAAAGTGCGCATTTGGCCGTAAAGCCTATCCGCCGGGAAAACGTGATTCCGAACGAAAGCATCGCAGCACCGTTACGGAGTACGGAACTCAGCTTCGCGAAAAACAAAAAGTTCGCAATGTCTACGGTCTTTCCGAAAAACAGTTTTCAAATTACGTCAAAAAGGTCACATCAAGAGCGGGAGATCCTTCGACTATGCTTTATGAGTCTATGGAGACGAGACTCGACAACACGGTTTACCGACTCGGTTTGGCAAAATCACGTTCTGAAGCGCGACAAATGGTTTCTCACGGTCACTTCATGATCAATGACAAGCGCATGACGATACCTTCTTACAATGTTAAAATCGGGGACGTTTTGAAAATTCGCCCCGGAAGCATGACAATTATCCCATTTATGGGGATTACCGAAAAAGCGGGAAAAGGTCCGGTTCCCGCATGGCTTTCATACGATCAAAAGAAAGCCGAAGCGGTTGTTCTTGGAAAACCGATTCTCGACAAAGGAGCCTCTGAATTCAAGCTCACTTCTGTTATTGAGTATTACAGCAGATAGTAACTCTTTACAAATCTGTGTTAAAAGTGTATAATGTTATAAATTTATAAAAACATGCTCGAAACAGACATTTTATTGCCATCGAAGCCGAGAGTAATTGAGGAAAATGAGTTTTCCGGCGTCTTTGAGATAGACGGATTATATCCCGGTTATGGCCATACGCTCGGTAATTCGCTTAGGCGAATTATTCTTTCGTCACTCCCGGGAGCGGCGATCACCTCTGTCAAGATCGACGGAGTTAGCCATGAATTCAGCACCCTCGATGGTGTGAAAGAGGATGTCATTATGATCCTCATCAACCTCAAAAAGGTTCGTTTGAAGGTTACCGGCGATGAACCGCAGGAAATCACTTTGTCCGCAAAGGGGCCAAAAGTACTTTCTGCAAAAGACATCAAAACACCGGGACAAGTTGAGATATTGAACGGTGATCAGCATATTGTTGAGATTACCGGTCATAATGCCAATCTTAATATCAGTATGACTGTTCAGAAAGGCCTCGGCTATGCCACGCGCGAGGAATTACAGAAAGACAAGGTCGAAGTAGGCGCAATTTTACTCGATTCGATATTCACTCCGGTTCGCCGCGTGAATTATGAGGTTGAAGACATGCGCGTCGGTGATAAGACCGACCACAACAGACTTCGTATTATGATCGAAACCGACGGTTCCATCACTGCGAGAGAGGCACTGGAAAACGCGATCGAGATCATGATCAAACAGCTTCAGTCTATCGTCGGATTTAAAGAAAAAGCCGAACAGTTCGAAGAGAAGGAACAGGAAGAGGAGGCTCTCATGAGAGAAAAAGCGAAGCGAGAGAAAGACGACGTCGATCCGGAACTTCTGAAGACTCGCATCGAGACCATGAACATGAGCACCCGAACCCAAAACGCGCTCTCTGCCGCAAATATCCGCACGCTTGGAGGATTGGTCAGAAAGAAAGAGGAAGACCTGCTCGACATCGACGGACTTGGAGAAAAAGGTATTCAAGAGATCAAGAAAGTTTTATTCGATCTCGGTTTAACATTAAGACAATAAAGTATAAGTAAAAAGTAAGGCGCCTCAAAAAGGGCGAACACCAACATGAGACATCACGACGCAAACAGAAAATTCGGACGGGAAAAGAAAGTGCGCGTTGCGCTCCTTCGCTCTTTGGCGGTATCCCTCATCCGTTACGAAAAGATCAAAACGACCGAAGCGAAAGCGAAAGAACTTCGCCCGCTCATCGAAAAAGCGATCACAAAAGGCCGCAAGGCTGACTTGGCCGCGAGACGCACGCTTCTCGAACAGATCGGAGGCGTTGCTACGGTGAAAAAACTGGTTGAAGAGATAGCTCCGCGTTACGCAAAGAGAACCGGAGGTTACACGAGGATCATAAAGATCGCACCGCGCAAAGGAGACGCGAGTAAAATGGCGGTCATCGAATTTGTATAATATCATGACGAACACAACGATTTACACTATAGACGCGGAAGGGAAAAAACTCGGAAGAGTCGCCTCTCTTGCGGCAATGCATCTCATCGGAAAAACCAGTCCGACTTTTGTGCGTAACGCGATTCGCGGAGAAAAGGTCCGCATCGTAAACGCTTCAAAGATCGACCTCGACCCGAAGAAATTGCAGCAAAAAACGTACGAGAGATACTCGGGTTATCCGGGAGGTTTGCGCAGTCTCCGCATGGAAGAAGTTATCGCCAAAAAAGGATACCGCGAGGTATTCGTGAAGGCTATTTACGGAATGGTCCCGTCGAACCGTTTGCGCGCCAAGATCATGAAAAATCTTGAAATCGTCGACTAATTTATATATTTATGGCAACAAAGACAGAAACCAAAACTGAAAAATTCGTTCAAGGCATCGGACGAAGAAAAACTTCCACCGCTTCCGTACGTCTCGTGACCGCCGGGCAAAATCTCGTCACCGTAAACGGCAAGGATGCGAAAGACTATTTTCCGACCGAAGAAATGCGTGCGATTGTCTATGAGGCATTCACCATCGCCAAACTTCCCGCGCAATTCGCCGCTTCCGTAAAAGTCAGCGGAGGGGGAATTCATTCACAAGCCGAGGCGATCCGACATGGAATTGCACGCGCGCTCCTTGTGCACGATATAGACTCAAGAAAAAAACTAAAAAAAGAAGGATTCCTAAAAAGAGATCCCCGAGCGAAAGAAAGGAGAAAATTCGGATTAAAGAAAGCTCGCAAAGCCGCTCAGTGGAGCAAACGCTAGACGGACAAGGATTTACGGATTAAAGATTTAAGGATTAACGGATAAAAAAATACTTTCGCACTCTTGCGAAAGTATTTTTTTATTGAAGGATCTTTCAAAAAAAAGCGAGAGAAATTATCTCTCGCCGGTACACTTATTTCATACATAATGCGCCTTCGCGGATCCAGGAATATGCTACCGTTCCGTCTTGGAAGACCACCAATTGTCGCACATACTCTTTTTTCGGATCGTGTTTTGTGACGTAATCGGTGAGTCGCAAAATATTTCCGTGGTAATCGTAGACGCCGCCGCCCCACGCGTGACCGTGGCATATCTTGGTATTTTTTATGAGCCAATATCGGATGGAAAGAAGTCCGAGCCGTCCCGGAGTAAATGCGTTCCTTACTCCGTCCGGATCTCCGACCGGCCACGATGTAATATTATCAACTTTATAATCGTCGATGAGCTTATCTACCGCATGTTCGTAGGTTTGTGCGTTTTCTACCGCGCCTTTCCGGAGGAGAAGCGTTGCCCTTACGCCAACGCCATGATCGCGGATATTTTGAAAAATGCTCTCAAAGTCCGGATATCGTTTTAAACCGTATGCGGCGGCTTGTTCGGTCTTATCGACGGAATGAACCGAGACGGCAACGTTCGTCAACCCGAGTTCTTTCCACATCGGAAGCCATTTTTCGCAAAAATCTTTTTTCCCGAAGAGTATGCCGTTCGTGAACAAATTTACGTTCGGGAAATACACTCCTTCGTTCGCGCATTTTTGATACACTTCGAGCGCTTTCGTAACAGCTTCCGGGTCGCACGTCGGTTCGCCGCTGCTCGTCAGGGAGAGCGACCACCCGCCGTATCGCGCACAAAGTTTCAAGGCTGATGCGAGGTTTTTATAGTAGAGCGGGTTATCGCCCGCCTGTTTACGCAGATATTTTCCTGCGCAGAATTCACAATTGCCGTTGCAGGCTCCCGATCCGACAAGAGCGGAAACGCTGTATATTTTTTGTATGCATGTCATGACACTTTCTCCTTTTTCTCACAAATGGTTGGTGATAAAGTCCGCCCGTTCATCCGGCGAAAGTACCGGAACAGTGATCACTGTATATCCGAAAAGCAGATATGCCTTCCGTATCTCTTCGTGTACTGCAAGTGCAAATTCTTTATCTTCCCGGCGTACCTTGCTATTTTCGTAGTCCGGAAGCGTATCGAGAAGAAAAATTTTCTTATAACGATTTTTTCCGAATATTCTCACCAAGATCGGAACAGGATTATTTTCCGTCATGGTATAGCCGTAAATATCGACAAGCCCGCGGTCAAAGAATATGTTTCCTTGCCGTTGCTCGTTCCTCTCAGTAATAAATTGCTGTTTCGCCAGTTCTCTTTCAAATTTAACCGAATTCTTCCAAGGCAGCGCATCGCTGTCTTTTTTCAATTCACGGTTGATTACGACCGTAGCTTGTTCGGGTACGATCAAGTATCCGCGTTTTTCCAAAATGCCGACAACGGTAGTTTTTCCGACGCATGGACCGCCGGTTATTACGTATCTGTTCATAAAGGCTCCCCTCGCCCGCCATAGCTCCTTGTCCTCCCGTAGCCTTCGGCGAAGGAGGAGATAGAGCGACGGCGGGATAATATTTCAAAGCACCTCTCCTGACCTGATGGTAGCTTTTTCAAAAATTTTGCTCTAGTCTAGAAAACTTGACCATTGAGATGGCATTATGATATGACAGTGGCATGCACCCCATTCAAATATTCCTGATGAGAAAACTCGCGATATCCGAAAGTGCAAGGTATTCCGAAATTAAGCCGAAAAACATAGGCGGAAATCAATTTTCGTATCATCTTAAAACGGTCATGGATGAAGGACTGGTCCAAAAGAACAAAGATTCGTATTCGCTGACCACTGAAGGGAAAAAACTTGCCGACAGAATGAGTCTCCACACGTTCACGAAAAGGGTTCAGCCGAAGATCGCAACGTTGGTGATCTTTAAACGAAAAGAACCCGGCGGAAAGAAAGAAATTCTTTTCTGTAAAAAAGGAAAACAGCCGTTCTTTGGGTACACGACGCTTCCGACCGGAAAAATTCATCTCGGAGAAAAGATGTACGACGCCGCCCGCCGCGAACTTTTTGAAAAGACCGGACTGCCGGCCGATAACATATTTTTCATCGGCGATGTGTACGTCATCTTATATAAGAACGGCGAACTGTTCTCGCATATTTTGTACCACATTTTTGAAGGCGACAGCGAGAATGAAATTTTCGGCAATGTGGAGAATACAGAAGATTGTTTTTGGATGGAGGCGTCAAAAACAAAGAAAATGAAGTGTGTTCCGGGTATTCAAGAGATTATAGAGATCGCTTCCCAAAAAAATAAAGGAATATTTTTTCAAGAAATAGCACTGAATTTTTAGAGATCGTTGCCGCTTTATAGAATTTTCGAATTCTGTTACAATTATTGAATAATAAGGCTAAACAAAAAAATATGACGGATAAAGAAAAAAGAACAAAAAATGACGATAATACGGATACGGATGATGTGGTTTTCGAACCGGAGGCTGATGGTGATGAGGAAGCACCGATGGCTAAAATAAAAAAACTTCGTGATGAATTAAAAGCCGTAAAAAAAGAACGTGACGAATATCTGACCGGCTGGCAGCGGGCGAAGGCGGATTTTATCAACGCGAGAAAAGAAGAAGAGCGATCGCGCGCCGAATTTGTCAAAGCGGCGAACAAAGACCTCATATTCGACGTGCTTTCCGCGCTCGATAGTTTCGACATGGCATTTTCCAACAAAGAAGCCTGGGAAAAAGTCGACAAAAATTGGCGCACCGGCATCGAATATATCTACAGCCAGCTTTTAAGCGTTCTCGAACAAAATGGCTTGAAACAGCTCGCACCCGCCGGTGAAACTTTCGACCCGAATTTCCACACGAGCGTAGAAAGCGTTCCGGTGGAAAAGGACGAGGATGAACACAAAATTTTAGAAGTGGTACAGAAAGGGTATACGCTAAATGGATCGCTGATCAGATCACCAAAGGTGAAGGTGGGTGTGAAAGAGGGGTAGCGAGCCGTCTTTTTCGCGATCTTCGCTTTATTTTTTTACGGCGACCTCAGGGCAGTAGGCGTCTACAGCCCGCTTCGGCACGCCGCAAAAAACTAAAGCGAATCTCATCGAAAAATCCCGTCTCTCAAGTGATAATTTGCAAAATTCTAAAATGAAAATAAGAATATTCTGGATGAAAGAGAGAGAAATTAATATTTCATCAAAAAAACTATTGATAATATTTGGTGCCGTATGGTTTATCGCTGTTCTTGGAATATTTATTGGAATGACCAGACCATTCTTTCCTAAACAAATTAACCAAAACTCAATACCAACCGTTACCGGAACTTTTCTAATCTTGAATGGTGTGGTATTGCTTACTTACACATACCATTATTCTTTAAATGTTTTTAAACTGCAAACGTGGAAATTAATCGGTTTTAGTTTTTTAAAGTTTGTAATTTTAGTTTTTGAAACATGTATCGGACTATATATCGGTGAAACAATAATAAGCCCCCCAAATTATCCAAACATATTGTTACCAACAGTACTTGTGCTGAATGCGTTTATGTCTTTTCTTTTCTTGCAACGCATGAAAAAGTGGATCAATAAAATGAGGACCGAAATTAACCATAGAATATGATTTGAGCATATTTACTTATTATTTGCCGAGCGCGGTTTCGTTCAGGATTTATAAATTTGAAATTTTCGTTTCCGGAGTACCGTATATTTTGCTATACTATTCGAATGGAAAGGAATTTTGAAGAAAATAAAGGGGGGCAAGAGGATCCGGTTCATCCTCCGGCGATGTTTCCGGAGCTTGTTTCTTCTGCGGATTTAAAAAGCAAACATTCCGCGTTTTATGATATTCCGGGTCATCCGGAACTTATTGCACGAAAATGCTTTACTCCGGATGATCTGAACCAACTTATTCAAATGGATATTGCCGATCTTCCGGACTATTTTGAATATTCCACGGAAGAGAGGGAAAAGATCGCTCGAAAGATGAGGATAGAACGTCTGATTTCGAACGCGACCGAATTTAAAAAGATCGGCGAAAGTGCTGGTCTCAAGATCACTGAAACACATTATGCTATCGGCGAAAATCCTGAGACAAAAGAACCGGAAATTTTTGCCGTTTCGGATCGGATCGAAGGCGAAAATTTGGAAAATATCTCCTCTTTTTCAGAGGAAATGCAAAACGACATCGATGAAATGTATGTCGGAGTATTAAAACATTGGATAAATTCGCATTCCTCCGGCGGAATGTTTTGGAGCGATTATAAAAATTCGCAAATTGTGTACGGACATAAATTCGGAGAGACGGAAGAACATCCGTATATAGTCGATATCGACCCGATCATGGCGCACTGGTTCACGGAGGAAGAATTTACGCAAAAATGGGAAAAAGAACAAGCTTTGGAAGACAACGAAACCGTCTTTTGGTACAAAGTTTACGGAATCTTTCTTTATATGAAGGAGCTTGAAAAGAAAACACCGACCGGAAAATTCCAAAAAGCGAGAGAGGTTATAGAAAATTTGATTAAAAAAACAGTCAACCTAAGGTCTAAACAAGCGCAGGAAGCACAGTGCGCGCTGGCAAAAGAAATGCAAGAATAAACAATTTCATACTTTCTTTACAAAACTCTTGACAACTTTTTTCGTATAGCTATAATATAGTTTATAACTATATGGTAAAAAAATACGTTTTTCATCACGAAGAAATACAGATCGTTTTCAAGAGCGACCCGGATCTCAAAGACGCGGCGCTCGAGAAAGCGAAACATGAGGGGATGACCTTAAAGGCTATCCTTTGTTCTGCTATGCGCGCGTATGTGAACGACGAACTAGTCATGGGAATGACGCGGCGCGAAGAGCACTACGAATCAGACGAAGATGCTCCGCCAAAAGCCAAAGCGCCGCCGACTGGAAAAGAAAAGAAAATAAAGGCTGGGATCAAGAGTCCGATACAAAATATAAAAAAAAGAAATACTAAAAAATAATCAAGAAAATATATGAGCAAAATTTTAGGAATCGACTTGGGAACAACTAATTCCGCTATGGCTATCATGCAAGGCGGCGAAGCGAAAATTATTGAAAATATTGAGGGCGCGCGCACCACTCCTTCGGTTGTTGCCGTTGCGAAGAACGGTGAAAGGCTTGTAGGAGCCGTTGCAAAGCGCCAGGCGGTGACGAATCCGCAAAACACGCTCCATGGCATCAAACGCCTCATCGGGCACGATTTTAACGATCAAGGCGTCCAGAAAGATAAAAACATTGTGGCGTTCACTATAGAAAAGGCCGATGACAGCGTCGGGGTGAAAGTCAAAATGAACGACAAATTCTATCGTCCGCAGGAAATCTCCGCGATGGTTTTGCAGAAATTGAAACAAGATGCGGAAGCGAAACTCGGCGAGAAGATCGATGAAGCGATCATTACCGTTCCGGCATACTTCAGTGATTCACAGAGAAAAGCAACGAAAGACGCCGGAGAGATCGCAGGGTTTACCGTTCGACGCATCATCAACGAACCGACGGCTGCCGCGCTCGCGTATGGTTTCAATAAAAAGAAAAATGAGAAGATCGTCGTCTATGACTTCGGCGGCGGTACGTTCGATATTTCCGTTCTTGAAGTGGGTGATGATGTTATCGAAGTGAAATCGACCGACGGCGACGTGCATATGGGCGGTGAGGATATTGACCAGGATATTATTCGCTGGATCGGCGATGAATTCAAAAAAGAACAGGGAATCGATATTACGAAAGATGTGCTTGCCGTTCAGCGTCTCAAAGAATCCGCGGAAAAAGCGAAGCATGAGCTTTCAACCTCCATGGAAGCGGAAATTAATATACCGTTTATTACTTCCGATGCGTCGGGACCCCGTCACTTGCTCATGAAATTGACCCGCGCGAAGCTTGAAGAACTTGCGGCGAAATATATTGACCGTTCTATCGAGATCACTAAACGCGCAATGGAAGCCTCGCATTTTACGAATGCGGAGATCAACGAAGTCGTTTTGGTCGGAGGTCAGACAAGAATGCCTGCGATCATCAATGCCGTCAAAAATTTCTTCGGTAAGGAACCGAACCGCACGATCAATCCGGATGAAGTTGTCGCTCTCGGTGCGGCAATCCAAGGCGGTATCATGCAGGGAGAGGTCAAAGACGTTCTTTTGCTTGATGTCATTCCTCTTTCTCTTGGAATTGAAACGCTCGGAGGTGTCGCGACCAAACTTATCGAAAGAAATACCACTATTCCGGCGTCAAAAACACAAATATTTTCAACCGCTGCTGATAATCAGACCTCCGTTGAAATTCATATCGTTCAGGGTGAACGTCCAATGTGCGCGGACAACAAATCTCTTGGCAGGTTTATTCTCGACGGAATTCCGCCGGCGCATCGGGGTATGCCACAAGTCGAGGTTACGTTCGATATCGATGTGAACGGAATTCTCTCCGTAAAAGCTCGCGAGAAAACAACAGGGAAGGAGCAGTCGATCCGCATCACCGCGTCGTCAGGGCTTTCTAAGGAAGATATTGAAAAAATGAAAAAAGATGCCGAAGCGCATGCCGAAGCCGACAAAGAAAAACAAGAAATGATCGAACTGAAAAATCACTCGGAAACATTGATTTACACTGCGGAAAAAGCCATTAAAGATGCCGGAGACAAAGTAGATGCGGGGATTAAAACCGCCGTCGAAGGGAAGATAACGTCGCTCAAAGGTCTGAAAGACAGCACAGACAAAGATGCTATCAAAAAAGGAGTCGATGAGCTTTCGGAAGAACTTATGAAGATTGGCGATGCGATGGCGAAAAGCGAGGAACCGAAATCCGGCGAGGCGCCAAAAACCGAGGGAGGTGATACAAAAGGACCGGACGAAGGAAATGTGCGCGATGCTGATTTCAAGGAATAACACAACTAAGTAAAATTGTCTTGGAGGTTTCACCTCCAAGACAATTTTACGGGATATGATATAAAAGCCATGTTCTTTCGAACATGGCTTTTTGTATCAATGAAAGAATGTCTCTACCAATATTTCCAATTTTGGTAGAATATGAATTGCGAAAGGTACAACGAGAATGCCGACGATTATCATGATCGTGATCTGGATCTTACTTAATTCCATACGTTTCTCCTCTTTGTGCGTATGACGGAGTCCTTCTTTGTTCTATCAGTTTAGTATTTTTTTGTCAAAAAAAACTCGCCGCGTACGGCGAGAGTTCGGATCGTTACATGGGGTATGATATCCACCGAATGTACTCATAAAGATTAAAGAGGATTATGAGCATAAGAGGTGCCATCCACCAAACGTGCTTGAAAAAAAATTGGGAAAACTTTTTAAACATTTTTCACTCCTTTTTCTGTGTATGTAAACAGATACTAACTACCCAGACAATAGCATTAACGATATCTTAAGTCAATTTTTTGAGATAATTTCAGAAAAAATAATGTGTCATATTTAATATTTTGTCAAATTGTCTAAAAAGACGTTTTGTGGTATATTGCTTCTACAACTAATTATTTAAAGGTATGGCAAAAGACTACTACAACATTCTCGG
>Ga0172379_10010502_pt1 | contig 11187 bp, 12 predicted proteins | sample GrowelOW334metaG_FD_119756 | JGI IMG/M metagenome (GOLD analysis project Ga0172379, IMG submission 119756) | Groundwater microbial communities from an aquifer near a municipal landfill in Southern Ontario, Canada - Groundwater well OW334 metaG | ecosystem: Environmental > Aquatic > Deep... | reverse complement strand
AGAACATGAAGCGGTCGAGCTGCGCCTCGGGAAGCTGGTAGGTGCCCTCCTGTTCGATCGGATTTTGCGTGGCGAGCACGAAGAACGGCTCGGGCAGTTTGAAGATCTTGCCGCTGGCCGTGACCTTGTGCTCCTGCATCGCCTCGAGCAGCGCGGACTGCGTCTTGGGCGGCGTGCGGTTGATTTCGTCGGCAAGGACGATGTTGGCAAACACGGGGCCTTTCAGGAATACGAAGGCGCGCCTGCCCGAGTCCGTGTCCTGCAAGATGTCGGTGCCGGTGATGTCGCTGGGCATCAGGTCGGGCGTGAACTGGATGCGGTTGAACTGGAGGCTCATCACCTCGGCGAGCGCGTGGACCATCGTGGTCTTGGCGAGGCCGGGCACGCCCATCAGCAACGCGTGGCCGCGCGAGAGGATGGCGATGAGGAGTTCCTCGATGACCTTCTCCTGGCCGATGATGACCTTCGCGACCTCGGCCCGGAGCTGCGCGTGCAGGGTGCGCATCGCGTCGATCGCGGCGACATCGGTGTCACTGACCGGCGGTGGAGAGGCTGGGACGGGCGCGTCGGGCATAATTGGCTGGAGAATGTTGCGGCGGACTTTAACGGCGGGGGCCGGGGGTGCAAGGGAGTTTCACCGCCGGAAGAAAAGGCGCGCGTGCGGCGGCACCTGCTCGATGAGCACGGCGCTGCCGGACTGCGTCGCCTTCAATCCGGCCGGCTCGACGGAATGCAGCCGCCAGCCCGGCGGAACTTGCAGCGGGAGGCCGTTGAGCGGTCGCGGCGCGGCGAGGGAGACGGCGGCAAAGTTGCCGGAGATTTCCGCATCCACGCTGACATCATTGCGTGCGGCCCACCACGAGGCGAAGTCGTTCACGGTGCCGAACCAGGCGACGGGTTTCAGGGCTGCGATGAAGTCGCGTTCGAACTGGAGCTTGTGGCCGGTGATGTCCGGATGGATGAGCACGTTCATCAGGCCGCCGTAGCGGGCCAGCTCGCGGGCCAGGGCGAGCGCGGCCTGGACACGTTCGCCCAGCGGCGGCTTCTCCTCGTCCTCGATGGTCACCGGGAACTCGAAGATGGGCGTCTCGGCGGCGCGAGCGCGGTCGTGATTGAGCTGAAAGGGCAGGTGGGTGAGCGAATCATTCGCAGTCACGGACGAGCTGTGGCGGTAGCCGGTGGCGGCGAGCGCCTGCGGGAGCGGGTAGGGATTGCTCAAGTGGCCGGGCCGGAAGGAGACGATTTCCTGCCCGCCGAATTTCTCCAGCAGGAACTTGCTCACGCGCAACTCGCCGAACACCGAGCCGCCGATGGTCAGGATGGAGGTGCGGACAAACGGTTGGTAATCCGGGTAACGTTCCGTGCCGGTGCCCAGAGGGAATCGTGAGAACACCTTCGAGTGGCAGATCGTGTGGCTGGCCAGCTCGTGACCGAGCGCGCGGAGGCGTTGCAGCATGGGCGGCGCGGTGTCGTCGAAGAAGGCGGCGTCGTTGAAGTCGCGGAGGTATTTGACCTGCGTGAAGTAGGTCGCGCGCACGCCGATGCCCGCCTCGAATTCCGCATAGGCCAGTGCGTTGGCGAGCGAGCGGGTGTAGTCCACGTCGTGCGTGATGAGCACGGGCAGCTGCCGCCCGAACGGCACCGTGCCGAGCGTGACCGGCGCGTTGGCGGTGACGGTGTAAAGCTCCTTGAGCAGGCGCAGCAGCACGTCGAGCGACGGCTCGAACTGGTTCACGTAGGCGCGCGCGATGCCTTCCTCGCGGTTGTTGTAGCCGAGGAGGAGCAGGTAGCCGGGGTCGAAGCCCAGTGCGCAGGCGTAGCCGGCTTCCCACGGGCGCAGGAGAATTGCCGCGGTGCCGTCCTCATAGACCGCCAGCGGCGGCACGGCCGGCTGTGTGTAATGATACTTCCCGGCGGTGGCCGCCGGGTTCTTCGGCTCCGCCACGCGGATGACGCGTTCGCGCGGGTGCGTGAAGCCGGCCGTGAGCGGATGCCGGGCCGCAAAGCCGATCTCGAAGTGCTTCTCCGATGCAACGGCCTGCTGGAAGCCGAAGATTTCCTCCAGCCCGCCGCCGAGGACGTTCGCCGCGATGAGCGTGCCGCCGGTGCGCGGATGCGCCGCAAGCGCGCGCAGCTCCGGCCCGGTCAGCACGGCTCCGGACACGCGTGGATAGACCAGCACGACATGGTGTGTGAGCGCCTGCGCGGTGCTGGTGGTCAGCCGGAACGGCACGCCGACGCTGCGCAGGCCGTGAGCGAGCCCCAGCCACGCCGAGTTCGTGTCGGTGAGCAGGACGGCGAGGCGGTTTGTGCCGCCGATGCCGTAACGCCGCCAGTCGGCGGGCGTGGGCGGGAGGATTTGAGAGATGTTCGTCGGGCCTTGCACGCCGGGAAAGCGGTGCATCTCGACGACAGGAGCGGGCGCAGGAGTCGCCGCCGGTTTTTTCCCAGGTGGTGCGGGCGCGGGCTCCTCCAGCGGCTTGAACGCCTGCCGCGCCGTCCACGCGAGCAGCGCCGCGGCCACGGCGCCGGCAAAGGAGAAGTAAAACCAGTTTCGCTTCACAGGAGAGCGGACTGGGTTGGAGGCACCGGACAGAACACGCGCGGTTTGTTAGCATATGCCGCCGGGCGGCGTCGAGCCGGGGCTGCGACCTCCTTCGTTTCAGCAGCGGCCTGCAAAAGAAAAGGGCCGGCATTGCTGCCGGCCCGGTGAGACTGCTGGGATTCCAATCCGGGATCAGGAAATCGCAGGGACGACGAAGGGTTTGCGGTAGTTGCGCGTGAGCATCTTGTCCGCGTCGGCGTTGCCGATGAACTTTTCGGTCTTCGGGTTCATCTTGAGCACGGGGCCGAGCGTGAGCTTGTCCGAATCAATGTTCACCTCGTTGGCCTTGAGATGCTCGAACATGCGCTCGACCGTCGCGCTGGCATCGCGGTCGCCCTTGATCCGTTCGCGGATTTCACCGGGGGCGGCCTTCGTGCCGAGACGGTGGGAAATGTTGCCGGTGTGGCAGAGCGCGCTGCTGAGGTGGCCTTGCAGGATGTCCGCGAAGAGGTCCTGGTGGTTCCGGCTGCGGACGGCCTCGATGAAGTTCTTGAAGTGCATGGCTTCGCCGCCGCCCTTGTCTTCCTTCCAGGTCTGGATTTGCTTGCCGCCCTTGTCATAAGCGGTGGCGCTGGTGTAGCCGGGCACGACCACATGGCCGCCCTCGCAATGCACCACGACGCCGATCTTGGCACCCATGAAGATGTCCATCTCCTTGCTGCCCTTTTTTGTGGGGAGCCCGCGCACCTCGAAGATGAGCGGGGCCTTCGCGTAGTCGTGATACACGATCTGCGTGTTCGGCGTCTCGCCGTCGTCCACGTAGCCGAGCCGTGCGCCGACGCTCCAGACGCTCGGACTGAGTTCCATCTCGCCAAGGAACCACCGGGAGATGTCCATCTGGTGGATGCCCTGGTTGCCGAGGTCGCCATTGCCGTAGTTCCAGATCCAGTGCCAGTCGTAATGGAGCTTCGCGCGGCGGACCTCGTCCTTCGGTGCGGGCCCGCACCAGATGTCGAAGTCAATGCCGGGCGGAATCGGCAGGGGGGCGTCGGTTTTGCCGATGCTGGCGCGCGGCTTGTAGCAGGTGCCGCGGACGGCGAGGATTTTTCCAAGCTGGCCGGACTGGACGAATTTCACGCCTTCTCCGATGCCCGCGCGCGAGGCGCGGCTTTGGGTGCCGGTCTGCACGATCTTCTTGTATTTGCGCGCGGCGTTCACGAGCTGCCGGCCCTCCCAGACGTTGTGCGAAACGGGCTTCTCCACGTAAACGTCCTTGCCCGCCTGCACCGCCCAGATGGCAGCGAGTGAATGCCAGTGGTTCGGCGTGGCGATGGAGACGATGTCAATGTCCTTGTTCTCCAAAACCTTCCGGATGTCCGAGTAGGCGGTGACTTTCACGCCCTTCTTGTCCTGGGCGTCCACGCCCTTGCGCAGCACGGTGTCGTCCACATCGCACAGCGCGGTGAGCCGCACGCCGGAGTCCTTCAGGCCGCCGAGGGCGCTGATGTGCGACTGGCCGCGTCCGTTGAAGCCGACGACGACGGCGTTGAGGGTGTCGCCCGGGCTCTTCTGGGCCCAGGAAGTCGGAGCGATGTAGAAGACGCCGGCGGCGGTGCCGGCGGCTTTGAGGAATCCACGGCGATCGAAGTATTTCATTTGGTTAGGCAGTTGTTGTCTGGTGTCGGAGGCTAAAGCTCGTCGGGAAATGGACGCAGCCGGTCGTGAACCGCTTCATGCCGCTTGAATGTCCGCCCTGCGGTCGAGGTTTCGCCTTGAGCTTGCGCGCACGTCCCGCAGCATCGCGGCCATGCTTGATCTAACCCGCGCCCCGCTGTCCGACCCGCTCCGCGTTTACCGCTACCGCGACGGAATCTATGCGGCAGACCTGCTCATCGCCGCCATCGTCCACCTGGATTTCTTCACATGGCTGGCGGCGCACCCGGCGGACAAGGCGACCCTCTGCCGCGAACTCCAGCTCGCCGAGCGGCCGGCGGATGTGATGCTCACGCTCTTCACCGCGAACGGCTTCGTGCGCGCGGGGCAGGGCGTCTTCCACGTCACGGAAGTCGCACGCGAACATCTTGTGGCCGGCTCGCCGTGGTTTCTCGGGCCTTACTTCGCCTCCTTGAAGGACCGGCCGGTGGCGCTGGACATGTTGAAGGTGCTCCGCACCGGCAGGCCGGCGAACTGGGGCAGTTCCAAGTCCGAAAAGGAATGGTCCAGGGCGATGGAGGAGGAAGACTTCGCCGCGCGCTTCACGGCGGCGATGGATTGCCGGGGCATTTACCTCGGTCGCGCGGTGGCGCAGGCGCTTGACCTCCGTGGGCGTGCGCGGCTGCTGGACATCGCGGGCGGCTCGGGCATCTACGCCTGCGTCATCACGGCGGCGCACCCGCACCTGCGCGCAACGGTCTTTGAGAAGCCGCCCGTGGACCAGGTCGCCGCGAGCCTCATCGCGGAGCGCGGCCACGCGGAGAAAGTCTCCGTGCTCGCGGGCGACATGTTCGGCGGGGCGCTGCCGGCGGGCTTCGACGTGCATCTTTTCTCGAACGTGCTGCACGACTGGGACACGCCGGTGGTTAGGCAGCTTCTCGCCAAATCCTTCGCCGCCCTTCCGTCCGGCGGCTTGCTCGTCATCCACGACATGCACCTCCACGCCGACAAGTCCGGCCCGCTGCCGGTGGCGGAATATTCCGTCATCCTCATGCACTCGACCGAGGGAAAATGCTACTCGCTCGGGGAACTGGACGAACTGTGCCGCACCGTCGGCTTCCGGGATTTGCGCCACACCCCCACCGCCGCCGACCGCAGCATCGTCACCGCCGTGAAGCCCGGCTGACCCGTCCGGCACCGGGTTTAGCCTTGCGGATTTTGGCCCCGGCTCCGAAGTTCGCGGCGTGCGCACGGTAGTTTACCCCGGCAGTTTTGATCCGCTCACCAACGGCCATCTCGATGTGATCGAGCGGGCGGCGCGGCTCTTTGACCGCGTGATCGTGGCGGTGGCGCAGAACACGGAGAAGCACCCTCTCTTCACGCCGGAGGAGCGGTGCGCGCTGGTGGCCGGGGCCACGCGGCGGCTGCGCAACGTCGAGGTCCGGGCGTTCGACGGGCTCTTGGTGGACTACGTGCGCGGGTGCGGCGCGCAGGCGGTCATCCGCGGGCTGCGGGCGGTGTCGGACTTCGAGTTCGAGTTCCAGATGGCGCTGATGAACCGCAAGCTCGACGAGCGCGTGGAGACCATCTTCATGATGCCCAAGGACACCTACACGTTCCTCAGCTCGCGGCTGGTGAAGGAAATCGCCCGGCTGGGCGGCGACGTGCGGGACTTCGTGCCGGGGAACGTGGGCAAGGCGCTGGCGAAGAAGGTCCGGCCTGAGCAGCCTCGGGCGGGCAAGAAGCTTCGTTGACCCTGCTGTTCAAGCGAACTACGATTAGCAAGTTATGGATGCACTCGCGGAACAACTGGATGTCGGCTTGCAGCATTGGCAGCCCGACACTTCGCGGCACGTCCGGGCGTTGGTGGGTGAAATCATCGAACTGGCCGACGCCGACGCGCTCGACTTGATGCGTTCCCGGGCCGTTGAACAGGAAGTCCTGAACCTGCTTGATGAACCCGCGCCCCGGTGAAGTCTGGCTGGCCGACTTGGGGCTGGCCGCAAAGACGCGACCGGTGCTGGTCGTGTCAAGGCATGACCCGGACCCGCCCCGCGTCCTGTTTGTCTATGTTCCTCTGACCACGGAGAATCGTGGCAGCCGCTATGAAGTGGCCATGCCGCAGCTCTCGTTTCTCCGGCAGGAGGGCGTAGCCAACGTTCAGGGCATCGGCTCGATTCCTCAAGTGCGGCTGGAACGCCGGCTCGGCAGCCTGCCGGAGACGACGATGCAAGAAGTTCGCCGTGCGCTGGTGTTTCTGCTCGAACTCGAAAACACCTGAGCCAGCCATGTCCGACCATCTAAAACCCCCGCTCCTCCGAGCCGAGATGCAACGAATGAGCGGCGACGTGCGGGACTTCGTGCCGGGGAACGTGGGCAAGGCGCTGGCGAAGAAGGTGGGGGGCAGGCAGCTCCAAGAAAAACGGACGGGGAAGGCTTCTGCTGGCAACCCCCGCGCGTGAAAATGAAAACTCATATCCGTTTCGCTTTGGCAGCTTGCTTTGCCACGCTTGGTTGCGCTGGTTTGCTTGCTCAAGCGGGGACGATCGCGATTGGCTTTTCGGTCGCGACGCTGTTGTGCCAAGGGCGGGCGGAACTTACGCGTCCGATTCCCCGGAGAGAGCTGTGGCCGACAGTCGCCATTATCGGCGCTTTCATTGCCGTCGTCATCACTATGCTTTTCGTGAAAATGCTGTCCGAAGGCGACTCGATCCTCAAGGTTCTAAGCCATCCAGAAATTGTCACAGCGATCTGGGCTTTGTGGCTTTGGGCGATTTACAAATCGTGGCGGAGAGAGAAAGGGGCGGCAGATACCCATGTTCGCGCCACCAGCAATGAGACAACTTTCTAGTTGCGAAACCGTTTCTCCCATGCCCCTCCTCCTCAACCTCCGCCAATTGCAAACCGAGCCGCTGGAATTGTCCGGCGAGCTGCCCGTCGCCGAGCTGGACCTGGGCGGGGACGACCGCGTCGTCCACCTGAACCACCCGCTCGCGTATGACCTGACGGCGACCAATCTGGAGGACGCCGTGCTGGTGCAGGGCGAGCTGCGGCTGCCTTTGGAATGCGAGTGCGTGCGGTGCCTGGCGCGGTTCACGCAGGAGGTGGCGGTGCCCGATTTCGCGGTGCATCTGCCCCTCACGGGCGAGGATGCGGTGCCCGTGGCGGACGATTCCGTGGACTTGACACCGTTTTTGCGCGAAGACATCCTCCTCACGCTTCCGCAGCATCCGCTGTGCAAGCCTGACTGTCGCGGTCTGTCGCAGCTCGCGGCCGGCGGCGCGTCGGGCCAAACCTCCCAGACGAACGCAGGCGCGTCGGCATGGGCCGCGTTGAACAAACTGAAACTGAAAGAATAAGACTATGGGCGTCCCAAAGCGCAAACCTTCGAAGAGCCGCCAGCGCATGCGTCGCGCTTACAACAGCGTGCTCAAGCTCCCGCAGCTTTCCACCTGCCCGCAGTGCGCTGCGCCCGCCCTCCCGCACCGGGTCTGCCCGGCCTGCGGCTTCTACAAGGGCAAGCAGATCCTGACCGTCACCGCCGGCGTGTAATTTTCGAGGAAGGGCGCGACGGCTGGCCGGCGCGCCCTTTTCGTTTATGCGCATCGCAGTGGATGTCATGGGTGGCGACCACGGGTGTGGTGTCATCATTGACGGGATCAAGCTCGCGCTGGCGGAGAACCGCCGGCTCACCGAGCTGCATCTGGTCGGCAACCAGGAGGAGATTTCCGCCCATCTCCGTAAAATCCGCCTCCACACCGATGCGCGTGTCCGCGTCGTCCACGCTTCCCAGGTCCTCGTCATGGAGGACAAGCCGGTGGACGCCGTGCGCAAGAAGAAGGACTGCTCCATCGTCCGCGCCATCGAGCTGGTCCGCGACGGCAAGGCGGACGCGGTCGTTTCCCCCGGCAACACCGGCGGCATCCTCGCGGCGGGCATGTTCCGCCTGCGCACGCTGCCCGGCATCAGCCGCGCGGCCATCGCCACGGTGATGCCGGAGCCCGAGAACGAATTCGTCCTGCTGGACGCCGGGGCGAACACCGAGTGCAAGCCCTGGCACCTCGCCGAGTTCGCCATCATGGGCAGCATCTACTCGCGGGAAATCCTGCGGAAGCCCAGCCCGCGCGTCGGCGTGCTCTCCAACGGCACCGAGGAGATGAAGGGCACAGAACTCACCCAGGCCGCCGTCAAGCTCTGCAGGAAACTCGACATCAACTTCCTCGGCTACGTCGAGGGCCACGACCTCTTCCACAACCACGTGGACGTGGTGGTCTGCGACGGCTTCGTGGGCAACATCGTGCTCAAGACCTGCGAGAGCCTCGCGCGCGGGATGTTCGCCATGCTCAAACGCGAGCTCACGGCCAATCCCAAGCGCAAGCTCGGCGCGCTGCTGGCCCGGAACGCCTTCCGGGCCATCAAGCGGCGCACCGACTCGGAAAACTACGGCGGCGCTCCGTTGCTCGGCTTGAACGGCGTCGTCTTCAAGGCCCACGCCTCCGCAAAGGAACGCTCCATCCTCAACGCCATCCGCGTCGCCACCGAGACGCTCGAGTTCAACGTGAACCAGGCCATCGCCCGCGAGGCGGCCAGGGCCGAGCCGATTCTGGAAGAGGCCCGCGCCAGTTCAGCGGCCTCAATTGCCAATTGACTTTTCGTCACTGGAAAATTGCAATCCCGTGACACGGCAATGAGTTCACTACCCGCCCGCGACTTCACCAATCCCCGCGCCAAGCACGGCTTCCAGGGGCGCACCTGTTCCGTGACCGGCGTGGGGGCCTACGTGCCGGAGCGCGTGGTGACCAATGCCGACCTGGAGAAATTCGTCGACACAACGGACGAGTGGATCACCAGCCGCACCGGCATCAAGGCCCGTCGCATCGCTGCGGACAACGAGTTTTGCTCCGACCTGGCGGCCAAGGCGGCGGAGCGCGCGATGGCGCAGGCCGGGGTCACCGCCGACCAGATTGACCTGATCATCGTCGCCACCATCACGCCGGACATGCCGTTTCCATCCACGGCGTGCCTGGTGCAGCACAAGATCGGGGCCAAGCGCGCGGCGGCCTTTGATTTGGAGGCGGCGTGTTCCGGCTTCATCTACGCGCTGGAAGTCGGCCAGCAGTTCATCATGTCGCGCACTAGCGAATGCGTGCTGGTCATCGGCGCGGAAAAGCTTTCGTCCATCATTGACTGGAAGGACCGCACCACCTGCGTGCTGTTCGGCGACGGTGCGGGCGCGGCGATTTTGCAGCATCGGCCGGACTCGCACGGCCTGCTGACGGCCTGCATGGGCGCGGACGGCGGAAAAGGCGGCCTGCTCTCCCAACCCGGCGGCGGCTGCCGTTTCCCGGCCACGCACGAGACCGTGGACCAGCGGCTGCACTTTTTGAAAATGGACGGCAAGGAAGTTTTCAAGAGCGCGGTCAACGCCATGTGCACCGCCGCCCGCGAGGCGCTGGCGCGGTGTGAGCTGACCGTCAGCCAGATCAAGTGTGTCATTCCCCATCAGGCCAACCAGCGGATCATAGACGCGGTGGCGGAGCGGTTGGAGGCGAAGCCCGAGCAGATGTTCGTGAACCTGGACAAGTATGGGAACACCTCCGCCGCCAGCGTGGCCATCGCGCTGGACGAGGCGGTGAGCACCGGGAAGATTCAACGCGGCGACCTCGTGCTGCTCGTGGTTTTCGGGGCGGGCCTGACGTGGGGCGCGGCGGTCATCGAGTGGTGATCCGCTCGAAGGACCGAAGAGTCTGTTGAATCGAAAACGAAATGAGCGTCGCGCTGGACGCCCACGACTCAGGGTGCAGCCGTCCGAAACTCATCCCGATAGTGCTCGTGGCGACGCATCGCCGTTTCAATGTAACGGCGCGTCCCTGGGAAGGTGATCTGTTCGAGAAACTGCTGGCTGTTCGTGGCCGCCGCGCCTTGATTCCACCGCAGGACATTGCCCCGGCCGGCGTTGTAATCTGCAAGCGCGTAGGGCACCGGGTTGTCGGCCCGTGGATAACGGCGGAGCAGCCGGGCCAGATACCAGGTGCCGGCAAGTGTGTTCGAGCCGGGGTCAAGGATGTGTTCGTGGTGAAATCCAGGGATGCGTTCGGCCTCGGCCCATTCGCGTGCCGCGGGCTCGCGGATTTGCATGAGTCCGATTTCACCGGCCTTCCCGCGCGCCGACGGATCAAACCAGCTTTCGCGCCACACGACGGCCTTCACCAGCGCGCCATCCACTCCATAGCGTTGCGCGGCGGCACGGATGACCGAGTCCTGGCTGTGCTCACGGAGATGGACGTAGAAAAACCAGCCGGCGATCGCGACACCCACGAGCAGCGCGGGCATGACGATGAGCCGTCTCCTGCGTTGGTGCGCGGTCTTCACTTCACCAAATGGCACGCGGTGAAATGGCCTGCCGACACCTCGCGCAACGCCGGCACCTCCGTCTTGCACCGCGCCTCGGCCACGGGGCAGCGCGGGTGGAAGGGACAGCCGCCGGGCGGGTTGATGGGCGAAGGCACGTCGCCGGGCAGGACGATGCGCTGGCGCTTCGAGTCCGGGTCCACGACGGGCACGGCAGAAAGCAGCGCCTGCGTGTAGGGATGCTTCGGCGCGTTGATGATGGCCTTCGACACGGCGCTCTCGACGACCTTGCCGAGATACATCACCACCACGCGATGGCTGATGTGCTCCACCACCGCGAGATCGTGCGCGATGAAGAGGTAGGCCAGCCCATGCTCGCGCTGGAGGTCTTGTAGGAGGTTGATGATCTGCGCCTGCACGGACACATCGAGCGCGCTGACCGGCTCGTCGCAGACAATCAGCTTCGGCTCCACCGCGAGCGCGCGGGCGATGCCGATGCGCTGCCGCTGGCCGCCGCTGAACTCGTGCGGGTAACGCTGCGCGTGCTGCGGGTCCAGCCCCACGTCCTTCAGCAACTGGCCGATGCGCGCCTCGCGCGCCTGCTCGTCCGCGACGAGGTGATGGATGTCCAGCGCCTT
>Ga0172379_10010501_pt1 | contig 11187 bp, 6 predicted proteins | sample GrowelOW334metaG_FD_119756 | JGI IMG/M metagenome (GOLD analysis project Ga0172379, IMG submission 119756) | Groundwater microbial communities from an aquifer near a municipal landfill in Southern Ontario, Canada - Groundwater well OW334 metaG | ecosystem: Environmental > Aquatic > Deep... | reverse complement strand
GGTTGGTTACATTTGGGCCTCAAAAGCGCTATTTTATGTTTCTCTTGTCGCCGGAAGTTTTGGAATATATCTTCTTGGCAAAAGCCTTTGGGGAAAATTGGCTGGAGTAGTATCTGGAGTCTTATATCTTTTTGCTCCCTACAAGGCACTTGATGTTTATGTCAGAGGGGCTTTAGCCGAAAGTTTTGCCTTAAGCGTTGTTCCATTTCTTTTCTATTTTGGTTACAAACTTATTATCTCTCCCAAGAAAAAGAAATACGGAGTTTTATTTGCCATGGCTCTTTTTATTTTTATGATTACTCACAATATTATGGTTTTGATATTTTTGCCGGTTCTTGTTTCTTGGATAGTTTTTTGGCTTGCCAAAGGTAAATGGAAAGAGGCCGGAAGCGTGTTTTTACCAACACTTCTCGGAATCGGACTCTCGGCCTTTTTTATTCTTCCAGCTTTTCTTGAAAAAAGTTTGGTTCAAACCGAATCCCTGCTTCGATTTGAACTTGATTTCAGAGCTAATTATTTAAGATTTAGTCAGTTATTTTTTGATCGTATATGGGGATATGGAACTTCAATCCCCGGTCCAGAAGGGGGGATGAATTTCCAGGTAGGTTGGCCACATTGGTGGCTGGTAGTAGTTTCCGTTATTATTCTCCTGTTCACAAAAATTAAGAAAAGCATGAAAATTCTAGTGCTTCTGATTCTCGGAACATTTATTTTATCTGTTTTTATGACTCACAATAAATCAACTCTTATTTGGGTAAATGTTGGCCTTTTAAAATATTTCCAATTTCCTTGGAGATTTTTATCTCTTTCAATATTTACCTCCGCTCTCTTGGGTGGATTTGTAGTTTCTGCATTAAAAGGTAAATGGCAAATATTTGTGGCTTCATTAATTATTTTTTTTACGGTGATATTTAATTGGACTTATTTTAAGCCAAAAAACTTTTATCCGATTGATGATGCTCAAAAACTTTCAGGAGGACTTTGGCAGGAACAAATAAAAGGTGCACTTTTGGACTACCTGCCCAAAACCGCACTTGAGCCCCGTGAGGAGGCTTTAAAATATCCAATGGTCAGATCCGGTAACGTGGAATTGACCAATTTTGTCAGCATTTCAAATAAATGGAAGTTTAATGCCAAGGTGGATGATACAGCCGAAATTGAAATGCCCGTTTTTTATTTTCCCAACTGGAAAGTATATGTTAACAAAAGTATTTACCCGTTTTCTTATAATAATATTCTGGGTCGAATTTCAATTTCTCTAATGCCGGGAGATTATGTGGTGAAGGGGAAATTTGATGATACCCCACTTAGAACCGTTGCCAACATGGTCACACTAGCAAGTGTGGTCGGTTTAGCTGTATATATAGTATATGGAAAAAACAAAAAACAGGTTGTCTAAATATTTAATTCCTATAATTTTACTTTTGTCGGTTCCGGCAGTGAGGTATCTATTTGTTAATGGTTTTTTTGGAGTTTCGGACGATCTTCACATTGCATGGCTTTATGAAATGGATAGGGTAATTAAACTTCTGCAGATTCCACCCCGTTTTGTTCCCGATTTAAGCTACGGGTTTGGGTATCCTCTTTTTAATTTTGTTTATCCGCTTCCTTTTTACATTGGGGAAATTATTCATTTACTTGGTTTTTCATTAGTCGACAGCGTAAAAATAGTTTTTGGTCTTTCAATTCCTTTTTCGATGTACTTCATGTACAAATTTTTAAAAGAATTTTTATCCAAGGAACTTGCTTTGGCAGGTTCTGTTCTTTATGTTTATGCACCCTATAGGGCCACCGAGCTTTTTGTAAGGGGAACAATAGGGGAGATAGTGGCATTCGTGTTTATTCCCCTTGTTGCTCTGTCTTTTGTGAATATTACTAAAGAAAAAGCGCGCCTCAAATGGATTGGAGCAACGGCACTTTCGGTGACTGCACTTATTCTGTCGCACAATATTATGGCCTATATGTTTATGCCTTTCGCCTTACTCCTCCTAATTGCAAGAATCGTTTTTATTGTTAAAGATAAAAAAGGTGCCATTCTCAAAAGTTTGTCCGGAATATTTTTAGGTCTTTTGTCATCAATATATTTTTGGTTTCCCGCGATATATGAAAGTAGATTAATGCATTATGATACCGTATTTAATTTCTACGACCACTTTCCTACACTTAAACAATTTATTACTCCGTATTTCGGTTACGGCGCCTCTGTTCCCGGACCTTATGACACAATGTCTTTTTATTTTGGTATGACCGGAATAGCCGTTGCAGTTCTTGGGTCGTTTCTCTTCGTCTTGAAACACAAAAAGTATTCACTCGAAGAAATAATATATTTTGCCTGGGGAGCATTAATTCTTTTGATAAGTATTTTTATGATGAATTTTAGATCTGCATTTTTGTGGAGAAATCTCCCCCTTTTGCCATATTTCCAATTTCCTTGGAGATTTTTAGCAATGATAATTTTTTCTCTTCCGATCTTTCTTCTTGGTTTCTCTAAATATAGATTCGGGAAGATTATATCAATGACGGTAATATTAATTTCAATTGTTTTAAATTTTAACTATTTTAAAACCAGTGAGTATTTAGGTAGAGACGACTCATATTATTTGACGAGATATATCCCGGTTCCATCCGTCTCCGATGAATACAAAAAGACGTCGGAAGAATATTTAAGATTACCCAAAGATACGGAAGTTAGACCACAAAGCGACTTCCCCAGGGCCTATACGGATGTTTCAGGGATATCTCAAATTATCCAAACAAACGCCCTTAATGCAGTTATATCAACAAACTACGGGGAAGATTTTATCCTTAATTACAGCAAGTACTATTTTCCGGGGTGGTTTGCTAAAATAGATGGAGAAAGCGTAAAAATTAATCCGGGAAAACCGTATGGCCAGATTACCATAACTGTTCCGGCGGGAAATCATAGAGTGGAAATTTACTACGGTGAGACCATCGCAAGGTCTTTAGCCAACTTTATTTCCGTTACCGGGGTGGGTGTTGCAGTTTTTCTGATGCTGAGAAAGAAAATTAATTTATAATGAAAAAATTATTGATATTAGCAATTGTATTAAGATTGATGGTTGCAGGGTTTCTGTTTCACCCCGACATCAAAACTTTCAATTTTCAAGCTTCCTTTTTGAAAAAAGGAGTATTTAATATCTATTCATATTTAACAGACAATAAGAGCTCTCTTTCGCTAAAAGAAGAATATGTTTATTTCCCTCTAGCTTATTTTACACTCGGTGTACATCAAATTATTGCATCCCCAATATTGGGAAGCGGTTTTGATAAATGGTTGGGTAATGCCGATTCCGGCACTGTTACCTTAAACCCCAACATTTTTAAATATCTTCTGGTACTAAAGCTACCGTATTTGATTTTAGATATCGCAGTGGCTTTCATACTGCTCAAATTCTTTGATGATAAAGAAAAAGGAAAGAAAGCTTTCACTATTTGGCTTTTTAATCCGTTTACAATTTTTATAATTTATGCATTCGGAAATATTGATATTTTTCCTGTTTTTATAACACTTATTTCATTTCTTTTGATTAAAAAAGAAAGACTTTTGTTGGCCGCAGCTACTTTAGGCATTGCGGCAGGATTTAAGCTTTACCCGCTTTTATTTGTTCCGTTTTTGGTTCTAGTCGGGAAAAATATTAGAGAAAAAATTTTATTGGGAGGAATACCTTTTCTTATTTTTGGAACTATATCTTTACCATTCTTATCTCAGGCCTTTATTCAATCTACTTTAGTTTCAGGTCTTACCACGAGGATATTTAATCCGGGTTTTAATGTAGGTTTTGGGGAGTCAATAATTATTGGTTTAATGCTTTTTTCGGCTCTCTTTTTCAACGCTTTATTGATCGACAAGAAACCTAATCTGCTTAACTATTGGATTGTTCTTTTACTTATCATATTTTCTTTCTCTCATTTCCACATTGCCTGGCTTTTGTGGATAGCTCCCTTTGCAGTTATATTGTGTGTCAAAAAGTCACAACTTTCTTTGTCCATATTTTTGCTTGCTTTAGCATCGGTATTAATACCTCTTTTTTATCAAGATAGATCAATGTCTATTTCTCTTTATAGAATTTATTCTACATGGTTTGATTTATTGCCTACACCATTTATTGCGATTCAGAAGTTTTTTGATCCTTACAATCTTCAAAGTATTTTGCACTCAGTGTTTGCGGGTGGAGCAGGGATAATTACTTATATGATTTTCAAAAAGAGTGAGGAAGATAAGAATTTTAAGAAAAAATAATTATGAAAAAAATAATATGGTTTACCGTATTGACTGTACTGGGGATTGTTTTTGTTGCTCCGGCCATTTTGTCTGCAGCACTGCCCATGATTCCCGCCGGTGTACAGCCCGGCTACAATCCGAATATGCGCCTGTCAATTTATTCTGATAGGGTTTTTGTGCAAAAGTTTACATCTAAAATAAACAACCTTACAGCTATCGGTCTTTCAATAAGAAATCCAAACCTCAAAAACCAATCGGATGTTATTTTTAACATTTACAATCTTGATGGAACTCTTCTGAGAGGAATAACGATTAGCGGAAGAAACCTTGAGGATGGCTCTTTTATTAAGTTGGTATTTCCACCAATTGCTGATTCTTTAAACAAAGAATACTTATTCTCGCTTTCTACTCCCGGAGCAGGTGCGGAAGAAACAATAGAAGTATTTTTAACCAGTATGCCGGGGGAATCGGGGATAATTGATTATTCTTATGACGGAGAAACTCACAGTGGTGGAACCCCAATAGTTTTGTATGGCAAACCTGAAAGTAAACTTGCCACAATCACAAGCGTGTACACTAGTTGGCTTTCCAAACTTCTACTTCATCGTTAACAAAAATTTTTGTAAGTCCGTAATTTTGAGGATCCACTTTTGGTTTAAGAATCTTTGGAAAATACAAAATATTTGCTTTTGACTCTTTGAATGCAGATGTTACATCTTCCACATTTGTACTATCAAAAATCGTTTTTTTGATTTCAAGTCTTACCTTCCAATCATAGCCCATGATGTCAGCCTGTTCATAATCGTCAAAGTATGTTCTTCTTTCTGTTAGAGCAGACACATAAGATGTATCAAACCAGTCCCAAATATTGGGAGTAGTATCTTTCAGGTCAAGGTATTGATTATATGGAGGAGTAGCAATAACGGCATCTGAAAATGTATTTTCTTTTACAAACTTTAAAGCCTCAATTTCCTGAGACGATATTTTTGCAAATGCGGGGCGTGAATAAAACTCACGTAAAAGTCCCACTTGGGTGGGAATCATGAGGATAATGACAAGGGGTGTCAGAAATTTTAACTTGGACGTGAACTTAGACATTTGAATTCCGGCCAATATACCAAAAAGAAGTACAAAATATTGCAGAAACTGACTGGTATTACTTGCTACCCCTTTTTGTAAAAATAAAAGCGGAAATACAAGTGAGATGATTATTGCAGTTTTGATGTAGAGGTTTGTTTTTAAGAAATTTTTTAAACCGAGAAATCTCATTCCAAGATTCCCAAAAAAGAAAATGATAAAAGCTATACCCTCATATTCAATTATTCTTAAAATTGATTTAATTCCGCCGTGCGCTTGATAAAACTGCCGTCTGAGTTCAAGATCTAGCCAATTTAATCTTGATGGTTCAACGACCATTGTTCTTATGTACCACCATGGTTGAAAGATTAAAAAAGATACGGAGTGAGATGTGTTTGGCAAATATATAATCGCAGAAAGAGCACCGGCTATTACAGTTAATAAAATTAGTTGTATACGTTTTTCTTTTATTAGCTGCCAAATTCCCACAACGCCGAGAGATGCCAGTGCAACCACCCCGGCGTATACTTTAAAACTTACTAAAGATCCGAATAAAATTACACAAATTGCAAAGAGAACGTTTCTTTTGAGCTTTTCTTTTTGTTGAGTTAACATAATCAAAAAATATATTGTAGCTAAAATAAGAAAGTCGGAGATAATTTGTGGGGGATTACCACTGGCGCTTTGAGGCTGGGTAGCCCAAAAAATGCTCTCTCCACCAATTGTTTTATTCTTAATATACGTAACAACAAATCCAAAACTTCCCGCAAAGTATGTAAAAATTGTTGCCCAAATAGAAGCCACTCTACTGGCGGTTAATTTTTTTGTTAAAAAATATGCCGAAGCTCCCAAAAATAGCGAATAGAAAAGGGGAAATATTCTGAAATATAAATTAAAATTGGAAATAGGCAGATATTTACCAACTATGGCCGGAAGAATATCGCTGAAAAAATGATAATTAATGAGTTTTTCTCCTGCAAATATCGGATTTTGAAAAGGCCAACCTTTTTTAATTTCTTCCATGAGTGCTATGTGCCAGGCTCCATCATGTCCGTGAGCACTCCAAAAAACCAAGTCGCCGTTTTTAAACACTCCGCTTGGTGAAATAACTGCCATTTGTCCGGCAATTCCGAGAATAAACACAATAAGAATAACAATTGTTTGAATGTTTAATTTTATTTTGATTTCCCTAACGATTCTAATAAAAGGCGTGGCGAGTAATATTATTACAAGAAAAAAGATTGGAACAATCAGTATTGAAATATTGAGTAGAATTAGTAAATACGAAAGGAGAGTGAGTGCCACGAAACCAACGATCGAACCCATCAGTATCTTTTCCACCCTCAAATTATATATAATAATTAGGTATTAAGGAAATGATTTTTCAAACAATAGGCAACCTACTGCTTTTTCTTCTTCTGACAACACTGTCCTTTTACCCGATTGGTTATTTATTTCTTGGCAAAAATGTTAAGAAACTCAACGGGTATGAAATTATTTCGTTATCATTTGCAATTTCCATTGTATTTTTTGTTTTCCTATCTGTATTTTTGGCTCTTATTAACGCCCGCAACTTATTTGCATTTATAATATTTGGAGCAAATATAGCCTCCATTATTAAATATAAACTACAATTGTTATTGCCTTGGAAATCGCTATCCAAAAATTATATTCTTTTAGGTTTATTATTTTTAGGGATTTTAGTAGAGGGTTTCATTACTTTTCCAAGTGGATATCTTTATAAAAATGGACTTTTATTTTGGAGTTCTCAAGGATTTGACGGTCTTTGGTATATTTCTTTGATCGAGGCAGTTAGTAAAGGAATGCCACCGGCAACTCCGGTGTTTTCGGGAACAAACCTTCAAAACTATCACTATTTAGTTGATATCTTAATGGGTGAATATTACAGAATTTATAATTTCTTTTCACCACTGGATCTATATTTTCGATTTTTTCCGGTGTTTTTATCCTTTTTACTAGGAACTTCAATATTTTCATTTATGAGTAAATGGAAAAATAAAGCGGTTGGTTATTGGTCAGTGTTTTTTACCTATTTTGTGGGAAGTTTTGGGTTTGTTGTAACATATTTACAGTCCGGTAAAATTTTCGGAGGGGAGACGGCTTTCTGGGTTTCTCAACTTAACACGGTGGTAGCGAATCCTCCACACACTTCAGCGATGATACTTCTTTGTTCGTTTCTATTATCTTTCTACCTTTATACAAAGAACAAATCTAAAAGTTGGTTTCTCCTTTCTTTATTATTTGGTTCAATTGTCTCCGGATTTAAAGTATCAGGCGGAGGAATTTTACTGGCCGGATTGGGAGTTGCTGCATTTTTTCAAGTAATTAGAGAAAAAAAGATCGATTATTTCATTATGTTTTTTGTACTTCTTGCAACCAATTACATAACGCTTTATTTAATTTCACCAAAGGCTACTTCACTACTTATTTTCCAACCATGGTGGTTTATTAGAACAATGGTTGTAGAAAAACTTGGACTGATCGATTGGGAACTAAGACGTCAGACATATCTTTGGGTAGGAAGATTCACCTCTTATTTAAGAGTAATTCAATTGGAAGGAACTGCTCTTTTGATATTTATTGTTGGTAATTTGGGAGTGAGAATACTCGGTTTTCCGGTTATGTTTAAAAACTTAATTTATTTCAAAAGGAAAATTTTTAAAAACCCGATTGACGCTTTTCTTATTTCATCTGCATTTGTGGGATTCATGGTACCCATGCTTTTTTTGCAAAAAGGAGTTGCTTGGGTAAGTGTTCAATTTATGCAGTATGTACTTTTGATAACTGGTTTCTATGGCGCAATATTTACTTACTCAATTCTCAAAAAAATAAAATTGGTTTTATTAAAATTACTATTTGTTTTAATACTTCTTCTATTATCGACACCAACTGTAATTGGCAACTTTGTTGAGTTTTATGGAAAACCTCCAAATGCAATTATAAGCAATAGTGAGATTGAAGCTTTAACTTTCTTAAAGGCAAATTCCGATCCTAATGACGTTATATTGACTCCTCCATATAACAAATATGCAAAGAATGACTATAAGAAAAATCCTTTACCTATATATACATGGTTCGGTACTGCCTACGTATCTGCTTTAACTGAAAGAAACACATTTTTAAACTGTGAAGAACAGCTTCTAATAATGGGGTACGATGTAGAGGAAAGATTGACGGAAGTGGAGAATTTTTTTTCTCAGGAAAATTTTGTTTTTAATAATAAATTTTTGACAAACAATAACATTAAATATATTTATATTCCTACACCAAGGAAGTATACTTTACAGGAAGAAGAAAATAATTTGACAAAAGTCTTTTCGAATGATGAAGTGAACATATATAAAGTAATACAAAATGAAAAATAAGATTATTTTGCTACTGATTTTGGCATTTGGTTTGATAATTAGGATGCTATTTATTGCAAAACTTCCTCTTTATGGCGATGAATTGACCATGGTTTACGATACATACTCGATTAGTAAAACCGGAATGGACTCAACCGGAGAAATAATGCCGTTAACTTTTAAGATGGGAGCGGGTCGCCCCGGTGGTTATATATATTTTTCCGTTCCCTTTGTAATGCTTTTTGGTCCGACAGTTTGGGGTGTACGTTCTCTTTCTATACTTTCCGGTTTGGGCATTATTGTTTTAATGTATTTTCTGGGCAAGAAACTATCGGGTCAGAAAGTTGGAATAATTGCCGCTCTATTGGCCGCAATCTCACCATGGGATATTTACTTAAGCCGTGGTGGATTTGAAGCGCATTTCGCTCTATTTCTGGCACTTTTGGGTATAACGGCCTTTATATACAAAAAGTATCCGTGGTGGGCTATATCTTGGGGCATAGCAATCTTTACCTATCCAACCTTTAAACTTACATTGCCATTAATTTTTATACTTTTGGGAGTTACTGAAGACTTTAAAAATCTCTTTAAGAATAAAAAGTTTTTAATAAGCACTCTTGTTTTATTAATGTTTGGAATTGGTGTGGCAACACAAACATTTATGGCAGGAAGTGAAAACAGATTTATTACTCAAAATATTTTTGCGGATACAAATATAAGAGAAAATATAATTCAGCAAGTTAATTACGAACGAACCGTTTCAACCTTACCTGAAATATTAAAACCGATTTTTATTAATAGAAAAATTGAATACGGAAGAAAATTGCTTGAAAATTATATGGCAAATATTTCTCCTAATTTTCTGATTTTGAGGGGTGATGGGAATCCAAGACATAATCCGGGAGAGATGGGCATGATCTATCTGGTTGAACTGCCTTTGGTTTTGATAGCACTGTTTCTATATTGGAAGGAAAACAAGAAAGTATTTGCATTACTTTTAGGCTGGGTTTTAATTACCCCTCTTGCAACAATGTTTTTCCCTGAGGCACACGCATTAAGAAATGGTTTAATGCTACCCGCACTCATTTTGCTCAGTTCCTTTGCTCTATCAAAGATTTCAAAAAAATACGTTATCATGGTTTCAGTTTTTATAGTCGTGCAACTAATATATATATTAGTTCACATATACACCATCGTCCCTGTTAAATTTGCAACCTTTTGGTCAAATGAAGCGAGAAATGTTGCACTTTTAGCAATTAAGGCTCAGAACGAAGGAAAAACAATAACATTGTCGACAAGAGATATTGATAATATCGAATATGCCTATGAAGTCTATGCCAAAGTAGATCCTCACCTTGCAATTTCCCAATATGGAAAATTACCTAAAGTATACGGAAACGTTATAATTACTGATAAATAAAACTATAATGTTGAAAGATATGTTTAAAAAGAAATCTTTCAAAATATTTATTTTTCTATCTATATTTTTATTTACTTTCATTCTTCGTGCCCACAATTATGAAAGAGTTCCCACCTCAAACCATCTTGATGAACAACTTTATGCACTTTCAGGAATTAATTTAATTGAAACAGGTGTACCGATTTCTTGGTCGACTTTGGATTATCCAAAAAGTGCTGAAGTATTTAGTGGAGTAATTTCTTATTTGGGAGGAGATCCTTCTGCGTCAGTAACTTTATATAAGCCGTGGCTTGACGAACCGCCTTTATTTTCACTTCTTGTAGGGGAAGCTGCCCATTTATTTCATGCAGATAGAAACGGCTTTATTCCGTCTTCGTATATTCGGTTTCCCATTGTTTTAATTTCAACACTTACTTCTTTGTTGGTTTTTTTAATTGCAAAAAAAGTCGGTGGTTTTTGGATAGGGATTCTATCAATGCTTATCTACGGAACCGAACCGATTATGGTGATGGCCAGTCGTTCAGCCATGCCGGAGACATTAATTAGTCTTTTCTTTTGCTTAGCTGTTTATCTTCTTTTAAAGTATCAAAAAGTAAATAAATTTATATATCTTTTACCCATACCATTTTTGAGTGGACTGGCGGGTCTTTCAAAGCCTACCGGATATTTCATCCTACTACTTGCCATATACGTTGTATTTGCAGAAATGTATAAACAAAAACCGGTTAAATGGAATCTGATAATCAAAAACATAGCTTATATGATTTTGGCAACCCTGCCCTTTTTAGCAGTTTATATTTGGTACGGAAATTATTTCAGTCCCGAAATATTTAATAAAATTGTGTCCATTCAGGGGTTTCGTCCTGCCGGTTTTGGAAGTCTTGCTTGGTTTTTTATTACCCCCAGTTTTGGCACCTCGGTATTTAAAAGTAGTTGGTATGTTTTTTGTCTTATTTCAGGAGCCATTGCTGTATTTAAACTTAAAGATAAACCTGCAAAATTGGTAAGTCTTAGTTTTATTTATTGGATAATTATTGTAATGATGTCTTCGGGAGAAAGTGATCTTTTGGCTTGGTACCGTT
>Ga0172379_10010500_pt1 | contig 11189 bp, 18 predicted proteins | sample GrowelOW334metaG_FD_119756 | JGI IMG/M metagenome (GOLD analysis project Ga0172379, IMG submission 119756) | Groundwater microbial communities from an aquifer near a municipal landfill in Southern Ontario, Canada - Groundwater well OW334 metaG | ecosystem: Environmental > Aquatic > Deep... | reverse complement strand
TTTCGTCGATCCCCTCTTGGCCTTGATTATTAATGTGATTATTGGCCAAATTAACAATATCAATGCCGGCTGAGAGAAGGCCTTCGGCGGAGCGAGGATCGGCACAAAAAATCATGCCTTCGTCGGTCTGTTTGCATCCGGACCGAAAGGGAGACTCAAGATTTACCAAGGTTAAATCTGCTTCCGAAAGCAGAGAGGAAATTTTTCGAAAAGGCCAGGAAAAGTCCTCATACTTCAGAATGCGAGTATTGACGGACCGGCCGAGCATGACATCGCCACCAAAAAGAAGAGTAAACGGGACTTGTAAATCCGGTCCTTGGCTGGCGGTACCCAAAACAACCTCTTCCGTAGGGTTTTTCGAGACTGACTTACTGTAGTAAAGATAAGTCGAAAGAGAAAGAATGATTATCAAGAAAAGGAGAAGCCACTTTAATTTCACAGCTTATTATACGTCGATATACAAAAACCCCCGCATGGCGCGGGGGTAAGCAGATTAGTTGAAGAAAACTTCTCTGAAGTATTCGATTCCTTCCTGGGTCGTCCAGTAGCCGCGGACATTTTTCCAAAAGAGCACGGTAACTTCGGAATCCAAAGTGATCTTGGGGTAAAACTCTTTCATCTTGGCCAGCATATCTTCCTGAGAAGTAAAACCGTCAGCTTCCCACTCTTCACGGGTGACTTCGGAAAGTAGAACATGTTTTATGTCGGAAAAAGTGGCGGTGACGACAAAAGTATTTTCTGAATCGCCGATTAAGACATCACCCAAGCGGTAATCACGGTGACCTTCGCGAATGGAAATGCGCTTGACGCCGGTAATTAAATTTAAACGCATTTGAGGATCGTCGGCAATCAATAAACCATAGAGCGGGTTCTTCAAATTAACCTCCAAAAAACTAGATTGAATTTTAAATTACAGAATATGTTACCACAAAAAAATCCCCTCTTGCGAGGGGAAAAGCTTATATTGGTGAGCGAGATTTAGAAATGGGTTCCGTTTTGAAGAAGGAATATGATTTTGATCCCGTGCCGATAGCGATATTGGCGGGTAGGAGAAGATTATTGTTGTTGGTATTCTGAAGAAATACTTTGACGTAATAAGCAATTTCGGCAGCCTGATCAGAAAAATCTTTGATCATTGGAAGTTGCATACCACTCTTGACCCATTTGGGGTAAATAATAACATTCACAGGCTCTGTTGGGAGAATATAGTCGGTGCGAGCGAAGGCTTCAAATACTTTGGCCGGCCAAAAGAGAAAACGAACGCGTCCGTCGAGGGTAAGCGGTTTAAAAGCCTCGGTGTAGTGATAGTCAACTTTATTCAATAGCATTTGGAACGAGATAACTTCCGGCTTAAAGACTTGACTGACGTTTTTGAGTTCGATAATTATGTCCAAAGTAAACCTCCTGTCTTTATCTCCAGACTTTTTCCTTAACTGATTCTCGACCCAAGAAACTATATGATTCTCTACCCCATGAGACAACTTTTACTTTTGAAGGTAGATTGAGGGTTTCTGGATGAGATGCCATCAAAAGATCATGTATCTTGAGGCCAATTACAACGGCTTCAACAGAAAAATCTTTGAACCGAGGTCTTTTTTCTTCTGGTTGAATTGTAGGGTTGACGAGTACCTCGACTGGATAAACAGGAATTAAATTGCCGAAAGTATTGCAGGTGTATTCATTGGTCGTCGTTACAATAACTGAGACACCACTGCGATACTCACGCTCAACAACTTTTAAGAGTTTTGAAAGAGCTTTTTGATCCATAACAAAATTCGAAGGAATGTTGGTGAAAGTTATGTCAACGTTCAAAGGAACCTCCTCAATGGGTTATGGGGTATTGTATCACGGGTGGAGTGAGATTGCCACTCCCGCCGCTCGGCGGGATCGCAATGACGATTAACGCTTGGGGGATTGTTTCTTGGCGCGGGCACGACCGCCTTGGCCGGCTTTGCGAGTTTCTTTCATGCGAGGGTCTCGGGTGATGAGACCTTTGGCGCGAAGAGGAAGTTTGTTAGCTTCATCGATCTTGACTAGAGTGCGAGCGAGGCCATGAACCAAGGCGCCAGCCTGGCCCATGAGGCCACTGCCGATGACTTTGATACTACCAGTATATTGACCGACGGTTTCGGTAATGACAAAAGGAGATAAATAGATTTTTTTGAAAGTAGCCCCTTTAAAATAATCAGAGATCGGCTTACCATTGACAACCAGCTCTTGTTTACCTGGCCAGAGCCGGACTCGAGCGATGGCGGTTTTGCGACGACCAACCGCGGAGAAATACTCCTTGGGCATAGTGAGAGCTCCCCTCTTGACCGGGACGGTCTTGACGGGCTTGATAGCGACTTTAGATTTTTTGGATAGTTTTTGAGCCATATATTAGTTCTTAGTTGTTAGTTCTTGGTTCTTAGTTTTGAGGCCTAGTTCAACGGCGTAAGGATGCTGATCGTCTAGGAATAGTTTTAAACGTCTTAGGCGATTTTGCTGAAATTTGTCCTTGGGAAGCATCCCTTTGACAGCCTTCTCGATTACCTTACGGGCGTCTTTGGCGGCTAGTTGGGCCAGGGTGATTTCTTTGAAGCCACCAGGAAAGCCTGAGTGAGAGTAATAGATCTTGTCGGTCATTTTTTTACCAGTTACCTTGAATTTGGCAGCGTTGATAGCGACGACAAAATCACCGTTATCTAGGTGATCCCCAGTAAGAGCCTTGCCTTTCCCCATCAAAAGTTTGGCTATTTGAACGGCTACTCGACCCAGGACTTGACCTTCGATATCAATTAGGTGCCAGTGGTGTTTGACGTCTGAGAATTTGAGAGTGGTAGTTTTCATTTGGTTTTGGCTTTGATGACTTTTTTGGTCTCTTTCTTGATGACGGTTTTGACCTCTTTAACTTTTTTAACTTTTTTTTCTGGTTCCGGAGGGAGAGGAGCAACCAAAGTTAAAGAAGCAGTAGGAGTGGAGTCGCCTTTGCGAAGACCCACTTTCTGGATACTGGTAAAACCGCTACGGCGACCGCCCATGACAGGGATAATGAAGTCAACCAGTCTATTGGCCGTTTGGTGACTGCTAAGCTGAGCCGCGATGCGACGTCTATTAGCTAGAGTGCCGTCGGTGGCTTTGGCGGCCAGTTTGTCAAAGAGACGCTTGATGACCTTAGCTTTAGCCACGGTGGTAGTGATTTTCCCCAGCTCGATAAGCTGACGGAGCTGTATCTTGAAGAGAGACTTTCTCTCCTTGGTACTGCGGTTGAGTTTGGCTAGTTTTGAGTGATGACGGCGTCCCATGTTACTGAATGTTGATGCCTTTTTCTCCAGCTTTTTCAACCACTTGGAGGGCTGACTTCTCACCTAGGTTTTTGACTTTTCGCAAGTCGGCGAGGGTGAGAGCTTTCAGCTCGGCTAGTTTATTAAATCCGGCTTTTTTAAGCGCGTTTAGGACACGAGTGGGTAGATCAAGATCGTCGACGAAGCCGGCAGTAGTGGCTTCATGAGAAGATTTCTTTTCGATGATATAGGCTTCCTCTGAGTTGACGTAGTCGTAGTAACTAGTAAGAATACGAGCGGCGGAGCGAACAGCTTCTTCTGGAGTGATAGTCCCGTCGGTAGTCAGAGTCAGATGAACTCTATCATAGTTACTAGAGCGCCCAACTCGAGCGGCTTCAATAGTGTAGTTGGCTTTGATGACCGGAGAGAAAGAAGCATCTAGGGGGATGACACCAATCTCGTTGGTGGCGTTTTCTTCGGAGCCCACATAGCCGAGACCTTTGGAAACGGTAACAACGGCGCTGAGCTTAGATTTAGCAGAAGTCAGATTGGCTAAAACAGTGTCCGGATTGGCTACAGTGACGTTACTAGGCAGATCTAGATCCGAAGCTTTGACAACCTTGGCTCCACTGGCTTTGAGCTTGATGTCTACCGGCTCATCGGAGTCGACAAAAAAGTTGACGGTTTTAAGATTGAGAACCAGCTCAAGAATATCTTCTTTGAGACCGGTAAGGGTGGAGAACTGATGCGAGACACCATCGATCTTAACTCTAATGGCGGCGCCGCCTTCCAGAGAAGTAAGAAGCACCCGACGCAGAGCATTACCCATGGTGTGACCAAAGTTTTGTGGTAAGGGCTCGATGACGACCTCGGCGGTATTGAGCTCTTTTTTATCCTTAATGATGATTTTGAAATTAGGTTCTAACATTTTTTTATTGTTTTCTAATTGTTAAATAATTTATCTTGAGTAAAACTCGATAATCAGATTGGTCTTCATGTCGGAGCCGATTTCTTCCCTGGTGGGAAGACGGTCGATCTTTCCCTGAGTACCAACACGAGAAAGCCATTTGGCCGGAGGATTTTTTTCGATCAAGTTGGGGGCGACAAAGTCAAACTTGGCCGCGGCATCCGGAAGTGAGACAACCATGCCAGGCTTGGTCTGAAAAGAAGGAACATCGACTTTTTGGCCGTCTACCAGGATGTTGCCGTGAGTAACTAGCTGGCGAGCGAGCGAACGAGAGATGGTAAAGCCTAAACGGTAACAGATATTGTCGAGGCGTGACTCCAAAAACTGAACCAAGACCTCGGCAGTATTACCTCTAGTCTTGATGGCTGTTTCGTAGTAGTGATGAAACTGATTTTCCAAAACACCGTAAAGACGTTTCGCTTTTTGCTTTTCTCGGAGCTGAATGCCGTAACCTGAGATACGACCTCGAGTTCTCTTTTTACCGTGCTGACCGGGCATTTGAGCACCTTTCTTCTCGATGGGACATTTGGGGGAGAAACAACGAGCCCCTTTGAGATAAAGTTTTTCACCTTCTCGGCGACAAAGTCGGCATTTGGGATCAATATATTTGGCCATGTTTAGTTTTTAGTTATTGGTTATTAGTTCTTAGTTTAAACTCGACGGTGTTTACGAGGACGACAGCCGTTGTGAGGAATAGGAGTGGTGTCGGCCAGGAGATTAATTTCCACACCGGAGGTCTTTAAGACCCGAAGGGCGGCATCTTTACCGGGGCCGGGGCCTTTGAGATAGGCTTCGACACTGGTGATACCAAGGGTTTTGGCTTTACGAAGACCTTCTTCGATGATAGTAGTAGCCGCAAAGGGGGTAGAGCGTTTGGCGCCCTTAAAGCCACAAGTGCCGGCGCTGCTCCAGCAAACAGTGTTACCAGTGGTGTCGGTAAAGGTGACATAAGTCGTGTTGAAGGTAGATTTGACAAACATTTTTCCCTGACCGCCTTTGAAGTGAACAGCTGAGGCTTTTTTGAGTTTGGAAACTGATTTGGTTTTTGAGGCTGGCATATGTTTTATTTATTTCTTTTTGGTAGCTGAAGCGGTGGAGGTAGCGGCTTCTTTGGAAATGGCCCCAATGGTCTTGCGCTTGCCTTTTCTGGTGCGAGCGTTGGTCTTGGTTCTTTGACCTCTGACCGGTAGGCCCATACTGTGCCGAACTCCTCGGTAGGCTTGGATGCGTTTGAGGGTCTCGATATTGTCACGGACGACTTTTCTAAGCTCACCTTCGGTAGGCATGGTTTCGATGATAGCCTGGATATTTTTGAGCTCATCGGGGGAGAGATTTTTGGTACGGATGTTGGCGTCGACTTTGGCTTTTTTGAGAATTTCCTTGGCCACATTGCCACCAATACCGTAGATATAGGTGAGAGCGATATCGATTCGTTTGTCGTTCGGAACGTCAATTCCTGAAATTCTGGGCATAGGTATATTTTATCCTTGGCGCTGCTTGTGGCGGGGATTGGTACAAATGACCAACACCTTGCCGTGGCGTTTAATAATTTTGCAGTTTTTGCAACGAGGTCTGACGGACGATTGAACCCGCATGCGCGTTTTAGTTTATTTAAATAATTATTACTTTGGAAACGGAGTTAGGTCGATCTGTACACTATCCTGCCTTTGTCCAGATCATAGTCGCTCATTTCGAGCTTAACTTTATCACCGGGCATAACACGAATGCGATGAAGACGCATTCTGCCAGCAAGATGGGCCAAGATTTCTCTGCCGTCTTCGAGAGTTACCCGAAATTGAGTGTTGGGTAGGGACTCGGAAACGACTCCGTTTACCTCAGTCATCTGGTTTTTAGCCATATTTTAGTTGTGCAAACGATATTGTACCAAAGTTAGCCACGTTTGGCTAGTGGCTAAAAATGGCTACCGCTCGTAGACATAATTGTACAACAAAAAGCCCCCTGATGGGGGCGATAAAGCTAGGTTTTGAGTTTGGACCAGATTTCATCCACATTATAAAAGCCGGAGGTAAAGAGGTTACTGTACCAGGAAGGCAAAATAACTTCGTCTGACTCTTTAACGACGGAGATCAGAGGTTTGCCCATTCCTAGGGCGTAGCCAATACCAAAACTCAAGATACAACTGGTAAAGATGTCCTTGGAGACCAAAATCAAGATGGCATCCCAGTCCTTAATGTTCTGCCGCAAGAGGTCATAATTGTTGTCGAACTGAGAGGGATCAAAATTGCCGACACAATCGGCCGTGAAACCTCGGTCTTCAAGGTTTTTCTGAAAAACTCGAGCACGATCTGAGCTATTCTTGGCATGAAGAATCAAAATTCTTTTGGGCATAGGTAAACCTCCAATATTTTTTAAGATGCAAAGACAAGCTTATGAGTAGATAACATGAGATAGATGGGGATCTAGATAGGAAAAACCCTGGCCAGTACGCCTGGTAAGTGCCTCGGACAGACGAGTCCACTCTCTGACTGATTCGGAACGATGTGCCAGGCTCAGTTGTATAGGATGAGTGAACCATGAAGGCAGCGGTACATGTTCATGTCTAAAGACAACGGGTATGAGGATTTTTTTGAATGAAGCCAGGCTGGCCCACTCGATCAAAAATGAGTCGGAGAACAGCTCGGCACTGGATAGAACAATTAGGGCGGGAATTGATGCAAGCAGCTCAGCACGGGATTTTCTAATTTCCTTGACTAAAGATCTTCGAGTAATGTGGTAGTAAGTGACGGACCAGAAACCAAGGAGTTCTAGCTGAGAACGAAGTTCGGCGGCTTCTTCTTCCGCGTCCGGGGCGTGAAGTATGAGTATAGGTGAGGTCACGACAAGACTCCTTTCGGGGCGAACAAAAACGGGATTAAGTCCACGCCAGATGTCAAGATGCGAGAATATGGGCTGATTTTAGCACAAAGAATGTTAGTTGGTGGTGGTAAGGACTTGGGGGCCTTGGGCCGTAATGTAGACCGTTTCCTCGAACATGGCGGTCAGAGAGCCATCTTGAGTAGAGAGAGTCCAGCCGTCCGAGTCTTCGACTAGGCGATAGTCCCCCATGGAGACCATAGCCTCGATGGCTAGAGTTTGATCGACGGCTAAAATAATCTTTTTGTTTCTGGGATCGGCGTAGCAGGGAATGTAGGGCTCCAGATGAAGCTGTCGGCCTATACCGTGCCCGGTGAGGTCGCGAATGACGTTGTAGCCACCAGCTTCTGCCACTGTCTGCATGGCCTCTCCAAGATCGTAGATGGTGTTGCCTGGGGAAGCTAGAGCGATGGCAGCCTTGAGAGAGCGCTGGCTAACGGCTAAAAACTGAGCGATGGCGGGAGTGGGCGGGCCAACTGAGACAGTAAGAGAGGTATCTAGATGAAACCCTTGGTGGATAAGGCCCATATCCACTTTGACCACATCGCCTGATTTGAAAGGAGTACTGCCGGGAAGGCCGTGAACTATACCGGCGTTGACATTGATACAGGTAGCAAAGGGGTAGTGGTCGACGGTTTTGAAGGAGTGTTTGTCTCCACCAGAGAGAATCGCTTTATCAACAAAGGAGTCGATCTCCAAAGGGGTAACTCCCTCTCGAATTAGTCCTGGTAACTGACCTTTGATCCAGCCTAAACGCTTTCCCCCTTCGGTCATGGCTTGAAGTTTGGTCATGGGTGTATTTTAGGCCTAATGGAGTGAGATTGCCACGCCTGCCTGCCGGCAGGCAGGTCGCTTTCACTCCTCGCAATGACGAGGGATGGATGCCGGATCAGGTCCGGCATGACGAGAAAGTCAGTTTAGATTTAGTTTACTAACTATGTCGGTAAAAATCTTTTGGATATCGCCGGTACCGTCGATCTCGAGGAGAAGGTCTTTTTGGCGATAGTACTCAATAACCGGCCTGGTCTCACGATCGTAGATATCAAGCCTCTCGTGAATAGCTGCCGGAGTGTCATCGGAGCGACTCTCAAGGAGGGCTCTTTTTTGAAGTCTCAACAAACTCTCTTCTCTCGGGATATCGAGAAAAATAACATGATCAATTTTTAGTTTTCGCTCGTCTAAGAACCAGTCTAGATACTCAGCCTGCATTAGATCACGAGGAGAACCATCCAAAATAAACCCCTGAGGAGACGCAGTAATAACTGGCTCGGTGACTTCCATAACCATGTCGAAGGGAAGTAACTCACCGGTCGTAAGAAGATCGGCAACCAGACGGCCTTTTTCGGTATCATTTTTGGCGAACTCGCGCAGAAGAGAGCCAGAAGAAACATGAGTCAGGCCAAATTTCTCGGCCAATAACTTGGCTTGGGTGCCTTTACCGGAGCCTTGGGGACCGAGAATGATGAGATTCATTAGTCTAGGAATTTGTCATAACTGTGCATGTAGAGCTGTGAGTTGACCGACTTGAGAATTTCCAAAACGACCGAGACGACGATAAGGACGCCAGTGCCGCCGACAGCCAATGAGGTGATACCGGTAACACCAGAGATAATGGAGGGAAGGATAGCCACTAAACCTAGGAAAGAAGCACCTACCAGAGTGATCCTATTTAAGACAAAGTTTAGATAGTCGACGGTGTTGGGACCAGGTCGAATGCCGGGGATGAACGAGCCGGACGAACGAAGATCTTTGGCGATTTTTTCCGGATTGAAAACGACGGCGGTGTAAAAATAACAAAAGGAGACGACCAAAACAAAGTAGAGGAGATTGTAAATAACGGTGGTGGGAGAAAGATAGAGAGTCATACTACGCGAAATTTGGGCTAGCCAAGCCTGGCTGGAGCCGGCCAGGGCCCGGGCGAGTAGATTGGGTATTAGCATAAAGGAAACGGCAAAGATGATGGGGATAACTCCGGCTTGATTGAGGCGAAGAGGGAGATGGTTACCTAAAGTAGAGGTAAAAGAAGCCCCTCGTCTGGCCGACTGGATGGGCACTTCGCGGACGGCTTCACCGACACGGATGATGGCGTAGACAGCGGCGATAGCGAAGAAAGCAAAGATCAGGTAAGTAAAGATTTTGGAAGGATCGATGGTAGCCAATGTTTGGGCGGCGGCGACCGGTAGGCGAGTAACGATACCGACGAAGATGATGAGACTAATACCGTTGCCCACGCCATAGTCGTTGAGCTGTTCACCAAGCCAGATAAGAAAGGAGGTGCCGGCGGCGAGAGTAAAGACAATGGAAGCCAGCTTGAGGGGATCAGCAGTGGTAGTGAGACCTTGGCCCCGAAGTAGAAGAATGAGAGCGATGCCCTGAAGAAAACAGAGCGGAATGGTAAGAAGACGAGTGTACTGATTGATCTTTTGGCGGCCGTAATCCCCTTCTTTCTGAAGCTCTTCCAGCTTGGGAACAACCATACCGAGCATCTGAATAATGATGGAGGCATTGATGTAAGGATTGAGACCGAGAGCCATGACGGAAAAATTGGTGAGAGTGCCGCCAGAAAAAACGTCAAGAAGAGATAGAAAAGCAGAACCATTAAAAAGACTTTTCAGAGCGACTAGATTGATACCGGGAGCTGGGATGTGAGCGACCAGACGGAAAATGGCGATGACCAAGCCGGTAAAGATGAGACGATTTCTTAAGTCTTTGATCTTAAGAATGGCGCGGAAAGGAGCTAATATATTATTCATGTCGTGAGTCTTATTCTATCAGCTCAAACTGAGTTTAGAAGTTTCTGTTTAAGAAAAAACCACCCGGTGAAGGGTGGTATAAGTATCTAGTAACCGTTGCTAACACATTTTCCATCTTGCTCCCGCCAGCTAACACTGTCTCTGTTATTCGGGAATTTGACTTCAGCCCGAGTGCTTTGTTTGTAGTCGGCCAAAAAGTTAATTATCTTCTGGGCGACCTCTTTATATGCCACAGTACCTTTTCGTGGACAGTAGACGGAGACTTGGACTGGGATGTCTATACAGCAACCATCGTCTAGGACCTCACAAAGTTCGGCGTCCACGTTGCTACTCGTCAAGATCTGGACACAGGGCTCGTTGGTGAGGTCTAATTTCAGAAGATTTTGTCTTAATTTTTGGATGGATTCCGGGAAATTTACTGAAATTGGACGCCAGTAAAGGATGACAACTTTTATCATAATCTCTCCTTAAAGGTAAAGGTTTTTAGAGCTAAGTCTTTTGGCCAGAACACTGACCTCACAAACAAAGTTGGTAAGATTTCTTTCGAGGAAGAAACCGGCGGCGGCGCAAGTCTCAAAGAGATTGACGCCCATAGCCTCCGCATTGATCACCTTTTCATATCCTGGAGGAATTTTCCCCGGAGTGAAGTGTTTTCTGTGAGCCGCTCTCAAGTGACCTTGCCAGTGACGAGGATTTCGGAGAGCTTTATTAGTCCAGGAAGGATGAATCTCGGCTTTGAGTCTAAGATAGGTGCCAAAGTCCAGACGAGCAATACTCACGTAAACGTCCGGCTCAAAAACCGACAAGAAGGGTTTGGTGTGAGGCGGACAGCCTTCTTTGTGATCCCAATTTGGGCAACCAATAGGATGCTTGTAGTAAGGGGATCGGCAAAGAGCGATCATTTTGAGATCTTGAACGACAGTGGCTGAAAGTATAAAAAAATCGATATTTACCTGGTGAAGGATTGAAGACGAGTCCACGGGACCTCCTTATTTTGTGAATGTTCTCGAGTATTGTAACAAAAACCACCCGGTTAAGGGTGGTGAGGGAAATTAGATCAGCCGGGGTTGAACCTGACTGAATAGAGATTTGAGGAATTCGACGAGCGAGTTGAGTTCGCTATTAAGAGTCCTCTTCCCATAATCGACCAAGACAGAGTCATTTTCGACCACGCTCCCGTTGTCAAGTTATGGGGTATATTTTGAGGCTGGGTGGATGAATATTAAATGTGTTCGGGATCAAAGACTTTGTCTTTGCCCTCACCCCCGCCTCGACAGGTTCGTCACGAAACTGTCTCCGGCACTCTGAGTACAGAGCCGCCGGCGGCCTCGA
>Ga0172379_10010499_pt1 | contig 11189 bp, 9 predicted proteins | sample GrowelOW334metaG_FD_119756 | JGI IMG/M metagenome (GOLD analysis project Ga0172379, IMG submission 119756) | Groundwater microbial communities from an aquifer near a municipal landfill in Southern Ontario, Canada - Groundwater well OW334 metaG | ecosystem: Environmental > Aquatic > Deep... | reverse complement strand
TTCTGCCCTTTCTTTGTCGCGCACAAAGAAAGGGCGAAAGAAAACGCGCCCTCCTTCGCTCCGCATACGCGGAGCTACGGAAGGGCAAGTGCGCCCCCACCTGCTTGCCGGCCGTAGTCCGCCCAAGGCGGACGAAGGCTGGTGGCGCACACCCACCCTTTGGTTATGGTTTTATCGCGGCTTGGAAGATTTCAGTTAAATCAAGACACCTAACAATTTACAATCTTCAACGAGCATCAATTCCGCCAGTTCTTCGAGCGTGGTTTTCGCCTGCCAGCCGAGTTTTTTCCGTGCCTTGGTGGCATCGCCGAGCAGGAAATCCACCTCCGCGGCACGGTAATAACGCTTGTCGATGGCGACGACGGTTTTTCCAGATTTTTTGTCCTTATAAACCTCATTCTGGCCTTCGCCTTCGCGAGTCCAGGCGATCCCGGCGCGCTTAAGACACAGTTCCAGGAACTCGCGGACCGAAACGCATTTACCGGTGGCCAGAACATAGTCGTCGGGCTCCGCTTGCTGGAGCATGCGCCACATTCCGTCGACGAATTCCCGGGCGTAGCCCCAGTCGCGCTTCGCTTCCAGATTTCCGAGATACAGGCAGTCCAGTTTTTTGGCGAGGATTTTCGCCAGACTCAGGGTTATTTTCCGGGTCACGAAGTTCTCGCCCCGGCGCGGGGACTCATGGTTGAAGAGGATGCCGTTTACCGCGTACATGCCGTAACTCTCGCGGTAATTCCGCGTCAGGTAAAATGCGTAAGCCTTGGCGCAGGCATAAGGACTGCGCGGATAAAACGGGGTTTTTTCAGATTGCGGGGAGTCCGAAGCCTTGCCGAAAAGCTCGCTGGAGCTGGCCTGATAAAATCTCGCGGTAAGTCCGCTGGAACGCAGAGCCTCGAGCAGGCGGGTCGTTCCGAGGCCGGTGATGTCGCCGGTGTATTCCGGTATGTCGAAGCTGATGCTGACATGGCTCTGGGCACCGAGGTTATAAATCTCATCGGGTTTTACGGAGAGCAGAATCCGGAGCAGCGAGTTGCTGTCACTAAGGTCTCCGTAGTGGAGAAATAACGGCATTTTCGTCTGGTGCGGGTCCGAGAGCAGCAGATGTTCGATCCGTCCGCGGTTAAATGAGGAAGATCGGCGGACCAGCCCGTGGACTTCGTAACCTTTTTCCAACAGCAATTCAGCGAGATAAGAGCCGTCCTGGCCGGTAATGCCGGTGATGAATGCGCGTTTAGCCATGGTTTTTAAAGAATTCGGAAAAGAGCGATCCGACATAATCGATGTCCGGACCGGTTATACCCTGATGGCAGCCGATATAAAAACCTGCCCGGTTAACCCAGTCGGTTACGGGGAAGTCCTTCGCCCGGATCTTCATGGCGGCATAAACCGGCTGATTGATCAGCGGAAGCATGTCGCGGGTTTCGACGCGGTGGTTTTCGAGATGCTGAACAATCCGGTTCTTGGTCATGCCGGTTTCTTTCCGCATAACAATCGGATACATCATGAAAGCGTGTTCCTGGATCTTCGGATCGAACCACGGCAGTTGCAACCAGCGGGAGAAAGGTTTCAGCTTTTCCGACAATTTCCGGGCGTTTTGTTGCCGTTTGCGAAGTATTTCAGGAAGACGCTTGAGCTGGGCTACGCCGATGGCGGCCTCGAGCTCGGTCGCGCGGAAACTATATCCGCGGCGGATGAACCGAAAACGCCGACGGATGATTTCCTGGAACTCCTCCCCATCTACGTCCCGGTCATCATCGATTGTGAGATAAATATTGTCCCGTCCGTGGTTGCAAAGGCTGCGGAGGATTTTGGCGTAGGCCGGATTACCGGTTACAGCCAGCCCGCCGACGCCGGTGACGACCAGATGGGCAACATAAGTGGAAAAGCAGGAAATGTCGCCGAATGAGCCGGTCTTCCGGCCGCGATATCTGACACCCATGGTTTCGCAGCTGTCCTCGATGATCCGGAGATCGTGTTTTTTCGCGATTTTAAGAATCGGGTCCATGTCCGCGACCAGACCGAATAGATTTACGACCATGATGGCCCGGGTTTTCGGGGAAATTTTTTCTTCGATCTTCTTCGGATCGATGTTGTAGGTCCGGAGATCGCAATCCACGAATACCGGTTTCAGGTTGTGTTCCAGCAGCACGTTGGCGGAAGCCACGAAAGTCAGTGCCGGGACCAGGATCTCGTCACCGGTGTGCCAGTTGCCGGTTTCCTTCAGACAGGCGACCGCGATTGTCAGCGCACTGGTGCCGCTGTTTAGAAAAATCGCGTGTTTGGAGTCGTGCATCGCGGCGAATTCATTTTCGAACCGTTTACTCCACGGTCCGTAGGACAGCCGGTTGCTCTTCAGGACTTTCATTACGTTGGAGCGTTCTTCCGCGCTCAAGTCCAAAGTACCGACGCCGATAGTATGGTCGATCTTCCGCATCGCGGTCAGTGTATATCAAGAAGAGGAAACCGAGGAGTCCGGGGAAACCGACGAAACCGAGGAACCATTTCTCCTCGGTCTCTTCGGACTCGTCGGTTTCTTTGGTTTCCTTTCCGATCCGTCGGCGAACCCGTAGAATTATTCTGTGCGCATTGCCTACTGTACCAACGTGCGGCTGCCCAGCGAGCGTGCGCACGGGCATCAGGTGGCACAGGTTACGGATGCGCTCAACCGGCTCGGACATGCGGTAACGATCTTTGCTCCCTGGAGAAAAAACGTCGTCGGCCGCGATTTCTGGGATTACTACGGTATTCCGCGGGCAGTGAAACTGACGTATGCAGGCTCCTTTGATCCGATCGCGAGCCCTTTTCTCCCCGGGGTAATCGGGCTGAAGTTTATGAATTTCATTCTGCGGCGGGAGCTTGGCCGCAAACTGAACATCTCCTCGTTCGATCTGGCTTACACCCGGTCGCCGGCACTGCTGCCGGCAATGGTTGCAAGCGGAGTACCGGTAATACTGGAGCTGCATCAGCTTCCGAGATTCGGCCGGGGAAAATTCGTTTCCCGCTGCAACCGTTTAGCTCTGATTGTGCCGCTTACGCGGGCAATGGCGGAAGTTCTCGAATCCTGGGGTGTCGAAAAATCGCGAATTTTTGTTTCGGGAGATGCGGTGGATCTAAAGCGATTTCAGTCGCAGCCATCTTCTAAAGAAGCGCGAGCACAATTCGGGGTAAATACCGGCCGGGTGATCGTCGGTTATGTCGGCCGTCTGAAAACTTTGGGAATGGAGAAAGGTGTTTCTGATCTGCTTAAAGCCGTAAAAGCGGATCGGAGATTTTTCGCATTCATCGTCGGCGGACCGGAAAATGACCGGCAGTTTTATTCTTCTCAAGCTGCCGGGCTCGGGCTTGGAGCTGAAGATTTTAAGTTAACCGGAGAAATACCTTCGGCAACGGTTCCGGCCGCGCTGGCCGCCTGTGACATATTGGCGATGCCGTTTCCGGATCTGCCGCATTACCGCCGGTTCATGTCACCATTAAAAATGTTCGAATACATGGCCAGCGGCAAACCGATAGTCACGTCCGATCTGCCGACGGTACGCGATGTACTTTCCGAGGAAACCGCTTTTTTCTGCGAGCCGGGAAACTATGAATCATTGCTTAAATGCCTGAAACAAATCGAGTCACATCCAGAGGAAGCACATAAGCGCGCCGCGCGGGCATTGGAAGTCGTCAAAGATCATACCTGGGAGGCGCGGATGGCCGGAATACTCAGGCAAATCAGCCAGTAGAATTGACTGGGCAATCGCGGGGTCCCCAAAAACTTTTCCTGATACAATCGGTCCGTGCGCATCGCGTATTGCACCACTACCCGGCTTCCAAGTGAGCGCGCGCATGGCCAGCAGATCGCGAAAGTCACGCAGGCGCTCAGGTCGCTCGGTCACGAGATCGAGATTTTCGCGCCATACCGAAAAAACAAGATCGACCAGAGTTTTGCCGCTTTTTATGGAATGAAGTCTTCGGTCCGGTTGCACCAACTCGGAGCGATCGACGGCATCGCCGCCTGGTGGGCGCCGGGGATTGTGGGGCTGAAGCTGACGACGTGGCTGTTCGCCCGGATCTTGAAAGGCATTCTTGGACGAAGAAAAAACGAATTTGATCTGATTTACACCCGGACACCGGACCTGATGCCGACACTGAAATCGCTCCGCATTCCTTTGATTTTGGAACTGCACCGTATTCCGCGATTCGGCCGCCGGAAGTTCCTCCGAAATGTCCGGGCCTGCCGTTTGGTAGTGGCTTTGACCAGCCCGATGCGCCAGGCATTGATCGAGATGGGCGTCTCGGATATTCCGGTGATCGCCGAAGGCGATGGAGTGGATCTGCATGATTTCGACATGCTTCCTGATCCGGCCGACACAAGATTGTCTCTCGCGGTACCGCCCGGGATACCGCTGATCGTTTATGCCGGGCAATTGGAATCCATGGGTTTGTCCAAGGGCGTGCCGGAACTGATCGGAGCGCTTGAGCATCTGATGAAACGCGGGCTCGATTTTCGGGCGGTGATCGCCGGCGGGCCGGAGGAGGTCCGGCAGCGGTTCATCGAGGAGCTGCCAGCGGCGCTTGAAACCCGGGTGACATTTGCCGGCCATTTGCCGTACCTGAAAGTTCCGACGCTGCTGGTCGCGGCCGACGTTTTGGTTTACCCCGCCCCGAAATCCAAAAAGCCGTATTACCTTCGCGACACGTCACCGCTCAAGATTTTCGAATATATGGCGGCCTGCCGGCCGATAGTCACCGCAGATCTGCCGCCGATTCATGATGCGCTGGATGCCACACTCGCGACATTTTGTGCGCCGGGGGACAGCGAAGCATTGGCGGGGGCCATAATGTCCGTACTGAATGATCCGGAAGGCAGCCGGAAGAAAGCGCTACTGGCCCGGGTCCGCGTGGAGCAGTTCACCTGGGAAAAACGTATGGGTCGGATACTAAGTGCTGCGAGCCAGCGCGGATAAAAAAGCCCAAGGGAGTTTGTTACAGGGCTTGGACGTGGCTAGACTGCCTCGTGATGAAGACTATTTTAAGTAGTGTTTCCGCACGTCCGAATTTCGTGAAGCTGGCATCCGTGCACCATGCGCTTGCTGCGCGGAAAGGTGAATTTAAACACATTATTGTTCATACCGGCCAGCACTACAATCCACTATTGTCGGATGTTTTCTTTAAGCAACTTGGCATATCTAATCCCGATTACAATCTAGGTGTAAAAGGCGGAACAGATCGGGAATCCGTGATAAAAGAAACGGCTGCAGCCATGAAACCAAAACTTGAGAAAGAGAAGCCGGATATCGTTCTTGTTTATGGAGATGTGAACGGTGGTGTGGGTGCTGCGCGTGCGGCCAAAGAACTCGGTATCAAAATCGGGCACGTGGAAGCCGGTCTACGTTCGGGAGATCTCACGATGCCAGAAGAGCACAATCGTATCGAGATCGATCAGATTGCAGACCTGCTTTTTGTCACTGAAGAGTCCGGCAAGAAACACTTAGAAGATGAGATCAAGGAAGGGAAAGTAACAGGAAAAGTTTTCTTTGTGGGGAATACGATGATTGATACGTTAATCCGGATGATGCCGTTTATTGAAGGTGCAGCACTTCCTGCAGGTCTACCTAAACACTTTGGCGTTGTCACTTTGCATAGGCCGAGCAATGTTGACCGTCAAGATACGTTTGATTTTCTGATGGAATTTTTACAGGAGGTCTCAAAAACCTGTAATTTGATTTTTCCTGTACATTATCGTGTCCAAAAGGCATGGGCACTTTTGGGTAAGCCGACGAAAGGACGTTTAGATTTGGTTCCACCACTTGGATATTTGGAATTTTTACATTTACTAAAAAAGTCGGATTTTATTCTTACTGACTCAGGTGGTATTCAGGAGGAAGCGGTGTTGCTGCAGAAGCGTTGTTTCACGCTGCGCAGGAATACCGAGCGGCCGAGTACGGAGAAAAGTGGTAGTAATATTCGTATAGATCCAAACAATCCATCAGACAGAAAGATTGTGTTGGATTTTGCAGAAAATCCGGTCCAACCAGAAGTAACGATTCCGGAAAAATGGGATGGCAAGGCCGGCGAGAGGATTGTGGAAGAATTACTTAAAATTTGACATGCGTATTGCACTTTTTTCCTCGACGGCGGACCCGGGAAACGGTTATGGAAACATAACCGTCGAGTATTGCCGTGCGATGCAGGCAAAGGGCGAGGTGTTCACGCTGTTTTTGCCGACGAGCGAGAAAGAGGCAGCCGGTAAGTATCTGCCGGACATCGATTGTAAATTCGTGCTGCCGCCGTACATCTTCGAGATGAAAAATCCGAAGTCGCTTCTTTATCTTAAGCGGGTGGATGTCTCCGGGTTCGATCTGGTTCATTCGCTTTTCGATTTTCCATACTGTTTCATCGCCGCGCGGTCGGCGAAGAAATACGGAAAGCCGTTCATGATGGGCTCGCAGGGGACATACGGAGTAGTGCCGCTCCTGCGGTTTCCGGACCGCTTGGCGCTCGAGTGGTCGTACGCGCAGGCGAAACACATCGTCGTGCCGAGTGAGTTCACGCGGAGGACGATACTGCAGCACACGAAACGGCAGTATGAAATAAAGATAATTCATAACGGTGTGAATTTTTCACGGTTCCAGACGGCAACTGATGGCTCTTCGGTTCGCTCGCGTTACCCCGGAAAAACGATTCTTCTCACGGTCGGCGGGCTAAAGGAACGCAAGGGGCAGGATCTGGTGTTGAAAGCACTTGCTGGGCTTCGTAAGTCATTCGATCAGTTCGTTTACCTTATAGTCGGGCGGGGCGAGTGGGAAAAAACTCTGCGGGATCTAGCTGCCGGGCTCGGGCTCAAGGATCACGTGCACTTTCTCGGGTCCAAAGAAGGCGCGGAACTGGTGGAGCTGTTCCATTCCTGTGACATATATGTCCATACGCCGCGGGTGCGGAATCTCAATTTCGAAGGTTTCGGCATCGTTTACCTGGAAGCCGGTGCCTGTGGCAGGCCGGTCGTGGCTACCGATGCCGGTGGTGTGACGGATGCTGTTCGCCAGGAAGAAACCGGAATCATTGCCGCGGATCTGGACGTCGCCGGTATCGAAAACGCATTGAAACGGCTTTGCAGTGATCCGGAACTGAGAAAAAAAATGGGCGATGCCGGACGCGCCTACGCACAGGCGCACGACTGGTCTATACTCACCGACCAGTTCCTGGCCCTTTACCGCGACATGACCCATGCCAAGTAAAAATATTCTCATCACCGGCGGCGCCGGTTTCATCGGCGTCAATGCCGCCGAGCGTTTTCTGGCCGAGGGCTACGGCGTGACGGTTTTCGATAATCTTTCCCGCCGCGGAACGGACATCAACGTGCGGTACCTGGAGGAGAAATACAAAGGAAGGTGTGAGCTGGTGCGTGGCGACATCCGCACTGACAACGCTTCGTTGCAGGAACTGGCGAATAGTCACAATGTGATCTTGCATCTGGCGGCACAGGTCGCCGTGACGACATCGGTCACTGACCCGCGAACGGATTTCAACTGCAATGCGCTTGGAACTTTCAATGTTTTGGAAGCCGCCCGCTTAAGTAAATCGAAGCCCAAAGTGCTCTATGCTTCCACAAATAAAGTTTATGGCGGGCTCGATCATCTCCCGGTAAGCGAAGCCGGAAACAGAGTGAAGTTCAAAGATGGCCGGGAGGGAGTGGATGAAACCTGCCCGCTGGATTTTCATTCGCCCTATGGCTGCTCCAAAGGCTCCGCCGACCAGTACGTGCGCGATTATTCGCGGCTCTATGACATGCAAACCGTCGTGTTCCGGCAGTCCTGTATCTACGGGCCGCATCAGCTGGGAGTGGAGGACCAGGGCTGGGTTGCATGGTTTCTGATCGCCGCGATGTTCGGCCGGCCGGTTACCGTCTACGGCACGGGGAAGCAGGTTCGCGATCTTCTGTACGTGGATGACCTGGTCGATCTGTATGTTCGAGCCGTCGAAAAAATTGATCTCGTTTCGGGGCAGGTCTTCAATATCGGCGGCGGATACGGCAACAGCCTCTCGCTGCTCGAATTTCTGGAAATCATCGACAAAGATCTTCAAATGCCGATGAAAATTTCTTACAGCGACTGGCGCCCCGGCGATCAGCCGATTTTTGTCAGCGATAATACGAAAGCCGGGAAACTACTCGGCTGGAAGCCGAAAACGGAGGTACGAAAAGGCATCGATCAGCTTTTGGAGTGGCTTAAAGATAACCGGGGGATGCTGGAACAGTTCTATAAATCTTAAAGCACCGAGGAATAGATCTTCTGCAGCGCTTGCGTCATCGCCGGCAGACTGAACCGTGTTTCCATCCGCTTGCGTCCGGCCGATGCGACTGAAGGCAACTGGTTTTTGTTTTCGACGCACCACGCCATTTTCTCGCTCCACGCCGTCTCATCCAGGGGATCTATGATCCAGCCGGTTGCGCCGTCAACAATCGACTCTTTCGCTCCGCCCCAGCTGGTTGCCATAACCGGGCGCTCCATAGCCATCGCTTCGAGACAGACGGTCGGGAAGCAGTCCAGACAGCGCGAAGGAACGAGTACGACATCCGCAGCGCTGTACTGGAGCTTCATCTCTTCGGGGGATTGGTTATAGAAAATATGCATCCGATCTTTCACCGTCTTAAACTCATCGCTGAAACGGTCGCCGGCGAGTACGAGATCCGCATTTTTCGGCAGCGTCGCCGCAATCAGCGTTGAGCCTTTGTCGTAACCCATACGGCCGGCAAGGAGGAATATGAAGCGGTTTTGGGGGAGTTTCAGCTTCTGACGAGCTTCTGCCTGCGTGACCGTTGGTTTCCAGAAATCGAGATCGATTCCATTTCGCAGTGTTCGCAGATTGGAAAGTCCTTGTTTCAGCAGGTAATCCTTAAGCGTGTCGCTGACGGCGAGAATCCGGTCGGCATTTTTCAGGAAATGACGGATCAGCGTGCGCCGAAACGGGTTCCAGGTGAACCGGTAACGCTTGAGCTCACTCCACCAGAGCGCCTTTTCCCGGGCGGTTACCTTGCCATGGGCGACGGAGGAAACGTCGTGGCAGGTAACGACAAGTTTAATTCCGCGGTTTTTTAGTTTCGCCATCCAGCGGTAGCCGCATTGCCTAGAAACGGTATGTGCATGGACTATGTCCGGCCGGAAAGAATCAATTATCTTAAGAACCTCACGTTCCCGGCTCCTCGAAAATACACATCTGAAATGCGCCCAGCGCTCCGGTCGGGCCGGAATCACGAAAATTTTCACCGTTTCCGGTTCATCAATCTTTTTTCCACCCGGTGTGGAGGTCAGAATGCCGACTTCGAGGCCGGACCTGGCCTGGGCCAGTGCAAGATCGGTTACGATCCTGCCGGTTCCGCCGAGAGACAGAGGGGGGATGCCGTCGGTGATATGGAGGATCTTCATGGGTTTACCCGGCGGTTATTAACACGGGTAGAAATCTAGCACCTTCCAGCGGAGGTTGATACTATGAGCTTATGAAAGGCAAGACATCATCGTTTCGCTCGAGATTCCTGGAAGCCAAAGAGCCGCTGATAATCGTCGGGGCCCATGATGGTCTCGGCGCCAGGCTGATCGAGCAGCACGGTTTCGACGGCGTCTGGGCCAGCGGGCTCGAGATCTCGGCGAGCCACGGCGTGCCCGACGCGAACATTCTGACGATGACCCAGTGTCTGGAGCGTTCGCAGGAAATGCATGCGGCGAGCTCGCTTCCCGTTATCGCCGATGTCGATACCGGATACGGCAACTCCAGCAATGTCCGGCACATGGTCGAGCAGTATGAAGCCGCCGGTATTTCCGGAGTGGTGATCGAGGACAAATTATTCCCGAAGGTAAACAGCTTCGTTCCCGGCCGGCAGGAACTGGCCAACATTCCGGAATTTTGCGGGAAGCTGGAAGCGGCGAAAGACGCGCGCAAATCAGATGATTTCCTGATCATCGCCCGAATCGAGGCGCTGATAGCGGGTTGGGGGATGGCTGAGGCGCTCAAGCGTGCCGAGGCATACCGGGACGCCGGTGCGGACTCGATCTTGATTCATTCGAAGTCGAAGGAACCGGACGAGATCCGCGAGTTTCTGAAAGCCTGGAACCGAAAGTCCCCGGTAGTCCTGATACCGACCACCTATCCGGCGATGACCTACGACGAAATGGCCAAAGCGGGCGTGAATATGATCATTTTTGCCAATCAGTGCATGCGCGCTTCCATCCACGCGGTGCATGATGCACTCGCCGTGATGCAACGCGAGAAGTCGACCGTATCGATCGAAAAATCTATCGCCACGGTAAAGGAGATTTTCGAATTGCAGGGGATGATGAAGATGAAGGAGCATGAGAAAAAATATTTGAGGACCGGAAAAACGGTGCATGTCGTCATCCCGGCTGCCGGGGTGCCGAAACATGAAGGAAAAATGGCCGAAATGCTGCGGGATTTGCCGGTAGCGATGCTTCCGGCCGAGGGCAAACCGCTGATCCAGCGGATCATCGAAAGCGTGAACCAGGCCGGCATGCAGGACGTCACCGTTCTAACCGGATACAAAGGCGACCAGGTGACGGTGGAGGGAGCCGACAAGCGGGTGGTAAAGGACTTCGCCGACTCGGGAATATTGCATTCCATCGAGCAGGCCAAAGACAAATTTACCGGCAGCGTCCTCATTCACTACGGCGACGTCATCGTTTCGCCGGAAAATCTGCGGTCATTCATCGCCGGCGATGATCCGATAACGGTTTTCATAAGCCCGCTGCACCGGACCGGCCGGTATTCAAAGAAAAAGTTCGATCTGGTGACGCTGAGTAGTCCGCCGGTTTCCGGCCGGACACTGGAACGCCATCCAAAAAATGCGCTGAAGGCCATCGGTACGGATCTTTCCGAAGAAAAGGCATATGGGGAATTCGTCGGTCTGGTATTGCTCAATCAAAAGGGTATATCCGACTGGAACAAAACCGTAGGCAGTCTTCCGAAAGAGGAACTGAAGACGCTTTCGCTGGCCAGGTTCCTGCAGCGTCTGATCGATGAAGGGGTTGCGATTTCGACGTTCGAGGCGCGGACCGGCTGGGCCGAGGTGCATTCCTCTGAGGATTACGAGGAGCTTATTGCACTGCTTCGAAATCCATGATCGAACCGCGCGACTTCTTCGGCTGCCTGAAGAATCTCGAGATAAGCCCGTTTGCGGGAGTGCCGTGCTCGATAAT
>Ga0172379_10010498_pt1 | contig 11190 bp, 15 predicted proteins | sample GrowelOW334metaG_FD_119756 | JGI IMG/M metagenome (GOLD analysis project Ga0172379, IMG submission 119756) | Groundwater microbial communities from an aquifer near a municipal landfill in Southern Ontario, Canada - Groundwater well OW334 metaG | ecosystem: Environmental > Aquatic > Deep... | reverse complement strand
TTCAGCACCGATCAGGACAACGGCATCATCTTCGAGGCCCCCGACCATGAAGGCGAGCGTACCGATGCCCTGCGCCAGGCTTTTCTGCCCTTTGCCCAGGCGGTCAATCGCAAGCTCGATGCTTGCGGATTCACCCTGTGCAAAGGCAACATCATGGCGGGCAACCCGGAGTTATGTCTGTCGCTGACCGAGTGGCGCGACAAGTTCTCGAGCTGGCTGCATGCGGCCAGCCCGCAAGCCTTGTTGAATGCCTCCATCTTTTTCGACTTGCGCCCGATCTTCGGCGCCGATTCGCTGGCCGATACGTTGCGCGAATGGCTGTTGGCCCGAACCGGTGGGGCATCGCTATTCCTGCGTTTCATGGCGGGGAATGCCATGTTGGCGCCGCCGCCGCTGGGTATCGTGCGCGATTTCGTTTATCAAAAGAACCGTGAATTCCCTCACACCATCGACCTCAAGGCCTACGGCTCGCGGCCGTTTGTCGATGCCGCGCGCATCTTCGCCCTCGCCAACGGGATTAGCCACACGTCGACGGTGCAACGCCTGCGCGCGGTTGCCGAACGCATGGAATTCGCCCGCGATGACGTGGCGGCCATGGTCGAAGGCTTCTATTTCATCCAGCAGCTACGTTTGCGCCACCAGCAAGTTGGCGGAACCACGCCGGACTCAGCCAACCGCATCGATCCGGATCAATTGAATGAGCTGCATCGCCACGTATTGAAGCAGGCCTTCAAGCAGGCCAGGAGGCTACAGCAGAAGCTCCAGCTCGACTACCGGCTCTGAGCGATCCGCCAGCCGGGCAGATCCGCCGGTGGCGTTTGCGCTTTGACTCGGGCACGCACCACGGCTATAATCGCGCGCTCATTTGCAGGACATGGCCAGGTAGCTCAGTTGGTAGAGCAGCGGACTGAAAATCCGCGTGTCGACGGTTCGATTCCGCCCCTGGCCACCAAAAGTTCTTAAGTTTCATGTGGATAGGTCACCTTTTGGGGTGGCCTTTGTTCTTTTTGGTGGTTCGCGTGCCGCCATAATTGGTCCGCGCGGCGCTATGGGTCGGCAGGACGGCCGGTATACGGGTGCCTGGGGGCCGCAATTCTTGGGAAATTTGGAAATGCATCAAACAGCCTATTGTTATCATTGCGGCGTCCATCACCCGGTCGAGGAAATGCGCCAGATCATGACCAAAGGTGGCAAGCGCATGCGCTGCATCAAGAGCATCCAGGCAGCGAAAGCCGAACAAGCGCGGCGCGATTCATTCGGTCGCCAGATGACCGAAGCGAACAAGGCAGCAAATCAAGCCAAGATGAGAATCTTGAATTCCCTATGAGCACGTTGGGCAACCGGAGTACAGATATGCACACTGTTCCAATTCTCCAATACCTGAAGAAGTACGGCCAGCGACTTGACTGGGAGATCGCGACGGCTATGGACATTCCGTTGACCAAGGTCCGCAGTTCCCTATCGAGCCTGTCCGCGCGGGGCGAAATTTCCAGTTGCAGCGTGACCCGATTCAACGATGGCAAGCCCGTATCGGGCGTGCTCTGTAGGGTCGCGGGCTATATTCCGCCGTCTGCTCCAGGGCCGAAGCCAGGGGCGAAGAGTTAGATAAGGGCTAGTTCAATGAGTGCTCTGCCCAAATGCCCGAAATGCAACTCTGAGTTCACCTACGAGGACGGCAGCATGTACATCTGCCCGGAATGCGCCCACGAATGGACCAAGGAAGCCACGGCGAATGCCGATGAAAAGCGCGTCGTGCGCGACGTCCATGGAAGCGTGCTTCAGGATGGCGATTCCGTGACCGTGATCAAGGACCTGAAGGTCAAGGGCTCATCCTCGGTGGTCAAGGTCGGAACGAAGGTGAAGAACATCCGCCTGGTCGACGGCGATCACGATATCGACTGCAAGATCGATGGCATTGGAGCGATGTCTCTGAAGTCGGAGTTTGTGAAGAAGGCTTGAATGGCCAGGCAACGCGAAGACGGTTTTCGAATACTACCCATGGCCGACCGGGCGATCGCCGGTAGCATGGTCTAATAGTGCGGAGGCATCTCGTCGCGCAAGTTGCGTGGTGAGGCTTGAGTATCGTCAGCCTGCAATTGCTGACTCAAGGCACGCAGTTCCTTCTGAAGTTGCTCAATTTGTTGCTGCTGTCGGAACACCGTTTTGTTCAGATCTTCCAGCATATCTTCGGCATAGCTCAACTTGATTTCGATTTCCGCGAGGCGGGATTCCATGGCATCTCCAGTGGCTTGGCTTGCGCGATTGTGCGGCCAGCCCTTAGTGCCAAAGGCGAGCCGCTACCGCCGTAATGATGGCGGCAATGAGGAGCAGGACGGGATAAAGGACGCTGCGGAAGTGCGGGATGGTTCTGCCTTTGGTGGTTCTCTTAACCTCTTCATATTCTTTCTTTCGCGCATAGATTTCCGCTAGGCTCCCAACGACTAGAAAGAGTGCAAGATAGAAGATGACTGTTCTGTAGTCCATCGGTTGATTTAACCACAAATCGGCCGGCCGAATATTCGTGAGTCGACAGTTCGGCTCAGTTCGGTTCTGTCCCTGACGCCAAGAATTGTCGGATTCAATCTCGCCGACTCGCCACGGGAGAGCCAGGGTGTTTCCCGGCTTTCCGATCAGGCGGATGTCGCAAGTGGCATGGGGCCGCGCAGAGCCGGAACTGAGCCGGTCAGACTATCGTCCGTGCCTATTCCTGTCGAACTGGAGAATCTTCGCCCCTTGAGGAGGATGGGCGCAGGCCCTCAATCTATTGACCCTGTCGTGCGACTCCCGCAACTCCGAGGGCATAGGGGCATCCTTGCGCAGATGCAACGCTTTGACGAATTCACTTAACAGATGACTTCTCATGACGGTTGGCCTCCGGGTGTTTTAACGGTAATGGCGGTGTCCGACTTTAGACCGACTGACAAAATGCCATTCGCCGAATATGCGGGGTATTATTGAAACGATCATTTCGACCCCGACCCCGACCCCGACCCCGCCCCCGAGACTCATGGCAACGCGCACCGCTATCCTGATGGCCCTTTTGATTGCCGCGAGCAGCAGCGCGCGGGCGGAATGGGTCGAGACGGCGAGTGACGCCAACGCGACCGGGTATGCCGATCCGTCGACTGTCAGCCGGGTACTGGGTGTGGTGAAGATGTGGGAATTGGTCGACTACAAGACGACCAAGACATTCAACGCGAGCATCAGGCCGGTGTCGTTCCGCTCCACGGTTTCACAGGTTGAATACGACTGCGCGGAGAACAAGCTGCGCCGAGTGGCTCAGACTTTCTTTTCCGGGAAGATGGCTGAAGACAGTCCTGTCTATGCCAACCCAACGCACGGGGAGTGGGTCGCGATTCGGCCTGGCTCGAACGGCGAGGCGATGTGGAAAGTGGCCTGCGGAAACAAGTAAGTAGGGAGTGCCGCAGCGCCCGATAGACGAGTGGAATGTCTCTTGCTTAGTTGAAAGGGTCTTTCCAAAACGCTTGCGGCATGGCTGTGCCTATCTACTCGAACATGTTGAATCCAACTGTTAAACCTGGAAACTTGCCGGTATCACCCGTGCAACCTGAAGCCCTGTCGGCAATTCCTGCCCCCCGCATGCCACCGTTCGACGACCGAGTTGTCAATTGTTGCCGACTCTTTTGTTGCGGCTAGGCGGGCGGAGGCATCGTGGATAGCAATTACCCCGTCACTGTAGTGATCAGATGCATGTCAAAAGGATGGTCAAAATGATACTTTCGCAGTTCCTTTCTTCCTACTATTCGAACACAACGAGCAGCAGTTCACCGGAGGTGATGGCGAAAGTTGCCAAGACCATGCAGGCCCAAAATACCGGTGCGCCCGCGCTCAATGCGGCGCTGGCAAGCGACAACACCACGCTTTCCGGCCTAGGGAAGTTGATGAGTGCCCTGACGTCATTCCAGTCGGCCGCGCAATCGCTCTCCGGAAAGGCGGCGGCCGTGGCAGGGGCGGCGCCGGATGCGATACAACTTGCCCAGAAAGTGACCGACCTGGTCAGTCAATACAACGCGCTGAACACGACGATAAACGGGCTCCGCAAAGGCGACCTGAAGTCGGATGCCGGCGTCTTGCGCATACAAAGCCAGCTTGCCAAAGCTTTCAACCCCAGTTCGGGCGGCAGGGCAGATGCGTCAAGTCTCACACTGGGAAGTATCGGGATTTCCACCCCGAAGAACGGTGCCTACGCTATCGATGCGGCCAAGTTGCAGAAAGCCATCGCCGCAAACCCTGATGGTGTAGCCAGGCTTTTCGCCAACGGCGGCAAGGGGATTGCCGACAATATGGTGAGCCAGATTCAGGGCTTGGTGTCGCCGACCGGCAGCATCAAGAAAGAGACGGCGGCCATAAACAAGGACATTGCGTCCCTGAACGCGAAGAAGGACAGCTTGGCGAAAGCACTGACTGCCCAGGCGAACGCCTTGGCAAAACTCTACTCGCAGCAGAATGCCTCGGGAAAGACCACCGGGAACCTCTCTCTCTTCGACATGCTGACCTGACAAACTTTCGCTAAAGCCTGATCGCTGCCGGATCGCCGCTCCATTGCGCGAGTGCCGCTTCCGCTGCCGCCGCGCTGAGTTCGAAGCGCGCCAGGACGTCCTCGGCGACATGGCGCCAATGGGCGGCGCCCTCTGCAATGGCGGCTCGCAACGCGGCGTCGGCGTCGTTCGCGCGCCATTCGCGGTAGGCGGTGGCCAGCGCCGGAAACAGCGCGAGGCGCATGCCGTCGAAATTGGCGAACCAGAAATGCAGCGCGCCGCGCGCGTCGCCTTCCAGCAGGGCGGGCAGGGTGACGAGGCAGTCGGCCAGGTTGTCGCGCACCGCTCGCGCCAGGACTTCGGCGCGTTTGTCGTGGCCGGCGGCGAGCATCTCTTCCCAGGCCGGACCGAGCAGGCGCCCTGCGCCGTGTTCGCCCAGTTCGTGTAGCACCAGCAGCTCGGTGACCGCATCCGCCAGGCGCGCCATTGCCGCGGTGGCGCCGGTGCGGTAAGCGTAGCTATCCAGCGCCGCTTGCAGCGGGCCGTCGTCGCCCTTGGCCTGCCATGCCTCGACTTTCTCCCACAGCCACTGATGCAGGGCATCTTGGCGAATGATGATGGTGTCCCCACGCGAAGCCGCCGGGATCGCCGTCAGGTCGCGCGCGTATTCGCGTCCGCAAATACGGATATCCAGGCCTTCGCGCCGCTCTTCGCGGACCAGGCGGCCGAGGAAGAAATGCGGCTTGTGAAAACGGCCGATGCCAGCGCCGTAGATCAGGTCTTGCCCTTGCAAGGCCTGGTTGATCGCCGCGCTGTCGAACGGCTCGTGATACTGGCCGCCGACCGGGACGGTGCCGTAGTCCTGGTCTTCCAACGCTTCCCACAGCGCTTCACGGGCGTTGAGCCAGGCGCCGATCTCCGCCCGCGCCGGCAGGGTTCCCCCCGGCGGGATGCCGCGTTCCCAACGGCAGTACTCGCGCATTGCCAGCAGGTAGTTGCACATGGTCATTTCACGGGCATGGCGGGCATCGGCGATGCAGCAGTTGCGCCGTACCGCTTCGACCAGCAGATCCAGTTCGCAGAGCGCGTCGAAAGCCCCCATCACGATCTGCCGGCGGGCGTCGCCCGCCTCGTCTTCCAGCCGTAGGCGAGAGTCGCCAGCGCTGTCGCCGCCACTGCCGGCAGGGCGTACGCATTGAGCGTCTCCCAGCCCTGGCGCGAGATCAGAATGCCGGAGGACAGGGACGTGATGCCCTGGATGGCGAAGACGATGAAATCGTTAGTGCCTTGTGCCTTGGCTTTTTCCTCGCTGCGATAGGTTTCGGTCAGCAGCGTGGTACCGCCGATGTAAAGGAAGTTCCAGCCGACGCCGAGCAGAAACAGCGCCCACCAGAAATGCATGACGGAGATACCGTCGAGGGCGATGGCGATGCACACGGCCATCAGCGCCGTGCCGGTCAAGATGACTTTGAGGACGCCGAAGCGTTTGATGATATCGCCGGTAAAGAAGGACGGCGCAAACATCCCGATGACGTGCCATTCCAGTACCAGCGCGGTATCGGCGTAAGGGTGGCTGCAAATGTCCATCGCCAGCGGCGTCGCGGTCATCAGCAGGTTCATCACGCCGTAGCCGGTGGCGGCGGCGAGCACGGCGATGAGGTAGGCTGGTTGGCGGGCGATTTCGCCGATGGGCCGGCCGGAATGCACGCGCTCCAGCGCGGTCAGGGGGGGAATGTTGAGGCGGCTGACACAGGCGAGCGCGACCAACGCAATGCCGGCCAGCGACAGATAGGTGCCGAGGTAGGCCGGCTCCAGCATGTGCCGGGTGTGGGTGCTGGCCCAGGGCCCGAGGATGCCGCCGAGGATGCCGCCGGCAAGCGTGAAGGAGATCGCCCGGCTCTTCCAGCTTGGGAGAGCCGCGTCGGCGGCGGCAAAGCGATATTGCTGGCCAAAAGCCGTGTAGCCGCCGCACAACGCCGCACCCAGGCACAGCCAGAGGAAGCTCCGGTTGATGATGGCCAGCGCGCAAACCAGCGAGCCGAGGCAGCCCAACAGCGCGCCAGCGGAGAAGCCGGCGCGCCGGCCATAGCGGCGCATGAAGAAGGAGGCGGGCAGCGTTATGCTGGCGCCGCCCAGCACATAGGCGGTCAGCGGCAGCGTGGCAAAGCCGGGGTCGGGAGCAATCGCCCGGCCGGCCAGACCGGTCACGGCGACCATGCTGACGCCGTGGGTCAGCAACAGGCCCTGGCAGACGGCGAGGATGAGTATTTCACGCATGCCGGCCGCTGTTTGTCGTGCGTTGCCCGGCTTTCCATTCCGGGTAGCCGTCTTGCAGGCGCCGCGCGCGATAGCCCGACCGGCGCAGTTGCTCGACCGCGTCGAAGGCCAGCAGGCAGTATGGGCCGCGGCAATAGGCGACGATCTCGCGGTCCTTGGGCAGGTCGGCCAGGCGCCGCGGGAGTTCGTCAAGCGGAATGTTGACCGCGTCCGGAATATGGCCGGCGACATACTCGCTGGCCGGGCGAACGTCCAGCACCATCACTTCGCCGCGTTTCACCCGTACCAGCAGTTCATCCCGGTTCACCGCCTGGAGCGTGTCGCGCCTCTCGAAATTGTCGCGGACGATGCGCTCGACCTCGCTGTTCTGTCGCTCCGCCACGCCGCGTAGCGCGGCGATAATGCCGGGGACGGCATCGTCGGCAAGGGAATAGATCACTTGCAGGCCCGCCCTGCGCGAAGTGGCAAGGCCGCCCAGACGCAGGACTTGCAAGTGGTGCGAGGTGTTGGCAACAGGCAACGCGCATGCCTGCGCCAGGACCTCGACGCTGCGCTCGCCCTGGCCGAGGGCTTCCAGCAATTCGAGGCGCACCGGATGGGCCAGCGCCTTGGCCGCCTGCGCGAAATGCGCCAGCAGTTTCTGCTTGGGACTTTTTGAAGACGTCATGGGACGGATTATGACGTTGCTTCAGCGGCGGCGGAAGCAGCAGTAGATAAATTTCTGTTGGCCCTGAGATGGCGTGACATGGGTTTCACGCAGCGATTGGCAGAGTTCAAAGCCGTCGCCCAGTTCCGCGCTCAACTGCTCCGGGCTATAGCGACAGACCGGAAGATTGCTGCACATGTCGGGGCCGTCATCGGCAAATGTGGCCATGATGACGTGTGCGGCGGGCGGCACCGCATCGGCCAGGATGGATACATAGGCGGCGCGGTCGGCGGGGTCGGTCAGAAAATGAAACACCGCCCGGTCGTGCCAGAGTTTGTACGGCCCGGCGGGCTTCAACCGGGTAATGTCGCCGGCCAGCCAGTGCACAGCCGAAGCTCGGGAGCCCAGGCGGCCTTTGGCAGCGTCAAGGGCGGTCGGGGAAATATCCAGCACGCTGATATTCGAGAATCCCCGGTCGAGGAGGTGATCCACCAGGTTGGACGCGCCGCCGCCGACGTCGATGGTAGGGTCCCCGGGGCCGATCCCCAGTTGGGAAATCAGGCGCAGCGAGGTATCCGGCCGCACCTGGTACCAGCTGACCTCATGTGCCCGGCGTGTCGAATACACGTCCTCCCAGTGGCTGATCCTATCCATGTCCCCTCCGGATAATCAAAGAAAGGTTTGAATAGTAGGCCGGCTGTGGGCATACGGCAAGTGCCGCGATTGCGATGAAACGCCGCGGTGCTTGCGCTAAAATCGTCCGGTGTTCTCAGGAATGCCGCACGACATGGCCGCGCAGTGATATTCTCGGACGACAGCGCATAAAGACGGAAATGTGACCGGCGTCACATTGCAGATCAACGAATCAACGAATCAATGAATCTCTCCAGGACATCATGACCCATATCATCGATCAACAGCGTTATGCGCGCGCTATCGCGCTTTTCGATGCGGCGAACGGCGACGATCCCAACCGCGACCAGGTCGACGGCGTAGACCAGCCCAAGGAGCTGCTCTACTCTCAGCGTATGACGGAGATGCTTGAACGTTTTGCCGCGGATGCCTCCGAGGCGGTTTGCCTGGCTTGCCGCGCCCAGCATATCCAGCGCTGGAAGATTCCGCGCAAGGAGTATCCGATGACGCCCGAAGGGTACCAGCGTTGGCGTACCACGCTCTACAAATTCCACGCCGATCTGGCCGGCAAGCTGATGCAGGAGGCCGGCTACGACGACGAAATGGTGGAGCGCGTGAAGAAAGTCGTCGCCAAGCGCGGACTGAAGGTCAATCCCGAAACCCAGATGATGGAAGACGTCGCCGACCTGGTGTTCATCGAGCACTATATGCTCGGCTTTGCTGGCATCAAGCCGGACTACACCGAGGAGAAATGGCTGGATATCATTAGGAAGACCTGGAAGAAGATGTCCGACCAGGGCCGCGCGTTCGCTGTCTCCGGCAAGCTCAAACTGCCCGAAGCCCTGACACCATTGATACTCAAGGCCATACAATGAAACACCTGACTCCCAAGGAAGCTGACAAGTTCCTGCACGAAGATCCCCTGGCGTTGTTCATCGATGTCCGCAGCGAGATGGAGTTTCTCTTTGTGGGCCACCCCGTCGGCGCCATCATGGTGCCCTGGAATGACGGACCCGACTGGGAGATCAATCCGCACTTTGTCGCCCATGTCAAGAAGGCAGCCAGTGTGGACCGCCCGATCGTGTTGATCTGCCGCAGCGGCAATCGCTCGAAGGATGCCGGCGCGGCGCTCGAACAGGCGGGATTTACCTCGGTGTACAACGTTCTGCACGGCTTCGAGGGAGAGTTGGATGAACACCACCAGCGCGGCAGGACCGCCGGCTGGCGGCATGACGGACTCCCCTGGGAACAGTGTTAGGGCGCGATTTCGATTGACCGGCACGTTTCAGTATCTTGCGAAGAAAAACAAAGAAGGGTTGAGGAGGAAGCATGGCTGATCGCAGGCTGCAAGTCTTTCACACGGTGGCAAAACAACTGTCCTTCACCAAGGCTGGCGAAGTATTGTTCATGACCCAGCCGGCGGTCACTTTCCAGATCAAGCAACTCGAAGAACAGTTCGACACTCGCCTCTTCGATCGCGGCCACGGTCGCCTTTCCCTGACCCCGGCCGGCGAGATGGTGTTCGCCTATGCGGAGAAGATCCTCAACCTCTCCTCGGAAATGGAGGTCCGCCTGTCCGAGATGACCGGCGAGGTTTGCGGCCCCTTGCTGGTCGGCGCCTCGATGACCATCGCCGAGTTCCTTCTGCCGCGCATCCTGGGCGAATTCAAGTCGCGCTACCCCGGGGTGCAACCGCGCCTCGTCGTCGCCAATTCGGAAACCATCGAAAAGCGCATCGCCGAACATGTCCTCGACATCGGCTTCATCGAGTCCCAATCGCATGATCCCAACCTGCAGACCGACGTGTGTTGCGAAGACGAACTCGTCGTCGTCTGTAATCCGCGTTTTCCGCTGGCACGGTTGAAGGAAGTATCTCCCGAGAGGCTGCTCGACCATCCCTACGTGTCGCGCGAGTCGGGTTCCGGCACGCGCGAGTTCACCGATGCCTACCTGCGCGAGCACGGCAGCAGCATCGAGCAGTTGAACACCGTCATGGAACTGGGCAGCCCGGTGGCGCTGAACGCCGTGGTTGAAACGGGGTTGGGCTACACCATCGCCTCGCGCGCCTCGGTGACGAGTTCCCAGCGCCTCGGCGAACTCGTCGCCATCCCGCTCAAGCCGCGCTATATGCGCACGCTATCCATGGTGTATTCGAAGGACAAGTTCCGCTCCAAGCTCGTCACCACCTTCGTCGAATTCGCCTCGACCCGGCTCAAGCAGGTCGCCGCTAAGTAAACGCCTAACGTACGTTACGGAGCACCCCGAAACATACGAGCGCAGCGAGCAATTTGTAGCCCCCGCCCGGGCGGGGGTTGGGGGTGGGGGCGTGGCCCAAGGCCACTTCCTTCGGGGCGTAAATACCGTCTTTGAGCAATTTCATGGCACGGGGGTGGTGTGACGACGATGCCAGTTACCGGCGCATCACCGGCCGCTGACGCGTTCGTAGTAGCGGGCGCGGTAGAGCAGGCGTTGCCGGTTAGCCTCATCGCGGAAAGCCGAACGATCATGCAGCACGTTGTTGCAGATCAGACCCATGCCCGCTTCGAGGCGGCCGCGCAATGTCCAGGGTGTGCCGCGCGCCAGGATGTCTTCCAATGCCGCGACGGCGGCGCGCGTTGTGTCGTCGTTTTTCCAGAGGATGCTGATGCGCCGGGCGGTATAGCGCATATGCAATGAACCGCCGCCGTCGACCGAGAACACCGGGCCGCTTTGCGCGGCGCGCGCTTCGCCGTCGGCCTCCACGCGCGCCGGGATGGTCATGGCATCGGCAGCCGACAGGGCACGCACCAACTCCGGGTCGTTGTCGCGCAGCAGGATGTAGGCAATTTCGTGGTCCAGTAGCTGGTTGTCGCCGCCGTCAAGCGCCGGCCGCACGCAATGCAGCAACATGCCGCGCACGGTACGCTCGGGAGGATTGTAGTAGCCGTCGGTGTGCCACTTGATGGTGCGGTTGGTATAGGGAATGAAGTCGGCGTGGGTTCCCCCCTCGGCCACCGTCAAAGCGGAGATGCCTTCGTCGTCGGCGAGGTAGTGCTTGTCGAGGTGGATGAGACCCAGTTGCTCGCCGAGGCCGCGCGGAATCTCGGTGTCGGCCTGCCCGGCGGTGTTGCTGGTGTAGATGGCCATATTGGCGTG